>Ga0134128_10003690_pt1 | contig 18705 bp, 14 predicted proteins | sample KB31754_FD_96462 | JGI IMG/M metagenome (GOLD analysis project Ga0134128, IMG submission 96462) | Terrestrial soil microbial communities with excess Nitrogen fertilizer from Kellogg Biological Station, Michigan, USA - KB3-175-4 | ecosystem: Environmental > Terrestrial > Soil > Unclassified ... | reverse complement strand
CTGCTCATTTTTCTGAGGCAAGCTCAGATTAGAAGAGGCACTTTGTGCAGAGGATTTGATTGCAATCAAATCCTCTGCACAAAGTGCCTCTTCTAATCTGAGCTTGCCTCAGAAAAATGAGCAGAATACGCGAAGCTTTACTCGGTGAAATCGAGGTTTGCCGGCTGGTCGGATGCAGATTCAGATTCAGAAGTGGTGGGAATGTCCGAACCGACAAGAGCGAACTGAATGTCACTAATCCAGGTCTGGCCGGAACCCTGGAGAAGAATACCAAAGGCAATATAGAGGCTTTCCGGCGCAACATCAAGTACAACTTCGTAGCGTTGCCAGCCAGTCGTGCCCTTGATAGAGCGGTTCTGCATATTGTCGAAGGCGAGCACTTGCCCCTGAGACCCATCAACACGCATCCATAGCCCGGCCCAATCTTCAACCTCTTCAGTCTTTACCAGAGCTGAGTAGCGGAGGCGCTTGTTATGATACTCGTTGGCTTTGAAGGTCTGCATCAGTGTGCCAAAACCTTCGCTCCATGCCTCTTTTGATCTCAAGTAGCCGCTGTTCTTCCCATCAGCTTTTTCTTCAACGCCATGTTCATAGAGTTCAGGATGACTACCGGCAAGCATCCAGCCTTTAGTAGCCGCACTTCGTTTGTGTGCTTGTTGCTTTTGTGGAGCACTATAAGAGGTATCCCAGTCCCCTGTGAGCAAAGCTTCTCGCTCCATTTCAAGCCAGCGCTCACGCAAGGCCGGACTTTTTTCAATTTCCTGAGCAATGGCAGTTGAAAGCAGCGTCGCAGCATAAGATGCCGAGTTGCTACCATCCAGATTCGCACATAATTCGAGTGCTTTGCGCATTCGAGGGCTGAGAGTGACATAGATACGGTTCTGGGTATTCATCATTTTCTCCTTCTTTTGCAAATAAGCATCTTAATAGTAACACTTTAGCATTACTTTAGCATATTTTCAAGAGAAAAAGAAAATCAGGCAGGGCTATGCAAAATTCATCTTATCCCCACTCATTGAAAACGCGAGAGTTGAGCGAGATCGGCGCTGTTGCGCCGATCTCGCTCAACTCTCGCGTTTTCAATGAGTGGGGATAAGATGAACACTAACAGGCTTCTGTGGGTGCGAGCGGGAAGGTTAGCGTGAAGCAAGATCCTTTTCCAGGCGTGCTTTCGACGGCGATGGTCCCGTTGTGGATGCGCACAATCCAGTCTACAATGGCCAGGCCCAGCCCGCTATTGCTGCGGCCACTGGACTGATCGCGGGCCGGGTCCGCGCGATAGAAACGCTCAAAAATGTGCGGAAGATGTTCGGCGGCAATGCCTATCCCCGTATCGTGCACGCTGAGACGCGCACTGTGCTGCGTTGCCTCAACAACAACCTGGACGCTTCCGCCAGAGCGGGTATAGTACAGCGCGTTATCGAGCAGATTCATTACCACTTGAATAAAGCGTGCTTCGTCTCCAATGATTGTAACTGGTTGCTCAGCCTGAATACTCAAGTGGATGGCGCGTTCTTCCGCGATCCATTCTGCCTGAGTCACTGTTGCCCTGGCTAAAAGATCCAGGCGTACCGGTTCTTGCTCAAACTTGGCGCGCCCCTCGTCGCCCCGGCTCAGTGCTAGCAGATCGCTGAGAAGATGCCCCAGGCGTTCAGTCTCGGTATTGACATCTTGCAAAATGACCATGTAATCCTCAATGGTCTGCGGATGAAGCAGGGCAATACTTGTCTTATTGCGAATGACCGCAACTGGCGTGCGTAGTTCGTGAGAGGCATCGGCCACAAAACGCCGCTGGCGACTCACCATTTGATCAAGCGAATCGAGCATCTCATTCAGTGTCACCGCCAAAAATCGAATCTCGTCGCGGGCAGGTGGAATGCTCACCCGCTGGCGCAGATCGCCCTCTTTAATACGCCTGGCCGTCTGGATAAGCCGTTGAATGGGCGAAAATGCTCGCCCGGTCAACCAATAGCTGCTCAAAGCGCAGAGGATAAGTGCCAACCCTCCCACGGCGAGAAGGATCAGAATCAGTCGTTGCAGCACATGATGAACATTTGAGAGCGATTGTCCCACTTGCACCACCGCGAAAACTTTCCCTTGCACCATCATAGCCTTGCTATACAGCCGCACTTCCAGGCCGTTCGTGGTAGTGAGCGTTCCCTCCCAGGAGTGCCCTTGCAGTGGCTGTGTAATGCTCTCTGGCGGAACCCTCAAATCCTCGCTCGCGGGCGTCTGGCGCAGAACCGTTCCATGAGCATCGAGCAAGCGAACGAGAGCCCCATAGTCGATATCTACGCGTCCCGACGAAGATGAGTGATCATGATCATTGTCCAGCCCGGAGAGGATGCCTATGGCATCATGGATGGTGATAGTATCTCTGCCAGGCATCACCTCTGCCGCGATCTGTTGCTCCTGGATGCGTAAACTCGTATCCACACCATTTTCCAGGGCAGTTTCAAAGTAACGATAGGAGATGGCCCCGGCCAGGAGCAACACACCAGCAAAGATAATCGTATACCAGCAGAGCAATTGGAGGCGGACGCCAGGTGGCCAGGCGCGGCGCAAACGATTCATACTTCAGGTTCTTTCAGTTGATAGCCTGCGCCGCGCCTGGTCTGAATTACATCAGGCTCTCCGTCTGCGCAGAGTTTCCCGCGTAAATACCCAATATAGACATCGATTACGTTGGAGAGATGCTCGGCATCATAATCCCATACATGTTCAGCAATAGTAGTACGACTCAAAATTTCGTGTGGACGACTCATAAGAAAGTGCAGAAGCGCGTATTCTTTGCTGGAAAGAAGAATGGGACGCCCGCCGCGCGTAACCTCGTGAGTACGAGTATCGAGCGTCAGATCGAGAAACTGCATCGTAGAGGTTCTAGGCAAACCATCCCGACGGAGTAGCGCGCGCACGCGCGCTTCCAGCTCCCGAAAATCAAACGGTTTGACCAGGTAATCATCAGCGCCCAGATCAAGCCCCTGAATGCGATCATCCACGTCTCCCAGAGCAGTCAGAAAAATTATCGGCATATGCCGGTCTTTCGCGCGCAACTGGCGGCAGATCTCCCAGCCATTTAAGCCTGGCAACATAATATCAAGGATAATCAGATCGTAGGGAGTCGTTTCGCCAAGAAAAAGCGCGTCGGCGCCATCGGCGATCAGATCAACCGCATAGTGGCACTGTTCCAGGCCTTTCTTTAAATCGGCTCCCAGAACTGGATGATCTTCTGCTACTAAGAGTCGCATTTCTTCTGCTCCTTCTGCAAAGGATAGGGATACGGTGGATAATCACGCTCCATTGCCAACACCGATGATCGGCATTGGCAATGGCTAATGAAAAGCTGTCACAAGAACGAATCGTCTGTAAACTTTGTTTGGCGAATGCGCCGCCTGCCGTGGCAAGTGCATTTTCGCGAGACAAATTCGTGAATGGAGCGGCGGATTTTCCATCCGCCATCGCCTATCAGCGGTTTGGGCGTTCGTTCCTACGACGGATGGAAAATCCGCCGCTCCATTCACAATGACCTTGCGTGAAGATGTACAGGGAAGGGAAAAGTTGGGGCTGTGCCCCAACCTCCGATTAAGGACTACCGCCCTTAACTATCCCGCTTTTTTACTCAATAACGCAATCAACAGTTCAGATGCTGAGTGACGAGATGGCTATTCTGTGTCAGCAGAGAATAGCCTGCGCTGAGAACGGGCTGTACTGCGTTACTCCGCCGGTTCCCAGCCAGCTCGCGTCTGTTGCTGGCATCATCGTTGCGAACAAATTGTGTGCTGACCGGAAGATCCAATGTACTCTCTCTAGCAGAAATGCCTGAGTTGAGCGCCGCCGGGTACGTAGACAGCGCTGAGGCTCCTGGAGCTGTCGTGGCGCTGGCCGCAGTATAACTATTCCAGGATTTCAGCACGCGCAATTTGTCCCAGGGCACATGCGAAAGATCATTATGCTCCTGAAAGCCGACATTCCCCAAAAGACCTCCCGTCCGGCCTGCGTTTCCAGGCGACCCGTCCGGTGGACTGCGATCAGGGTCGGTAAGATCTTCTCCCTCAAAGTACATGCTCAGCGTGACTCCGCCAGAGTCTCTGATATATCCTCCATAGGTTTCCAGCGCCTGGCAGATCATCTTTTCACCAGTTGACGCGCCTGGGAGAGCCTTACAGTTAATTGAAGGATCAAGTTGGATGCGCGCGCCCATTGGTAAATCATCGGTATCTGTTCCGTTCCCATCACTAGCGTTCATCGGATAGCGCCAGTTGGTAGAGGTATATTGGGAAGCGAATGAGAGGGCGTGATTAATATAGCCACGCTCGATATCGGCGTGGGTGATCACGCCACCGAAGTAGCTGGCACCGTTGCCGCTTTGCTGAGAACCATCGACCTGGAGCACGCCATCGCCAGTTGGGCTGTAGACGTTACCTGTTTGAGTGATCCATGTGTCGCCATCTTTGTGGGTATTCCACATCTCAAAAATCAGGTTCCTGGTCTGATCGTAGATGAATAACCAGTGATCGCTGCCAGTCGAGGGCGCGGCAGTGTTAGGGATGTGAATAGGCTGGTAGGACTCAAATGTACTATCGTTTCCGGTATCTTGCACAGTATAGGTCGGATCACTGGCCGTCGAGTTATAGATGGGCATGCCAAAACTGAACAATGTTGGCACGTGGCAACAATCGCTCAACAGGCTCACCATGCCGCTTGAACGTGGGTCAAGTTGGACATTGGTCCCTATGGGGGCGTTCCATGGGCTGGTGTTTGAAAACAAACGACTGTTTATGGAAGTGTAGGAGCCGGGAGTCAACGATGGCGTTCCATTCTGGCTCGGCTGGACCGTTTGCCCTTTCGTAGCAGGCGTATGAGCGCCCTGAGCCGATGGCTGTCCAGACCTGAGCGAGTTAGCGAAGATGAAGCCCAGCAAGGCACAGAGAAGCACAACGGCTGAGACAACGGTCCATGTCACACGTCTCTTCAAACGCTGAGAGGAGGGTGATTTTACCAGTTGAGTAAGTGGAACGGTATCTTCAGATGAATCTCCTTCTGGTCTACCAGCACCAAATTGGGAGGTGGTCGGTTGCTGAAAGTTCCCACCAGGTGCAGCATTGCCCGGAAATGGCCTCAATCCAGCATTCCGAGGATCGGGCGTAAATGACATAGATAACCTCACTTTGGTTCTGAAAAAGCATTGCAGATGAAAAAACATTTACCCATCAAACAATTGATAGTTTGAGAAAACGACAGAGAAATACCCAACCTTCAACCTCTGGCGGTTAAAAACCAGCAATTGCTAAAAGATCGAAGGCAGGCTACCAGCGAGTCCCATTCTAATGTCAGGCGGCAAACGAGAAAACTGCTGATAGATCTCATTGCTCGCACTGATACCCCAAGAGGGTTCTTTTTTTAGACGTTTTGACGATGATACAACAGTTTTCTCTCTGTAAACAAGCCCCCCAGATTCACAAAACAGCTTTCTTCCACAGAAATCGGACAAGAAAGCTTCGCGCTTTCAAGCCGGGAGAGCATGCTATCAGGCACTGCTATTTAACGCCTCGAAGATGAAACCTCGATGAAAATGGGACTTCGTTGTACCTCAACCACCTCTCCATCTGCTCACATCTACTGTTGCTAAGGTCAGTTCAGGTTTTGAGAGACTTTTGCGGAGGATTTGATGCAATCAAATCCTCCGCAAAAGTCTCTCAAAACCTGAACTGACCTTAGCAACAGTAGATGTGACTTTTTTCCTTCTTAACGAGTAGACTGCTTGCTTGTCATATGATTGGGTGCTTTGTTGAGCGCCTGATCAATATTGTAGCAAGCGGTTATCAATGAAAGGTGGGTGAAAGCCTGGGGAAAATTACCCAGCGCTTCTCCAGTTGGGCCGACTTCTTCCGCGAAGAGGCCCACGTGATTGCTATAGGTCAGCATCTTTTCTAACATCAGCCGACCTTCGTCGACGCGGCCCGCGCGCGCTAGCGACTCGGCCATCCAGAAACTGCACGGGCTAAAGGTGCCCTCCAGAGTTCCCAGACCATCGTCCGCCGCCTGGCCGGGATTATAGCGGTATACCAGGGAATCGCTGGTCAGCTCTTTACCGACGCGATTCAGAGTTTGCAGGATGCGCGGGTCGTTCGCTCCAGCAAATTTTGTCAGCACCATCAGTAGCGCGCTGGCGTCGATGGCATCGCTGCCATAGTATTGCACAAAGCTCTTTTTCTTCTCGCTCCACCCCTGTTTCATGACCTGCTCATAGATGCTCGCGCTGGTCTCCGTCCAACGCACCACAGGCGCGGGCAGGCCACGCTGGCGCGCCAGGCGTAGCCCTCGATCAAAGGCTACCCAGCACATCACACGCGAGTGGACAAAGTTCTTGCTGCCGCCGCGCACCTCCCATATGCCTTCGTCTGGCTGATCCCAGTTGCGTTCCAACCATTGGAGGAGACGCGAGAGGTTTTTCCACAGATCATACGAAATGTCGTCATAGCGGTTATAAATATAGATGGCATCCATTAATTCCCCGTATACATCCAATTGATTTTGTCTATATGCTCCATTCCCAATTCTGACCGGTCCGCTCTGTCGATAGCCCTCCAGATGATCGAGTGTGAACTCGGTCAGGTCGTGCTTGCCATCGATGGTATACATTGGCTGCAACGAGCCATTCTCTTTTAATTCATGACAACGCGCGTCCAACCAGCCCATAAACGCCTCAGCCTCCTGGGTAAAGCCCAGAGTCAGCAAGCTGTAGAGCGTGAAAGAGGCGTCGCGTATCCACGTGTAGCGGTAATCCCAGTTGCGAGGTCCGCCAATCGTCTCTGGCAAACTGGTAGTTGGCGCCGCGACAATCGCGCCAGTGGGGGAATAGGTGAGCAACTTCAGCACCAGGGCCGAACGCTGCACCATCTCACGCCAGCGCCCAGAATATTGACATTGAGCGATCCAGCGCCGCCAGTAACTCAGCGTTTTCTGGAAGGCCTCGCGATACTCACCCTGGCCATGCGGGTGCGGTTCCAGATTGCCGCGCAGGGCGCTTTCCAGCATAAAATAGACGGATTCGCCTGCGTGCAACGTAATCACTGCGCGCGCGCCTCCCTGGCCATCATCGCGCAGAGGAACCGCTGTATACAGGCCCAGGTTGAGCGATTGGCTCTCAAAAACCGCGCCATATTGGTAAAAATGCGTGGTATGCGTATCACGCGCAAAATTAAAGGCCGGACGACAGACCACTTCAAAGGTCAGCACGCCACGCACTACCGACACCGAACGCATGACATTATGCTGGTGATCAACCATACGACTCACCTTGACCGGCATAAAGTCCGTAATTTCTCCCACACCATCGGCTGTCAGAAAGCGCGTAATCAAAATATTCGTCTCAGGTAAATACATTTGCTTGCGCCCGCATTTTACCCCTTCGTCTAGCACAGGCGAGATACGAAAAAATCCGCCTTTCTGGGCGTCGAGTAATGCGCCGAAAACACTGGGCGAATCAAAACGCGGAATGCAACACCAATCAATCGAACCATTTCTCCCCACCAGCGCCACGGTATGCAGATCGCCAATGACCGCGTAATCCTCGATAGGCTGATAGCCCTCCGCCGCTGTCCGGGCTTTTTCATTCGTCGCTGTGAACATAGACTCCTCCAGATGTAATTATACTTCTGTTTATACTACGCTTGCCGAGAGAAAACGGATATAATGAATTGGATAAGACAGGTGTTTGCAGATATGGATCAGGTAAGAAAAGAGCAGATCCGTAGGACGTATTATACGCTTCAGGTAAAGAGCTTGGGAAGGAGCGTCTTTTTCCATGACCACACCACTACGCATTCTGGCAATCGACGTTGGCACCGGCACTCAGGATATTCTGCTCTTCGAGAGTGGGCGCACGATTGAGAACAATTATAAGCTGATAATGCCTTCACCAACGGTCATTGTGGCTGAACGGATTAAACGCGCAACCGCGACTGGTACGCCCCTGCTGCTGACCGGCGTGACTATGGGCGGCGGTCCCTGCCACTGGGCCGCGCGCGATCACGCGCTGGCAGGCTATCAGGTGGTGGTCAGCGAGGAGGCGGCGCGCACGTTCGACGACGATCTCTCGCAGGTCAAAAAGATGGGCTTCGAGGTTATCTCGGAGGATGAGGCTGAACTTAAAAGAGTTGCCAGTAGCCTGTTGCACATCGAGATGCAAGATTTCGTCGCGCAAGCCATCGTTGCTGCCCTGCGGGCCTTTGATGTCAGCCCCAAAGTGGATGCCCTGGCCATCGCGGCCTTCGACCACGGAAACGCGCCCCCTGGAGTCAGTGACCGGCGTTTTCGTTTTGATTTTATTGAGGAAACGGTGAAACGTACACCTGTACCCAGCGCCTTCGCTTACCTGGCCACGCAGACGCCGCCATCTCTCACCCGCCTGCGCGCCATTGCTAGTAGCGCCAAACGTTATGTCAAGTTAAGTGGCTCATCGCCACATATTCCACTACTCTTGATGGATACCGGCTCGGCTGCCGCGCTGGGCGCGCTGGAAGATCCCCTGGTACGTGAACAGCACGAGGCGCTCATCTGCAACATCGGCAATTTTCACACGTTGGCCTTGCATCTGCGCGACGGGCAGATTGTGGGCACCTTCGAGCATCACACCGGCGAGATTACGCGCTCACAGCTCGAAGAAATGCTCATTAAGCTGGCCCACGGCATCCTGACCAACGAGGAAGTTTTTCACAGCAGCGGCCACGGCGCGCTCGTCCTACGCCCTCCCACAGAGCCAGACGCGCCCCTACCTTTCCTGGCCGTCACAGGTCCCCGGCGCGAACTTCTGCGCGGCTCCACGCTCAAGCCATATGAAGCGGTGCCACACGGGGATATGATGCTTACGGGCAACTTCGGCCTGCTGCGCGCTTTAGCCAATCAGTGCCAAGAGCTGGCGCCAGGCATAGAAGAGGCGCTTTTGCAGTAAAGAGAGGCAAGCTCTCACATTGTTTGATGTGCTATTGTAGAGCATTTGATTTCATCAAATGCTCTACAATAGCACATCAAACAATGTGAGAGCTTGCCTCTCTTTACTGCAAGATTTTCTGCTTCTGCTCCTGGAATTCCTCTTCGGTTAGAACGCCGGATTCCCGCAGTTGCCCCAGCAATTTGAGTTGGGTCAGTTGATCGCTTTGCGCGCTGGGCTGTGGCTGGGATGTACGATACTGTGGCTGGTACTGATTCTGCGACTGCTGGCGTCCCAGCATATAACCCAGCCCACCTACCAGCAAGCTGCTCAGCAGACGCGGCCTCCCAAGCGGTGGCAGGCCAGGTCTGCGCAGACCTCCTCGATACCCATGATAATGCCTGTGCATAAGTGTTTTTCTCCTTCACTTTGCTTCCAATGGAATGTTTGCCGCTATTAAGCAGACTTCTCTCGCGTGTTTCTCAAAGAGAGCCATCAAATGCTGGCCCATTCCTCTCTCTTGCTATACGAACGAGTTCTCAATTTGACGCAAAAAAACAAATTGATTGGCAGGGACAGATTTTTCCTGGCAATTTCCCAGACAAGAGCATTGTGCCTGGGAAATTGCCATCCTCTCAACGAAAGATATCAGCAATAGCCCTGCTAGCACACTCCATCCGTTCCAGAAGGAACGTTGTTACAAATCTCGCTTTTAGTCAAAAAGCCATCTGCGATGACTGTCGAGGTAATATTATTCCGATCAACGGCCAGCGGCGTATCCAGGATCGAGGGAATATTTCCACCATCAGTCGTGGTTGTCGTAAGACCATTCGTCAGCGTACTCGTATCTGCGCCCTGGTAGATCGCTTTGACCAGTGTACCCACTGATGCAGCCTCATGAGCAATTGGCTTGTAAACCGTCATGCTCTGCTTCCCTAACAGGATAGAACGAATGCCTGAGGCAGTGGCATCTTGCCCTGTCACCAGAACCTTGCCAGACAGGCCAACCGCGTTGAGCGCGACAATCACGGTCTGGGCCATGTCATCGTTAGCAACATAAGCAATCTGAATATTGTCCTGCAGGTCGGTCAAAGCCGCCTCCATCTCTGCCTGAGCTACGTTCGCGTCCCAGTTCGCGGTAAAATTCTCGTAAACATCCTTGAGCGTCCCCTGCGCAAGTAACGGATCAAGGACGGAATGCGCTCCTTCGCTAAAGCCCAGCGCGTTTTCATCGGTCTTTGAACCGCTGATCATCACCATATTGGGGACCGCACCATTCTTCTCATAGTCCTTATAATGGGCCGCAATATACTGCGCCTGTAAGTCGCCAACCGTCACATTATTAAACGAGACGTAATAGTTGAGGGATTTCGACTGAATCAGGCGATCATAGGCAATCACGGGCACATTCAGCGCTTTGGCTTTCGCAACAATCGCAGCCGCCGCGACGCTATCGTGGGGAGCCACGACCAGGATACAGTCTCCGTTGGCCAGATCTGTTTCCGCCTGGCTAAGCTGCGTCTCAGAACTGGCCTGCGCATTGTTATAATCAATATGCACACCAGGGATCGCTTCCGTCACTGCTTTGACCAGGAGAGAGTGATCATCGGTTTCCCAACGGGCTGCGGTAGTTTCCGGCAGGAGAATGCCCACTTTGGTGCAACCCTTACCACCATTCGTCGCATGTGATCCCTGACTGCTCGATGTAGGACCGCTTTCACAGGAAACCAGGAGCAAACTGGCCAGGATGAGCATGCCCAGTATCAGAGCATGGATTTGCTTCCATTCACGCACAGTTTTCATATTTTTCTCTTTTCCTTCCTCGCAAATTATTCCCCAACCAGACGACGCAGTTGTTTGATGACTTCTTCCATCTGCGTGGCAGCATCCGAGGCGGAAGTAGCGCCTGAGAGCAATTGTTCAGTCACCTGATTTGTCACCTGGATAGCAGTATTCAAACCTTTACTTGTGCGTTCCTGGTGCAAAGACGCCTTTTCAATATAGTTCGCGGCGGAGATGATAGCGTACAAATTTCGCTGCCTTATCTGAGTATTATAGCGCTCCCAGCTCTGCGCAAATTCCCGCCCCATCTCATCCAGCTTATGGGCGGCGGAGCTGCTGGCCTTCGCATACTGCTGCATAGAACTCAGCCCAGTCTGAGCGGACTCGACAATCCACTTCTGTTCTTTGGCCCTGGCCTGTTCACGCGCGGCAAGCGTTTTTAACATTTCGCTACTCTTCGTCAGCGATGTCACCGAGCGCAGAATGGGACGTGTCATAGTGCGACCGACGAGAATACCGACGATAGCCGCTAGAATGGTAATCGCCACCGCGAGGATTAGCAAATATGTATCCTGCTGGTTAGCCGCGCCGGTAATAGTACTGACTGGTCTGAGCACGATATAGGTCCAGCGCGCGGACTGGCACTGTACTATATAGGCTTGATAGGCTGCTCCTTGCAAGGCCGGCGTAAACTGGAAACTCGCGGACTGCTGGGAACTCTGCAACTGGCTTGCCAACCCTTTGTCGTCCAGATTCGTGACGGCACTGTTATTGTCCCCATAAAGATTCTCAGCTTGCATCTTTTGCTGGAAAGTTGAAGAAAGCGGGGCAATAGATTTAAACAGAGCAGTTGGTAACGTGGTCAGAGTGGTATCTTTGTTGGTATATCCGATACGCACGCCGTTCTCATCAACAATCATAGCATAGCTTCCAGAAGCGGCATTGGTTTCGTTGTTCACCTCAGCCCAGATATCTGTGAGCATATATGTGGCTCGTGCGATACCGATAACCTTATTCTGCGCGGAAGAGATCGTGGTGTAAATATAGACATATCCAGTGTGAGTATTCTCATCCAGATAGGTATCGGAGATCAGCGTTTTATGTGGACTTTGTAACTGAGCCAGGATGTCCGGCGGGATGTAATACTGCCCGTCGCGACCAGGAAGGGCTGGATAGGAGAGCCGGGGCTGCGCGCCTGTTTTATCAAATAACGTCCAGGCGCTGAAGTTTGAGTCCAGGTGATAACCCAAGGTCAGTTCAGACAGGGCCTGTTCCCGATAAACCTGATCGCCTAGCAGAAAATGCTGGATGGCGTAGAACTGCCCCAACACGCTTAAATCTTGCTCGTTCGCAATTAAAGCGGAATCAATCGCGGCCACGTGAGATTGCGCATCGTTCTCCATTTGTGCAGTCGCCTGCGCGGTCAAGGTTGGCCGCAAGATCGCCTCGCTGGTGATGATCGTAATCAGCAGCGGCAAGACCACCGCGGCGATCAGTAGCGCGGAAAGGCGTATTGTAAGCGAGAGGCTTTTACGCGGTTGCGAAGGGATAGCATAAGACATAGAAAACTCCTTTGTTGGGATAGCACCTATTGGAGAATGAGGCCAACCCGTTCTAACTCATCAAGTAGTACACGCACCTCATCCGCAGTTCGCGCCATCAAGCGTGCTAGCTCATCCGGACCTCTTTGCCCATTGATGAGCAAGAGTAAACGACGCTGCTGCCGGGAAAGTTGCGAAATACCTGACCCGTACAACGCCGCCTCGCCTGCTGAGGAACGATCGGGAAAAAGCGGCCCGGTAGACCGCTCACGATTGCCCATGTCTCCGTTTTCCAGAGGCCCAGAGTCTATGGAAAAGCGTCGGAAAGGAGGCGGAGTGGTCGGACCTCCAGGGCCAGTCTCACGTGGAGGAGGAGGAATGGGTGGTGGTAGAAGTGGCCCAGAGGCGGCACCCTCCAAAAAAGAAAAACGACAGGTTCCCCAACCCCTTAAATAGTTGAATGCTGATACACCGATATAACGGTTAGCCTGGGCTGTTACGACCTGGCCGCTGGCAAAAACAACATACCCTTCCTCGATACCCCCTCCGATCGTGCGTTCAACGGTCAAGGTACCACTCCTGTACCCAAGTTGCAGGATCTGTAGGATAGATGCCAGACTGTCAGTTGTCGTCTCTCGTTGTGGTTGCTGCATGCCTTCACCCCAGTCGGCAATGACTAGATAGAAAAATAAAAATATTTACTTCCCTGCATCAGGTATGCCTGCAAAAATAAAGGAACGCGCGCTGAATCACCGCTGCGTTACATTTAGAAGCAGAAAAATCTTCCAGAGGGCAAAAAATCCATTTATGCTGCTCCTGGCCCTTCTGTCTAAAGATGCGTTTGCAATTACTACCACGCAGGAAGGAGCTGTCCAGTCCCACGTGGTCGCTCTTTCACCTGCGCACGATGCCAGGGTTTAAAAATCGAAGATCCAAGCAAAGATAGATTTGACTAAAACTGTTCAGATCTCAAAAAATGGTAGAGAAAAAATTAGCCTCATGCGCGCAATTATACTACACTTTCCCTGTATTGGTATAGTCCACTAGGACATTCTCTGAGAGAATTGTTCGCAACGTTTCTATGCTAATATTCGCTCCGCAGAGTACCACGATTACATTTTTACCCTGGAAACGTCCGGTCAGCTTGAGCAGTGCAGCCAGTGCAACACCTGCCGCGCCCTCTATCAGCATATGCTGTTTTTCAAGACACAGGCGCATAGCCTGCCGTATCTCTTCCTCTGAAACCTGCGTATAATCGTCGATCAGGCGCTGGCAGAGGGGAAAGGTCAACGCGTCCTCTTCAATGCCGCCAGCAGTGCCATCTGACAGCGTTGGCAACGATTCCATTTCGATGATCCGGCCAGCTTGTACGGATCTGGCCATGACGGGCGAATGCTCAGGGGAACAGCCGATGATTTCAGCGGCAGGATAAATGGCCTTCACGTATTCCGCGATACCAGTCAGCATGCCGCCACCTCCCAGAGCAGCCAGCACCACATCAATCCGCTCGCTCTGGCGACACAGCTCCACACCAATCGTGCCCTGGCCGCCAATCACTGATCGATCATTATAGGGAGAGATATAGACCATATCCTGCTGAGCTGCGTAGGCGCGGGCATATCCCTCCGTTTTAACGGAATCATCGCCCCAGATACGCAAATCCGCCCCATAGTGACGGATCGCTGTAATCTTGGTTGAGGAGGTACCTTCGGGCACAAAAATAACTCCTGGCACGTTGAGGGAATGCAGACCAAAGGCCACAGCATGCCCATGATTCCCTGATGACGCGGTGACAATTCCTCTCGCCCGCTGTTCAGGCGTCAATGTCAGCAAGGCGTTCATAGCGCCACGCAATTTAAACGAGCCAGTATACTGAAGGTTCTCCAATTTTAAGAAAACCTGGCTGCCCGTCAATGCGCTCAAGGGCCACGAATACTCAAGGGGCGTCTCGCGAACATACGAGCGAATGCGCTGCTCTGCCTGCAAAATATCTGCTAAAACGTTCATGCTGGCTACTTTCCCGATTGAAGATTGCTAATCAATAACTCTATCTTACCGCTTCGCGCGCCCTCTGGCAATTTTCTGAGAAAGATTTATCCTGCTTGAGAAGAAGAGCGGCGAATTTGCCAGATTGCTAGAAATATATTATAGTGTGTTACATCTTCAAATGAGATTTTTACGCCGAACGACGGAAGGTTTAGAGATAGATCTCGGCAGTACACAATGGCGAACAAAGCCATGAGCAACACATCGCTTTGCCGCTTTTCATATGCATGTGAAGAAGGATGACAAAAGGGATCTATTGAGAGAAGAGAAAGATCATCTAGAGGGAGAGAGGACGTGAAGTCTGTACGGATGGATGAAGAGCGGCTGGCCTGGGACTTGCAGCACGCACCCAGCATCCGGCTGCTGAAAGCCGATAACGCCGCGCTGATTGTTGGCTTTCTCTACCATCAATTTAAACACGCGCAGCGGGTCTCTGTGCCGCTCTCCGAATTGGTGGAACAGCTTGAGGGCTATCTGGAGCACTTGAACGAGCTGACTCCAAAGCGTTATGTAAGCTCAGCACAGAAGTATATTTCTGAGTGGGCTGATGATGAACATCGCTTTGTGCGCATTTCTGTCTATGGGCAGAGCGATGTTCCAGCAGTAGAGCTTACTTCGGATACCGAACGCGCCATTGGTTGGCTGGAAGATATGCATGCCCAGGCTTTTGTCGGCACAGAATCACGTTTCTTGTTGATTATGCAACTGCTGCGCGATATCGTACAGCAAAGTACTGAAGATCCGACAGAACGCCTGGCTCAATTGGAGCAACAACGCGCTGAGCTGGACGCCCAGATTGCCGCGATCCGCGACACCGGGCGCGTGGATAATCTCTATACGCCGACGCAGGTACGCGAGCGCTTCTTCGAGGCGTCCCAGCTTGCGCGCCAGCTTTTGCGTGATTTTCGCCTGGTCGAGGAACGTTTTCGCGAGATTGCACACTCGATCCAGGCAGGTCAGTTGCAGCCTGGCATGCGCAAGGGCAGCCTGGTGGAATTTGTGCTGGACGCGGATGAAGAACTCAAGGCTTCGGACCAGGGACGCAGCTTTTACAGCTTTTGGGAATTTCTGATGTCGCCTTCACAGGGGGATGAGCTTAAAAACCTGCTGGAAGAGCTAGACAATCTGGATGAATTGCGCGGGGCGCTGGATGATGATCACCTGCTGCCGCATCTGCCTGGCTACCTGGTCACTGCCGGCGAAAAGATCGTGCATTCCAACTCGCGCCTGGCCGAACAATTGCGCCGCCTGCTGGACGAGCAAACTTTGGCCGAGAATCGCCGCGTGCAGGAGTTGATCCAGGAAATCAAGCAGGAGATGTTTCTACCTGTGCAAAAAGAGTCCGAGCAAACAGCCTGGATGGAGTTGGAAGGCGGACCAGAAACGCTGCTGGTGATGGAACGCGAGCTGTGGGAGCCGTCTCAAACGCAAGCCTTCAATGAGCAGCCACTGACGGTAAACGAAGAGGATCTCCAGGAGATCGATTTTACCCGCCTCTATCGCCAGTTCGCGGTAGACGAGTTGCTGCTGCGTCAACGCATCGATTCGCTGCTGGAAAAGAAACCGCTGGTGCGTCTCTCCGAAGTGCTGGCGACGTATCCAATCGAGAAGGGACTGGCCGAGGTGCTGACATATTGCGTGCTGGCCGCGCGCGATCCGCGCCATCAAATCGACGCTTTTACGAATGAAGAGATCGCGCTTGTAACTTCTGACCCGGCAAACATTTCTCGGCAGCGCGTGCTCGTCTTGCCACAAATTTCGTACCGAAGGAGCAGTGCGCATGCGGAATAATCAGATCGCGCCATTCGCGCCCGCCGTGATTCGCCTGTTACAGGGGCCGCTTTATAGCGACGACGCCACGCCCTGGAAGATACTGGTGCAGTATTACGACCAGGTACGCCTCTACTGCGGGCAAATCGGTCTGGAACTGCAATTACATGAAGAAGACGGCTACGCGTATCTGCGTCAGCCTGAATGGGAGGATGACGAGGGTCACGCCATCGAGTTACCGCGCCTGACTCGTCGCCAGCCGTTGAGCCGGGATGTCTCAATGCTCTGCGTGCTTTTGCGCGAACAACTGCTGCTCTTTGAAACCGGCAGTGTGGGCGGCTCCGCGTGCTTGCTGAGCAGAGAGCAAATCCGCGAGTTGCTGTTGCCCGCGCTGCCTGAACGCAATAACGAACTCTTGTTGCAAAAGCGCATCGATTCTCTGATCGAGCGGGTTGCAGAGCTAGGTTTTTTGAAAAAAGTCACGCGTCTAGGCCAGGATTATTTTGAACTGCGCCGCATACTCAAGGCAAAAATTAATGCAGATCAGTTGGTTGAGTTGAAAGAGAGGCTTCTGAAGCATGGTGTTGTTGGGCAATGAAACAAGCAAAATTGAGCATCAGGAGAGCACGGTGGGCTTTCGCCTGGAACGCCTGGAGATCTATAACTGGGGCACGTTCAACCGGCGTATCTGGAGCATTCACCCGACGGGCGGTACGTCCCTTTTAACTGGCGCCAATGGCTCTGGTAAATCGACCCTGGTAGATGCCCTGCTGACGCTGCTGGTGCCTTATCAACGGCGAAGCTATAATCTGGCTTCTGGCTCGGAGAAGGTGCGTGAGCGCGACGAACGTTCCTATATTCTGGGCGCGTGGGGCAAACAAAAGGATCTGGAGAATAACAAATCAAAGGCGCAATATCTGCGCCAGCACGGCGCACATTCCGTCCTGCTCGCCTCTTTCGCCAACGCAAGCACCGACCAGGTGGTTACGCTGGCTCAGGTGCTTTGGATTGAAGATAGCGTGCGCAAGCTCTTTGTGGTTGCGCCTCGCCTGCTGACCATTGACGAGCATTTTCGCCTGCATGGCGCGCCTGCGGACCTGCGCAAGCAGCTCAAGGAACACGGCGCAGAGGTCTTTAACGAATTCTCGGCGTATGGTCGACGGTTTCGCCAGTTAATGGGCTTCCGCTCGGAAAAGGCCCTTGACCTCTTTAATCAGATTGTCTCAATCAAAGAAATTGGCGGATTAAATGACTTTGTGCGCGAACATATGCTGGAAAAAACCGATGCCCAGGCGCGTATTAAACAATTGCGCGACAATTTCGAGAATCTGACGCGCGCGCACGATGCGATCCAGATGGCCGAACGCCAACTGGCTATTCTAGAACCGTTGATGCAGGACGCGCAAAAATACGAGGAGCAACAGAGCAAAATCGCTGAAACCAATCGCAGCGCGGAACTGCTGAATGTCTATATCGCGAGCCGACGCAAAACGCTGGCTGAACAGGTGATTTTGCAAGCTCGTCAGCGTCTGGCGCCGAGTCAGGCCCGCGACGAGGTTTTGCGCCAGGAACTCGAACAGTTGCACCAGCAGGAACTCGATCTTGGGGTTGCCATCAACAACGATGACGTAGGCCGCCAGTTGGATCGCTTGCGCCATGATATCGATGCGTTTGAACAGCGCCGACGCGAGCTGGAGGGACAGGCGACTAGCTACAATCGGCTGGCTACACAGGCGGGTCTGGCAGCATATACTGATGAAGCAACCTTCTACCTTACCCGCCAGCGCGCGGAGCTTCAGCAAACAGAGATCGCGCAGAATCTGACAAGACTACAAACCGAACGCGACGAGTATGTGCAGCAAACGAAGCAATTACAAGACGCGTGCGAAGAGCTAGAGAGTGAACTGACCTCGCTCAAGCAGCGCAGCAGCCAGATTCCCGCCGAAGACGTGAGAATACGCCAGCGACTGGTTGAAGCGCTTGACCTGGAGGAAGGCGATATCCCTTTTATAGGCGAATTGTTGCGGGTGCGCCAGAGCGAACAGCGCTGGGAACCGGCAATTGAGCGTCTCTTACACGGCTTTGGTCGACAACTGCTGGTTGCCGAGACCTATTATCCGCAGGTTAGCAAGTATGTCAACGAGACCGATCTGCGCGGGCGGCTGGTCTATCATCGCGTCCACAGCACGCGCGCGCCGCGCCACGATGGACGCATGGAGGCCAACGCGCTCTATCATAAGCTGGAAGTCAAGCCGGAATCGCCCTTTACCGGTTGGCTGACCGCCGAGTTGATCGACAGCTTCGATTATCTCTGCTGCGAAACGCTGGCGGAGTTCCAGCGCGCAAACCGGGCGATAACCCTTGCCGGACAGGTGCGCCACGGACAGATCCGCCACGAAAAAGATGATCGCGCGTCACTAGGAGATCGCAGGCGCTATGTACTCGGCTGGAACAACAAAGAGAAGCAGCTAGCACTGGCTCAGGAGTTACTCCACTTGCAGACGGAGCGCAAGCGCCTGGCCGGGCGCATCGAGCAAGTTGAGGCGCGCCGCGAGGCCGCGCAAACGCGGCGGTCCCTGAATCACCAGGTCCGCCAAGTCCGCGGCGAAACCGTGAATCAGCGTTAGCGGCGCG
>Ga0134128_10003689_pt1 | contig 18708 bp, 15 predicted proteins | sample KB31754_FD_96462 | JGI IMG/M metagenome (GOLD analysis project Ga0134128, IMG submission 96462) | Terrestrial soil microbial communities with excess Nitrogen fertilizer from Kellogg Biological Station, Michigan, USA - KB3-175-4 | ecosystem: Environmental > Terrestrial > Soil > Unclassified ... | reverse complement strand
CGCGCTCCGACGCCCTACGCCATGTCGCGCTGCCGATGATCTATCCCGGCGTGCCCTCCGATGAGCGCCGCCAACTTGCCCTCGACGCCCTCTCCACCCCTCGTCTCGGCGCCCGCATTCATCACCGCCCGCACGAACCCTCCGGCGGCCAGCGCCAGCGCGTCGCGGTCGCCCGCGCCCTCGTTAATCGCCCCTCCATCCTCCTCGCCGACGAGCCGACCGGAAATCTCGATTCCAAAACCGGCGAAGAAATGATGGCCTTGTTCGAACAGCTTTGGATGCAGGGCAACACCATCATTTTGGTCACGCACGAAGAAGACATCGCCAAACACGCCCACCGCATCATCCGCATCCGCGATGGGCTCATCGCCAGCGATGAGCGTCGAGACGGATAAATGGATAAATGGATTTTTGGATGAATGAAAATCTTCGATGCCGATTGAATGCAATTATGGTTATAGACTATGCCAAACAGCGGAATCCGAATCGGAACTATATCGAACGTGAAGCTGGAATTCAGAGCCCGACCCTACGCTGGATTAAGTTATCAACCGTTGAACTTTCCGAACGGCTCCAGAGTTTCACCCTCTCCCCGGGGGAGAGTAGCTCTGTTGGGTATTGCATACCGCCATATTTCGATCAAATTCACGCAAAAGACAAGGAAACCATCGCAACCTAAACCCTTGCCCGCAAGCGTGAAAACGATAGCGAATTGGATTCAGGTGAAGCTCCACGAACATGGAATGGCCCCGTATCATCTGGCATCCAAAATGGGAATTGCATCATCGCTGGTGAACGCTTGGAAGGACGGATCAGCACGACCGAAGGCGTGTCACATCCGTGAAATGGTGAGCCTTTTGGGTAAATATTGCCGCCCATAGTCCAGTTGATGGCCGTATTGCTACTCCAAATCGGACGACGAATCTTATCAGTCCCGGTGGACCTCCGAGGACTGTTCCTTGAGGGTCGGACCGTTTGGCAGTATGCTTCCGGCTTCGTGAGCGTAATGCCGCAGCATACCCGTCTTTTGAAGAAAGCTTTTTCCGCGAAGGAGTGGGAATACCTGCTCCGGCACGACGCATTCAAAGCGCTCACGGATGGATGTGACACCCTCTACAAATACGAAAGACTGGTCGAGATCGGAATGCTGCTCCTTCGTCAGAAAGAGGAATTGCAGTTTGACCCGCTGCGGAAATCCAACCGGACAAAGACAATCAATCGTAATGGTTATAAATGACCTCTCCTTTGAACACTTCGCCGGTGCTGTTATTGGTTTTGATCCTGGCTGCGGTGATTAGCGGCTGCTCTGGGAACCGGGTGACGATCAACGGGCACTCTCCCGAAACGGACGAAGCCAACCATGGCAGCTTGCATATTTTGCCGGGAATTGTCCGATCAAAAAAGGTTGATCGAGCGCTTGGATTCTTTGCGGCGAATTTTTCCACGCATGCAACTAATCATTTTTATGTTGCCGCGACCCACCTTGATCGAGCAGAACCACTGACCGCATCTGTTTACTGGAAGGAGGCACGTCTTTTGATGGATTACGGAGAATTGGCAGATGATGCTCCGGACGCAGCCGAAATATTTGCATTGAGTCATCCTTTAAAACTGGATCGTGACACTGTGGACACGCCGGAAGACATTGCCGGGAGCACGTATTTGGAAACCCATCGTCAGTGGGTTGCTCAGATGGAACGGTGCATTTCCATAGGCACCCTGTATGTGATTAGGCTCGATGAGGCGACCAATCGTTTTCCCAATACAGACAGATCAAAGGCTGACAACGAATAAAACTGAACATGTCACTCTTGGAGTCGAGATCGCTGTTCCCGCCGTTTTCATATTGGGGCTGATTTTATCGGATGAAATCCGACACAAAAGCTATTTCAACGAAAAAGTCGTGCCATCTTTATCTATGGCGCGAGATACATTTCTATATTCGTTGTCTCCGGGAATTTGATCGATATACATGACATCGTCATGGATGAACTCCCCTGTGAGTGGGTCATAAAGCGTCATTCCCACGTATGGTATCCCTTCGACGCGATAATAAACCCACGCGGACTCATTGTTAAACCCGCCGACGTGAACGGTCAACGGGCCACGCAATCCTTTCTTGATTCTTTCCTCATTCAGCCACTTGGCACTTGAAAGATGAGTCGCTATGAGATTGGTAACGGTTCGGAATTGCTTTTGACTTGGCTTGTCAAAGGTGAGCACCGACAAATCTTTTGCGGATGCCACTAAACCGCCCTTGGCGAGGATATTGGTTTCTCGCGACAAAGCAGCCAAATAGCTTCTCGTCGCCTCCTTTGAATCGCCTTGGGCAAGAGATTTTTGGTCTGCCACCGAAAAACCGTAATAATTCGTGCCAACCGGCGTGAGGTCGATTTTCCATTGAAGCTCGTCCACATATGCAGAAATGTCGTCGTTCTCCGCTCGGCACAATGTGTATGTGAAGGGCTTCGACTTTGAAACCTCATTACTGATCTCCAAAAGAGACTTATTCTCTTGCCAATAGCGGTGCCAAATAATGGCCCGGGCCACCGCCCCCTCCAAGCGAGTCAGTTGTCCTTTTGGAAGATGTGTTGCGTCCGGCTGCTCTCCCAAACTCGGAAGCGCACACGAAACGAAGACAGTTAGGGCTACACACAAAAAGCACAGTGTTTTTCTCATCAGTATTCCTTTCACTCGTATTCGCGCCCTGAATCAAACCCATAAAAAGTAGTGGCACCTGCATGGCCAATCTTGTGTTGTCGGGCTGGGTTAGGAGGCTGATTGTCGGCTTTGTTGAAGCCAATCGGCACTCCATTATTGAACTGCGGAATAGCCATTGGAGGGTTTTTCACGGCGTTTGCAGCATCGACGCACAAATTATAGTGGTCGCGGTCAGGCCCAATCAATGCTTGATCCAGATCGGCTTGTTGTTTCAAATCAGTTGCGTTCGCAATTAAATTCCAGCGTCCTCTTTTATACGATTTGGGAAAAGCCGTTTTGATGGCTCCAAGAACGCTGCCGTCGCCAAAAGAGGGAGCATTGTAATTTTTCTTTTGCTTACTTCCCGGCGGGAGTTTTGCATAAAAAGCGATGTTGTAAATTGTAGCGCCAATCGCGAGCTTTTCAACGGCATCCTCTCCGGTTCCGGCCGAGGACTCAGAAAAGATGACTGCGGTAAACAATCGCTGCGCCTGTCCTTTCGGCCGGTCTCTGAGCGGCTTTTTGACTGTGGCCGATTGGGTCTTTGATATAACGGGAGATCGAATGCTTGCCAAAATGCTAAGGATGTCAATTGCTCCGATAAAATGGCCACTCGGGTCGAGGTTATCAACGGGATCGCCTTCCGCGTAGGTGTAGCGGTGCAATGATTTAGGGTCTTCCTGATTTCCTTCAAATGAATCTCGCGTCAAAAAGCGTCCACTGCCCGGATTCATGTAGCGAGCGCGCAAATAATAAAGTCCAAGAGTCGGGTCAAATTGCTCGCCAGCGTAGCGGTAGAAATTTGTCGCCGTGCCTGTGCTAGTGATCACATTACCGAAAGCATCGTAAGTGTAGGTGTCGCTTATCGCGCCATTTGTTGCCGTGAGATAGCGCACGTTGCCGTTGCCATCGTAACCGTAAAAACTGGTGAGCGCATCGCGCTGGCTGACGCGAGTGAGGCCGTAAGTATATGCACGAACGAGAGCCGTTCCCGTCTTCTCCTCGACCACCTGGGCGTAACCAGTCAGATTGAGGTCGTCTATGAGATAGAAATTCGTGGTCGTGCCGACCACAGTGCGGACGCGGTTGCCGTCGCCGTCGTAAACGATGACGATGTTGGTTCCGTTTACCGTCGCGTTTGTCAATTGGTTTTCGGCATCGTAGAGGAATACATTTGCGCCATTTGTGCGCGTATTGCCGTTATTGTCGTAAATATCAACGGTGAGTTGGTCATTCGTATTGAAAGTGAAGGATTGATTCGTGATTCCGCTCACCGTCGAGGTGCGGGTTAGGCGATTGCCGACATTATCGTAATTATTCGTGATCTGACCTGTCGGCCCGGAGGATGCCGTTATCGTCTCGCCGAGCAATCGATACAGCGTATCATAGTTCCATGCGTTCGTGCGGTTCACTCCGTTATATGTTTCCGTCAAATTCGTCCGATTGCCGACGGGTGCAAGTTTGTAAGCGAAACTCGCCACTGTGACTCCGGCGGAAGTCGCCGTCAAATTTGTGAGACGGTTGAGAGCGTCAAAGGAATAGACGTTTGTAATTTTGTTCGGCAATGCAACCGTCCGCAAATTACCAACCGCATCGAAGTCGTAAGTGGTGGAGTTGGTGAAGCGGTCAACAACATTGGTCAGCCGATTCAAGACATCATAGTTATACGTGAGCGAAGTTCCGCCACTTGTCGAAGACTGGACTGTCTGCACATTTCCGAAGCCGTCATACGTGTAATTCAGCGTCCCCTCGGGCGTGATCTTGGTCATCAGGCGGTCACGATTGTCGTATGTGTAGCTGTTTGTCCCACTGGCATCCACCATGTTCGTGCGCTGACTGGTTGGCGAATACGCGAGCGCGACCCTGTAGCCACCCGCCGAGGCTTTATTCGTGAGACGGTTGAGGGCGTCATACTGATTGGTGATGACAACATTGTTGAAGTTAGTTTCCCGAATGACATTGCCCACGGCATCGTAGCCGAGCAGTGAGGTCCGACTGCCTGGCGTGGTCTGTTTTACCCGTCTTCCAAGGTCGTCGTATTCAAAAAAGTTTGTGCGATTGAGCGCGTCAACTTGTTCGGTCAGATTGCCGACCTCATCATAAACATAACGGGTGACGCTCTGATGCGGGCCACCAAAGTCGCTCGTCACCGCTGTCATCCGGCCAAGGGCATCAAAACCCAATAACGTGATGACATTCGCCTGATTCGTGATCGCGATTCTGCGCCCGAGTCCGTCATAACCGTAGCCTTCGCTGGTGGTATCAGGATAAATTACGGCGACGCGCTGATTGAGTGCATCGTAAACATAGGAATTTGTGCGGTTCAGCGCATCCACAACATTAGTCTGATTTCCATTTGCATCATAAGCAAACTGGGTCACTTGGTTAAGCGCGTTCGTTAACGCAATCTGTCTGCCAAGAGAATCGTAGCCGTATTGGGCGGTGGTAATGCTTATAGACGTCGGAATCATCCCTGATGCGGGAGTGTTGATGGTGGACGAAATGAACTGTCCAGCCGCATCATAAGTGCTGCTGACATAGCTGTTGTCTGGATAGGTCGTTCGCAGCAGACGCCCGGTCGGATCGTTGAGATAGCTAGTGGTGTGCATGGCGCGGTCTGTCGTGGTTAATTGCCGTCCCTCGTCATCGTATGCGATGCTTTCAAATAGGCCATCTGCATACGTCGTATTGGTCAATGCGCCGTTAGCATCGTAGAAAAACGAGTTGGTGCGATTAAGCGCGTCCACAGTCTGCGATTGCTTCCCGATCCCGTTATAGAATGTGAAATTGGTGTTGTTCATCGCGTCAATGTTCGCGGTGATCCGATTTGCGCCGTCGTAAATCCACTGCGTAGTCATCGTGCGGACGCCTCCAGGTGTTGTCCGGGTGGTTATCTCCGTCATTTTATTGCCGTTGGCATCGTAGGTGTAGCCGATTGTCCTAAGAGGGTTCAGGGAGGCGTCGAGTGTCGTGGCGTTCGTGAGATCACCAAACTGATCATATAGGTTATTGACGATAACCTGCTCCGGCAGCCCGAGAGCGTTAGTTTCAGCGAGGATGTTCCCCTGGCTATCATAGCCATACGCTGTGACGATATTGAGCGCATTCGTCACAAACAAAAGATTGCCATTGCCGTCATACGCGTTGGTCGTGCCGTTCCCGAGATCGTCAATTTCGACGAGCGGTTCGCCGAAGCTGTTATAGGTAGCGCTGGAGGCGCTTCCGGTCGGATTCTCGACTTCCGTCACGTTGTCCTCACCGTCATATCCGTAAATGGTGACCTTATTGAGTGCGTTCGTTTCCGCGATTTGACGCCCTTGCGAGTCATAAGCGTAGGAGGTCATTGCCCCGTTCGCATCCTGAATGCTTGCCAAAAGGCCGGCGGGACTGAAGTTCTGCACTGTAGGGTGCCCTAAACGGTCGATAAAGACCTGACGATGATTCACTGTGTCATAGCTGAAAATGCTGAAGTGATTGAATCCATCATATTGCTTGTTTAGCTGGCCAATCGAATCATATTCGTAACGAGAGCTGACAATGCCCCGACCGTCAGTGATAGCGGTGATATTGTTTGGAAATGCCGTGTTGGTGTAGGCATAGGAGGTGGTGACGTAATTCGTGGCGATGCGATCAACCAATCGGCTCACATTGGTGAGGTTGCCAAGCGTGTCATACGCATACGTGACCGCAGGCGGGCCAGTAATGCTTCCGAAGCCATCTTGCGAGTTGGGATCATAAACGGCAGTGATATTTCCAGTAGTGGGGTCGCGGTCAAACAGGACTTCTTTGCCGCTGGAATGAAAAATCCCCGAGGAGCTATATTGCACATAATTGCCGTTGCGATCCGTGTGCTGGCTCACATTTCCATTGTCGTCAAAATTGTATTTGGTGCCATCAGGCGCAGTGAATGTAAATGCTGAAAAGGACGGCTCATAGTTAAACGTCGGAAAGCCATCGGCATCGTCGTAGAAAGTAATAGTCAAGGGAACGGTCCAACCGGACAGGCCGTCATCCATTCCGACCGTGGTCGGAGAAGGGGTTGCAACTGACAATTGCCCTTGGCCAACGGGCGTAAATATCAAATGCACGTCGAAGAAATTGTAACAAGTGGGCTCGGTGCCGGAACTGATTGTGTTTGTGCCGCTCAAATTGAAAATCACCTGCGGTATGAAGTGGTATTGCTCTGTCGGACTGAGGCTCACGGTAACTACGTGCTGAGCAGTATCAGCGACTGAATAGTTTATCCCGCCGGAGAGGACACCGAACCATCCGGTGGCCAAGGGCCCTGACTTTTGAATGTTGATTTGTTCGTAATCCAGCTTTCCGTTGTAGCCGAATGAGCCAGCAGTCGCAAATCGGGTATCATATAGGCGATTCACAGTGATTGGTAAACCTGCGGCTGGAATCTGCAAATCCGTCGCGGAAAACGTGACCTGTCCGACATTGGTCGGCCAATTCACCGTGACATTGACAGGAGACGAGGCCAGCCCGGTATTTGCCGGGTCGGTCGTAGAAGCCACTGCTGTTAAAACAAGCGTTCCAGCCGAAACGCTTCTCCAATCGAAAATATAAGGAGCGTTCGTGGCAACCCCAATCAATGCGCTGTTAGCGTAAAATGCGACCTGCGTCACACTGCCGCTTCCACAAGTGGCGGTGGCGGACAAAGTAAAATTCGTCGGCACCGTGTAGGTTGAACCGCCCGCCGGGCTGTCGAGAGATACTGAAAGCGTGGGATTCACGGCAATAGTCACTTGGGCGGAATTCGTGTATTGACCATCGCACGCCGATAATTGCAAAACGTATATTCCATCGCTGCCAAACGTAACGGTGCTGTTGGTGAGACCGGCATTCCCGAATGAAACCGTTCCAGGACCGCTGATTGTTGTCCAATTCGTGAATTTTATGCCACCTCCGGTCAAACCGTCATCCGTGACAAGTCCCTCCAACGTCGTGCTTGAAGTCGTAATGATTTGCTGCTGCCCTGCGCTCACAGACGGCCCAGAGTTGATATTGTAAGTGGCGCTCGCGACGCCGCTGTCCACGTAGCCGGAACGAAATGCCTTCGCTTTCAAAGTCACGATAGAACTCAGGAACACCGTTCCGCCGGAGGGGATAAAAATGTCACTCGTCGTCGGAGTGGCACCGTTCGTGGTGTAATAGATCGCGGCAAGTGGCGTTGAACAGGAAATTGTCACGTTCTGTGCGGTCGAGTATGTGCCGCCACCTGGAGTGAATGTTGGCGTGTCTACGGTTAATGGTCCGAGAGAGCCGTTTGTCCCAAATGCGCGAAAGAAGTTCGCACTGTTGGTCGCCATGGTAAAAGTGAAAGATGTCTGTGCCACCGTCCCCGTAGCAATTGTGGAAAAAGGAATACTACTTAAATCTGGCGTATACTGGATGTTGTAAAGCAAGTTGGTGTCCGTGCCGCTCAGGGTTAGCTGCACAGTGTTGGCGGATGGAAACGTCGGCGGGTTGATGACAAGCTGTGCCTGCGTCCCGAAAGTTAGCAGGAACACCGCGAAGTAATACGACAGCAAGCGGTAGAGAGCATTGATTTTCTTCGTTCGTGTCCCTGAATCATTAAGGTTTTTCATACGTCGTTCCTTTCTGCTATTTCCCAAGTTCCGTTCATTTCTGTGGACTATAAATCGCTAGGTGGGACATTTGCTGTCCAACTACGCATGACATGAGAATGATTCGCGAAAGCGCCGAAGAAGTGGAAGCGGCGAGATTTCCCAGTGCCCCGATTTTCATATATCTTCTCCCAAATTTCCCGACTATTGTTCTGTCATACCGCGTATTTTTTAAACTGCAAGCTAATTGAAAATTAGAGTTTCACTCAGGCTGTGTGCTCAAAATGCGTTTAGCTAATTTAGTCGCGTCCATCATTGTGAAACCGCACGATACATCCGATGCGGAAAATTTGTCGAAGCCGGATCAGAAAAGAATGCCGACGACGATGAATAGAAGTTCGTCACAGTGAAGAGCGGAGTCCACGTCGAAAGATCACTGCTCCCTTCGATTGTCCATACGTCTCCTTCCGCACCCAAGATTTCAAGGGTAATCGGCAAGCCAGGATACGCGAGTGCAATGCGCGGCACACGGGAAAATTGCGCGGTGACGGTTTTGTTCGTGTCCATGAGCAGATTGAGGGGATTTTGCGTGCCGCTTGCATCGCCACTCCAGCCCAAGAATTGCTGCCCGTCCGAAGGCGTCGCCGTGAGGGTGATAGTGCTTCCAATCGCCACCTTATTCGTCTGCGGGCTTGCCGACGCTGTTCCGCCGCCTTGTGATAGCACCGTGATCGATGCCTGGCCGGACGGGACGCTCGCAAAAAGTGCGCTCACCGTTTGCGTGGGACTGTAAATGGAAAAGAAAAGCGGGTTTTGGCTGCCAGTTGTGGCATTGCCCCACAAGGCAAAATAGTTGCCGGGGTTGGGCACGGCGGAAAGAAGGACACTGCTTCCGTATGGATAGAGGGGCGCGGAGGGGTGAACAGAGACCGTTCCGCTTCCACCGTGTGTAGTCGTAAGAGTGGTTCCAAAATCTGCCCTGATGACCATATCGCCATTGACCGAAAACGTGTTCGTCGGGTTCGCGCCAGATAGCGCATCCGACCAGCCCATGAACGTCCAGCCGGGATCAGGTAGAGCGGTGGCGGTCACAGGAGCGCCATTTGTATATGGCGCATTGGTGCCAAGCATAATGGTGCCGCCGCCCGGCGAGAATGCGTAGATAGAATGCGTTGGGAAAACATTTACCACGAGCGGATCGGAAAGAGTGCTTTGGGAAAAGTCGGAGCTGTATGCAATGGCGCGAATGGTGCAGGATTGAAAAATGCCGAATGGGCCGGAATATGGCGTTGCGTTGAAATCCGGTTCACTCCCGTCGAGTGTATACAGGATCACTCCGCCCTGATAGCTGGACTGGAAGCTTATAGTCGTGGAATCGAGTATTCCCACGGAAGCGGCATTGACTGGCACTCCATTCGTTGAAATGACGAAATCCTTCACGATGAGCGACACCGGAGCGCTCGTCGCAACGCCAAAGGCGTTACTTGCGACGAGAGTGTAGCTGCCAGCGTTGGTCTGCTGGACGTTGTTGAAGGTCAAGGCTGAATTCGTTGCGCCTGGCAGGTTGGTGCCTTGCCGCTGCCACTGATAAAAGATCGGGATTCTGCCGTTGACGGGGATGCCAAGAGAGGCGGTGCCCCCTCTAACGGCAATTTGATCAATCGGTGATTCGGGAAAGACGGGTGAGATCACATTAAATATGACCGACACGACCGTGTCCGAATTAAGGGTGAATGTTTCCGAATCGGAGGTGATCGTCGTGGGGTCGGCACCGAGCAGTATGGAAACCCTTCGGACTTGATCGAAATGCGGAGCTACGCCGCCACCGATTAAGATATTATTGATATACCAGCCATTCGACGCTTGGATTTGAGGCGTGACCGACGTTCCGACTGAATATGCTCCGGCACCCGTCACCGTGCCACCCTGCGGTGGATTGGTGACTATCGTGAGGGAAACGGTTTGGCTTTGCGAACGGAGGGCAATTAAATAAAAGGCTGTGATGATAGCTTGGATTGAAAGGGATTTCATCTGAATGGAATTTGGGATAGTAAAACCTCGCCCGTAAGTTGCGAATTTAGGCATGCCCACATTCCCTAAATGTATACCCCCCCCCCCCCGGCCCATCGTCAATCACTGAATTCACCTGTCAGTCAGGGAGATACGCAAAACAAGGGTGTGAATTCGTTGCGATTTTTCGAAAAACAGCCGCGAGGGTCACCTGCGCATCGATATTTTGAAAAAAGCAAGTCCGGCAGTCACGGCCTCGAACACCGCCATGCGATAGTGCTCGCCAGCCCAAAGCTCCCGCTTGGGCGGCAGCAGATGACCCAAATCATCGGGAAACTTGTCCGCGACTGCGGCCGCGAGTGCGTCCCTTGTGCGCATTCCATCACCGAAGAATACTTTTCTAATTTCACTTCGCGGAATGGATACAGCGCTCACATTAGCTTTCCCGGCCAGAGCAAGGATGCGTTTGGCAAGGGAACGGATACGCGCCGAGCGCCGTGAATCGTCAGCCCCGGCATCCTCAATCACCAGCGCATCCGGCCTATATTTATCAATTAACTTTTTGATTTCGGCCGCCCCGTTCGCGTTCTTGTCGCCTTCGGTGCCTTTTAGGCCAAAGTCCGCAAGTGTATCTTTGCCGTCCATCAAGACAAATCCAACGCCCCAGCGGGAGAGGGCGACGGCTAAGATCAAATTGTAGGGGGTGTCATATTGCATGTTGAGAATCATTAGTTACTAAGCTCCGCCAGATCGGCGAGAGCGCTCCGCCTCCGCGCGGCCTGCGGGCCGGTGGCATTGTCGATCTGTTGGAGGAGAGCCCTCGCCCGTTTTGCCACCTTCTTTTCCGCCTCTCGATACATCCCACTGAAAAGCTCGCTCGTGGAGCGTTTCATAATGACTTCGTATGCGAGCGCCGTTTCAAGAGGCGGAACGCGGCCAAAGCTCTCATATCGGGAAACTTGCGTGCCTTCCTGATTGCCTAGGAGAAAAGCCACATCGTCCTGGAATAATGCCAGGCGTTTTCTATTGGCTTTCAAATGATGTGGAAGCTGTGGCGAAGGCATGGGTGTTTCAGCGCAAAAACCAACGTGGGCTTTGGATGCACACTATCGGACAGCGACAAATATTGAAGGGATGGGGACTTGCCGCTTGCGGCAAGTTTCACGAAAAAACCGGCCTCTTTCGGTCGGCGCGTGAGAGAATTAAACCATATTTGTTAATTTCTGTCAAAGTGTGGGGTTGCCGCTATCGGCAGACGCACGCGCCTACTTCGACCTATATATTTATATAGAGTGACAGGATGAAACTCAGTCAGAAAGCCATTGATGAATTCAAAGGCATCTACCGCGCCGAGTTCGGCAAAGAGATTACTGATGACGAAGCGCAGCGGATGGGCTGGAATGTTCTTAGGGTTTTCAAAGTGCTCCTCGATCCTTCCCGTCCATTGCCGCCGTCCGACCAAATTGACACAATTTAATGGCGGGTTACGATCCACCAAGAGGCCGATTATCCCTTTAACTCCACTCAATATGCTCATCCATTTCATGTATTGCAGGAAATCATCCGAAGACGAGGACCGTCAGGTGATTTCCAATCAGTCACAAGAAGACGCCCTTGAACCGATCGCCATACGCGACCGGCTTACCCTCCGTGACCGGATACGTGAGGAAGCCTCGGCAAAAATGAGCGGCACGCGTCCGAGCTTTAACGCGATGGTGAAGCGTATCAAAAAGGGAGAGGCTAACGCCATCTTGTGCTGGCACTTGAATCGCCTCTCCCGAAATGCTGGCGATGCGGCCAGCCTCATTGAGCTTATGGATCAGGGCAAGCTCGTCGAGATACGCACGCCAAGCCAGACGTTCAGAAACATTCCGAACGACAAGTTTCTGGTGTCGCTGTTTTGCAGCCAGGCGAAGCTCGAAAACGACAACAAAAGCGAGGACGTGAAGCGCGGATTGGAGAAAAAAGCTAAATTAGGTTTTTATCCCGGCGTCGCGCCGCTCGGATATTTGAACGACAAGAGCAAGAATCGAGGCGAGCGCGACCTTTACAACGATCCCGACCGCTTTGAACTTGTGAAGAAAATGTGGCGAATGCTTTTGGCCCGCACGCATACGCCGCCGCAGATTTTGAAAATCGCCAACGAGGAATGGGGCTTCCGCACTCGCAAGACTAAAAAGACGGGCGGCAAACCGTTGAGCATTTCCGGCCTGTATCACATTTTTCACAATCCCATTTACTACGGCTGGTATGAATACCCCGTCGGGAGCGGCAAATGGTATGAGGGCAAGCACGAGCCAATGGTGACGAGAGAGGAATTTGAGGAAGTCCAGATCATCCTGGGCCGGAATGGAAATACACGCCCAAGTCGGCCGCTCGTATTTCCATACACCGGCCTCATCCAGTGCGGCAATTGTTACGGGATGATCACTGCGGAGGAAAAGCATCATGTGCGATGCACGGCCTGCCGCCACAAATTCGCGTGCGGACACCGCAGCGAGTGCCCACGATGCAAGACCGCCATTTCCGCCATGTCGGCTCCGCGCTTACGCCACTACGTTTATTACCACTGCGCACGGCGCAAAACGGAGTGTCAGCAACCGAGCATCGAAATCAGGGACCTTGAACGGCAAATTCAAGTTGAATTGAAGCAGCTCCATATTTCGGGTGAATTCAAAAGCTGGGCATTCCGCCACGTGCGCGAATTGTATGAGGACGACATCAACACCCTCACACATGCGTCAGCGTCGCGGGAGAAAGCTCTGGCAGACTGTCTCAATCGCATCGACAAACTGGTAGAACTCAAAACGTCGCCGGGAAACGAAGACGGCGGCCTCCTGTCTGACGAAGAATATAGCAGCCGAAGGCGGAAGCTCCTTCAGGAAGCCGCGATGTTGCAGTCCGTGAAAACCGAGAGGCTCAACGCGGAACGCGCTCTGCGAGAATCCGAGGAATTCTTTGAACTTGCCTATTCGGCTCCTAAAAGGTTTGTCAAAGGCGATTTTTGGGCCAAAAAGGAGCTTTTAGCAGGGATCGGATCGAACCTCGCGTTGAGAGACAAAAAGCTCATAATTGAAGCCAATAGTCCGTTCGCTTTTGTCCGGCAATTCAACTCCGATGAAGTTTCAGAAAATGAATTTATCGAACCGGAAAAAAGCCTTGTCGCATCGGGCCAAAAGAACCTGATTGGCTCCGAAAATTCTTCTTTGCTGCGGGACGTGAACAAAGTTCGAACCAACACGTCCAAAGTTAAACTTTTGGTAAGCAAAGTATACCACCACTTCAGAGAGTTGGCGGCACGGGAATCAAATTCGAATAATTGAATTATGCTCAATCACTATATTCAATCGATTCGGATTTTGTAGGGACGTGGACTTGCCAAGAACGGCAAATTTACATTCTGTGATTGGGTGCTTTGATCAGAATATCCTCTTTTTCGTTATTACCCGCATCTTCACCAACACCGATATAAAGACGATCATAGGGAGCCGGACATGGGAGATCGATAGTGATTGTTTGACCCTGGACTTCCTTCAAAATTCCATCTTCGGGCAAGAACGGCTTTCCTTGTGGTCCAACAAACGAGAAGAACAAGACAACTTCGTCGCCCGATCCTGGAGGGTTTAGTATCAGATCCCCCGATTCAATTGCAGCATCAGAAAGGTTGTGCCAATTCTTGATTCGCACGAGAAAAAGATAATTCTGGGGCGGTGTTGGAATTTCTGTGCAAAGAGGAACCGGGTCTTTGCCGGGTTCTTGAGACTTAATTTCAAGTAGATGGTCGTCAAATTTATATGAGACATCAAAGCTCATGCCACCTTCAGGCTTGGTCTTCAAAAAACTTTTCTTTGCGAGGGTTTTCTTATCTTGAACCCACAAATCTCCAGAATATATTTTTGGCTTTCCGGAAAATTTAAAGCATGGACGCTTTTCTGAATCGTAGAAAAATAGAAAGGAACCCAACTGCTTTCCATTTTTGAACATTACATGCTTTTTTAACACAGGTTTGCTCATGCGCCGGATTATACCATCCACAACCTGACTTGCCGCCTCCGGCAACTCCCCACGCCTATGTAATTCGCAAATTTCGGATATCCTCGCTTAGGCACAGTCCATTAAAAGCCGCAGACTGTGTTCACGGTTGCAAACGTGAGCGGGTAAATTGAAAACCGATGCATCACCAGGGCCAGAAGCGCTTCGCCCAAGCTCATTATGAACAAAACCGAAAAAACTTCGATTCCGCCGCTTCCTCCGCATCTCACACTTCACTTGAACCACATCAGTGAACTGATCGACAAGACATATCGTCTCACGGCATATGTCTCAAGGGTCATACGTGACCATGAAGAGGAGGACGGCTGTGCACTCCACGCAATTAACTAGATCGTGATTCGATGCCAGGTCCCCAGCATCCGGAAGGACGCTTATTTGAGCTACTTAATTTTGCTGCGGGACGTGGACAAAGTTCGAACCAAGGCAGACAGGATCAGAGTTTTGGCAAGCAAAGTTTACCACTTCTTTCGAAGCTCAAAAAGTGAAAGACAAGTAGAGAATCAGTCGCGCAATTCCGGCGTGAATTAATTTCAGACCGTGACCAAAGCCACCTAGGTTGCGGCTTCATTCAGCCGCGCTTCAAACCATTCCGCCCACTTGTTCTCGGGAATCTTCGATAGACGCATTATCCGACTGATTGCCTTTTTGCCGTAATGGGCAGGAGTGAATTTGAAATCAAGCATTACGCCTGGTTCGCCGTTATTTTTTAATTTCACCCATGTCCCTTTCGAACCGTCCAAGCCTTCCATGAAATCAAAATTGTGCTCTCTCAAAAAATCGGCCACGTCCTGATATGACCAAAAATACGATTTGTTTGTCATGCCGGTCAGGATATACCAGACAGGCAGAGCACCATAGGCGCGGGGATTTGCCGGAAGCGGCAAGTGTGGACGAATTACAGGCACAAGCCACAAACGAATAACTATTCAGTATAGTTTATTCCCATTCAATGGTCGCAGGAGGCTTGTCTGTTACGTCATAGATGACGCAATCGATTCCAGAAATTGTTTCGATCTCATTTGCAACCTCTCGAACAAATTCCATCGGAAGGTTTGCGTGCCGAGCAGTCATGGCATCAGACGAGCACACCGGCCGCAGGGCAATCGTCTCTCCACCCTTGATGCTTAAAGGCAATAAAATTACCGGGAATTGCCATATCTTCTCATCCAGACCATGTTTTGACACCAGCTTCCGGCAAATTGCATCAGCTTCTCTTAAAATTGATATTCTCGCAGGAGTAATTGTGGCAGGACGAATATGAGCCTGCGTTAATTCTTCTTTGGAAAGATCCGTAACTAAAAAAGCCACTCGATTTGTCCCTCGAACTTCACGAGTGATTCTGAGCGATACCTGCGCGAACGTTTCCAAATCAGCGGCACCTTGAAGAAGAACAAGATTGCTATAACTGCGATGATCTCCTTGAACTCCAACTGTCCTCAAAGGAATCCGCCATACCGTGGTGCCACGCAGTTCACCAACGGAAGAACAATCTGAACAAACAGCGACAGGCAATTCAGAATCGCTACAAAGACAACGGACTGCCAAACCCGGACCCGGAAACGGATTTTTTGCCACTAGGACTTCGGGCAATCCCAATTTGCGGCCAATGGCACGAACTTCATCCTTGTAAAAGTCACTCAGGGGTTCCAGAACCATTCCTTCTTGAATTAGCTTCTCGATTTCCGGGACTCGATTGTGGTGGGTTTTAATCACCGCTGCGTTGTGTTGGCCCGATTCTACGGTGTCTGGATAGATCGTGCCTTGCCCCAACATCCACTTGCCATTTGTTAATCCTATTTCTCGATCAACCTTCTGCTGAATGCTTATAAACGCTTTCCCAATTCTTCTGCGCTTTTCTTCTGGATCGGTAATCCCTTCCACTACATCAAAAAATGTTTTTTCGGCATGCTCGATTCGAAAATTATTCCAGCCTCTTTGCTTGAAAATATCTTTAATCTCATCCCCCTCATTCTTGCGCATGAAGCCAGTGTCTACAAAAACACCCAGAACGCGATCCGGGCCGAGGGCGGCTGTTGTTAATGCGAAGGCAACCGTGGAGTCTACCCCTCCACTAACGAAAAAGAGGACATTTTTGTCACCAACTTTTTTCCTAATCTCCTCATGCAATTGAGGAACCAGTGAGTCGATTTTCCAATTGCGAGAAGCATTGCAAACTTTAAAGACAAAATTCTCTAAGATTTGCTGACCGTGCGCAGTATCGTTTACTTCGGGGTGAAACTGGACGCCAAAAATTTTTCGCTGCGTGTTTGCCATCGCGGCGACTTCGCAATCGCGTGACCGGGCTAAAACTTGAAAACCGGGCGGAACAGAGACAACTTCGTCCCCGTGACTCATCCATACTTTGGTGTGATTCGGCACCCCGCCGAGAATAGTATCCTGACCACTGATATTTAGTATCGCCTCTCCATATTCGGGAGTCTGGCCCGGCTGAACGCGCCCGCCCAGCTTGGACGCCAACAATTGATGTCCATAGCAAATTCCCAAGAGGGGCACACCACTCTCAAAAAGACTGTCAGGAAATTCTGGAGCATCCGCAGCGTATACGCTTCTCGGTCCGCCAGAAAAGATTATCCCGCTGGCGTTCTCCATTTGAGACACCGCGTCTCCAGGTGAAGCAATGCGAGCTTCAACCTGGCATTCTCGAATACGCCTGGCGATCAGGTGGCAATATTGCCCTCCCGCGTTGATCACGAGAATGTAGTTTTCCTTTTTCGTCATCATAGAATTATATCACTTTTCAGGAAAAACGAGAGCGATTACTAAGGTCTCGTTTTCAAAAGCATGTCGTGCCGCTTCCAAGTGCCAATATACGGGTTTGGCTCCGTTATGTTTACGCACTATCAAGCGGTCTTTCACGATCATGTTATCGTCATACGCGCGGCTAACACATTCCGCTCCCCAACTCACATAGCCACAATTTTTATGAGGCCAATCGACAGAGGAGGAAACCACGGGTCTGCCAACAATTCGAACAGCCATTCTTTCGTTCACTAATCGCTCTGGAAGACACCAGAAAAAAACGCAGTCCCACGCCTTCAACTCGACAATTCGAAGTGCTGTTGCGCGAATTGACGTTCGATATTCACGCGCAAGCTGAAACAAAGTATCCATCGACCTTTCCAAACGAGCGATTCTGGAAAGAAAATGATCTCGTGGCATCAACAAATTGGCAGCGAAAAAATTTGAAAGGCGTTCTTCTTCATCCGTGCCTTGTCTTTTGCCCATCACAGCGAGGAAGTCATTTGAATCTGCCGTTGCACGCCTCACGATTTCAATGTGACCAAGCTCGTGACATACAGTGAAACTCTTTCGCTCTGGAGTAGCGCTTCTCTTAACCTGAATAACAAAACGCTTTCCCGCGAGGGCCAGCAACCCGTCACAAGAAATCTCGTTTTCGATTACTCGAATATTCAGCAGTTTGGCGAATTCATACTCGCTCGATTGAAACGGGGGATTTTCTTTTCCCAACTGCTCTAATAGTTGGGAACACACCCGTTCAATGGCAGAGTAAGGGTTGCGTCCGCCCACTTGCTTCCAAAATGAGCGCACAATCGGAGAACTCCACCGCTTTTTCTTGGACTTTACCATTCGTTACTTTACACAGTCGCGCACCAAGCCGCACTTTTCGCCGTCTCCAGTAACAATTTGGTAATTCCCGTAATACCGCAGAATGTTTACGTCATCAGCTAACAAGCGCTGAACCATCGAAAGACATTCGGCTTTATTGCCGAGAGTTTCAAAAATCCATGTTCTCTGTTTGGCATCAAAACATCCTTCCGCCAAACATTGTGAACATTCCAGTTTACTCAAGAAATTCTGAACGCTGATCGCACTCTGAGTTTTGGATTGGTAGGCATAAATAAGCCCTTGTTCCAGTCCCACATTGATGGCAAAGCGATCATTGATCGTCCAATCTTCAAACCGACCATTCGGTGCGGTCCTATGGCGCACTTCGAACTGCAAATTGAAACGAATTTCGCGAAATTTGGTTTGGAAATTTTTCATCTGCGATCCCAAAGGACAATAAAACCAAACCTCCGCCCTCAATGCAATAAATATTTATTCACAAAACCGAAATCCACGCTGCCGACATGCACGGGCAGTGCTCACGCACCCTACTTTTGGCCCTATTTACATGATATGTAGGGGCTGACGCCCTTCAATTTTCCACTTCCTCGGCTTAACCACCGCACCACTAGCTCCCCCAACGTGTCGTCGGCTACCGCCCGACTTAACGCTTTTTCCAGCGGCTATCGGGATGCAGTCCCCCTAACCGGCGTCCAGCACCAAAAAGCGTTAAGTCGGCCGGTATCCGTTTTTATCAAAACGGGCCGACACGTTGGGGGGACTG
>Ga0134128_10003688_pt1 | contig 18710 bp, 16 predicted proteins | sample KB31754_FD_96462 | JGI IMG/M metagenome (GOLD analysis project Ga0134128, IMG submission 96462) | Terrestrial soil microbial communities with excess Nitrogen fertilizer from Kellogg Biological Station, Michigan, USA - KB3-175-4 | ecosystem: Environmental > Terrestrial > Soil > Unclassified ... | reverse complement strand
CCTGATCTCGCCAGACGTGGCGATTTGCGCCGATTGCCTGCGGGAGCTGTTTGACCCCGGCGACCGGCGTTACAAATATCCCTTCACCAACTGCACCAACTGCGGTCCACGCTTCACCATCGTGGGCGGCATTCCCTATGATCGCCCGCTGACCTCCATGGCCGCCTTCACCATGTGCCCGGCCTGCCAGAAGGAATATGACGACCCGCTCAACCGCCGCTTTCATGCTCAGCCTAACGCCTGCTGGGACTGCGGGCCGCAGGTGGAGTTATGGGACGACTCGGGCGCAAACCTCGCGGGTGAAGATCCCATACAGCGAGCCGCCGAGCTCCTGAAGCACGGCGCAGTGGTGGCGGTCAAAGGCCTGGGCGGTTTCCATCTGGCCGTGGATGCAACCAACGCCGCCGCGGTGGAGCGATTGCGTGAGCGCAAAGGCCGGATAGATAAGGCCTTCGCGGTGATGGTCCCCAGCTTGGACGTGGCGGAGACACTTTGCCAGTTGGACGATGCGGCGCGCAGGACTCTTTGTTCAGCGCAGCGACCTGTTGTTCTGTTGCGCCGGAGCGGTGAAGCCGCCATCGCCGAGGCTGTAGCGCCGTTCAACCGAGACCTGGGGCTGTTTCTTCCTTACACCCCAGTGCACTACCTATTGCTGGAGCAGGGGCACTTTTCCGCCCTGGTCATGACCAGCGGCAATCGGAGCGAGGAGCCGATTGCGATTGATAACCCTGAGGCGATCGAGCGGCTGCGCGGGCTTGCCGACTGCTTCCTGGTGCACAATCGCGACATTCTGCTGCGCTGCGACGACTCCGTAGTGCGCATCTCCGAAGGACGCACGCGCCAGGTGCGCCGCTCGCGCGGCTACGTTCCTGTGCCGGTGTTCCTGGCGCAAGAAGTCCCTTCCGTGCTGGCGGTGGGTGGCGAGCTTAAGAACACCATTTGTCTCACGAAGGAGCGGCAAGCCTTCCTGAGTCAGCACGTGGGCGACTTGGAGAATCCGCAGGCGTACTCATTTTTCGAGGAAGCAATAGAGCACCTGGAGAAGGTGCTGGAAATCCAGCCGGTGGTCATCGCGCACGACCTGCACCCTAATTACTTCTCCACCCAATGGGCGCGGCGGCAGAAGAAGCTGCCGCTGGTGGGAGTGCAACACCATCACGCCCATATCGCCGCCTGTATGGCGGAAAACCAGCTCAACGGCCGCGTAATCGGCATCGCTTTAGATGGAACAGGCTACGGCACTGACGGCTGCATCTGGGGCGGCGAGTTGCTGTTGGCCGATTACCACGGCTTCGAGCGCGCCGCCCATTTGGAATATATCCCTATGCCCGGCGGCGAAGCGGCGGTGCGCGAGCCCTGGCGCATGGCCCTGAGCTATCTTTATCGGCATTTCGGACGCGACTTCCTGCGGCTGGGGATTCCGTTTGTGCAACAGCTTGATCCCGTTAAGGTACGAGTGTTGCTGCAAGCCATGGAACGCAACCTGAACTCGCCGCTCACCTCGAGCTGCGGCCGCCTGTTCGATGCCGTGGCCGCTCTGGCAGGAGTACGCCATCAGGTGAACTATGAGGCGCAAGCGGCTATTGAGCTCGAGATGGCCATGGACAAGACCCTCGCCGAGACGGGCTACGAACTGGAAATCGTGCAAGAGGCTGGCCAGTTCATCTTCAGCACCCGCCGGCTGTGGGTGGAACTGCTTGCCGATGTGGAGAGAGCAACTCCCGCCGGCATTATTGCCGCACGTTTTCATCTCGGACTGGTTGATGCCCTTGCCAGCGCAACCAAGATTCTGCGCCAACGCACGCAACTCGATCGCGTCTGTCTGAGCGGCGGAAGCTTCAACAATCGCTTCCTGCTGGAGCACCTCCAGGCACGCTTGCGTGACAAAGGATTCCAGGTATTCACGCACTCGGAGGTGCCCGCGGGAGATGGCGGGCTCAGCCTGGGACAGGCGCTGGTAGCGGCCCACCGGGTCAGGTCCAGGTAGGGTCTGTTGCGCCCTTCAGGAAGGTTCCTTTGAGCAGGTTGTCCCTGGTTTTGGAACAGGTAGCTTCTAAGTACACGTTTCCCGGCAACCCTGTGGTAGTATCCGCCCAATCGCGACCCTGATCCTCCGGAGGTTTTATGCCCGGTGTAGTACTGCAGCCGCTGAGCCTCGCGGAACTGCTGGACCGCATGTTCAGCCTCTACCGCAAGAACTTCCTGCTATTTTTCGGCATCATGCTGCTGCCCTCGTTGCTGGCCATGGCGGCGGGCATCCTGATGGCCCTGGTTCGGGCGCCCATGATGGGCACGAGGACGGCTTCTGCCGCGGTTAACGCTGCGTTCATCGGCAGTGCGTTTGGCGGATTCCTTGTCGCGATGATCGCGTACTGGATTGTTTACGCGGTGGCTCTGGGCGCCAGCACCTTCGCGGTGGGCGATGTGTATTTGGGACGGACGGCGACCATAGCCGCGTCGTATCGGCGCGTCCGCGGCCGCATCGGGCGGTTGCTTTGGCTCATGCTCCTGGTGGCGGTGCGCGTGTTTGGCATCTTTCTGCTGAGCCTGGTTGGATTCGCCCTCCTCATTCCGGCAATAGGAGTGGGGCGTGGCTCGGCAATGGCCGTGGTGATCGGCGTGACAATGCTGGTGCTATTTCCTGTCGGCTTCGTAGCCATGATCTGGCTGATGCTCCGCTACAGCATTTGCATTCCCAGCCTGGTGCTGGAGGACGTGCGCGCCGGGCAGGCAATTCGCCGCAGCGTGCAGCTCATGAAGGGCAACTACCTACGGTGCTTTCTTCTCCTGGTGCTGACTTTGATCATCACCTACGTGAGCCTGATGATTTTCCAGGGCCCGTTCTACGTCGCCATGATTCTGATGGCGCGCCATGGCCAGGTAGCTATCTGGCTGCTCTCGCTCAGTTCCGTGTTTGGCGGCCTGGGACAGGCGCTCTCCGCGCCTTTGATCATGATAGGTTTGGTCCTGCTGTATTACGATATCCGGGTCCGCAAAGAGGCGTTTGACCTGCAGCTAATGATGTCGCTGGTGGACCAAGCCGGGGTGCAGCCCGCTCCAGGAGCGGTGGCTGCCGCGCCCAGCGCGTAAACATGTCGCTTTCTTCCCGGAAATTCTGTTCGGCGGTGCTGCTATGGCTGTTGGTCGCGGTAAGCGCCCGAGCCCAGCCGCCCAGTACCTCCGCTGACCTCCCGGGCTATATTGCCGATTTACAGAGTTGGTCGGCGAAAGTGACGCAGCTGCCCGCCAATCCAGAAAACGCTCTCGCCCTGCGCCATTCCGTTCCTCTGAAGCTTGAACTGCAGACCGCCGGCCAGCACTTCACGATCTCCAATGCCTGGCTGGTGCTGGCCCTGGTTCATTGGGAGAAAGATATCCGGCACCGAGCCGCCATTCAGCAGGAGATCGAGCAGAGACTGCAGTGGGAGTTGCAGCAGGCGCAGGCGCTGACCCGGCCTTCGCAGGCGCCTTCCGCGCAAATTGCCCGGGCGCAGCTGACAGCCGTGCTCAGCCGGCGAGAATTCCGTTTTGTGCGCCCGCCCAGTTGGTGGGATGTGATGTGGGCCCGCGTGTGGCGCTGGATCGGCCGGCAACTGGATAAACTCATGGGCCGCCTGCACCTGAAGCCCTCGGTGAGCAATGTGCTCTCCTGGATCCTTCTGGGGGCGGCGTTTCTCCTGCTGGCGTTGATGCTGTGGCGCAACCTGCGGCGGGCCTCGCGCGGCATGACCCGCCTGAGGCTGCAGGCTCCCGCTTCCGGCGCCTGGGGATGGCGGCAGTGGGCGGATGCGGCCCGGTCAGCCGCCGCCGAGCAGCGCTATCGCGATGCGGTTCATTGTTCTTACTGGGCCGCTGTTTTCCGGCTGGAACAGATGGGAGTATGGCGTCTGGACGACTCGCGCACGCCCCGGGAATACCTGCGCCTGCTGCCGCCCGAGTCCCAGCATTGCGAGCCGATGGCAAGCTTGACGCGCAGCTTCGAGATGGTGTGGTACGGATACCGGCCGGTGACCCCGGCGCAAGCGCAGTCCGCCTTGCAGGAATTGGAGAACCTGGGATGCAGTTCGCCCTCGATAGCGGCGACCGCAAGCTGCTGATCGGCGCGGCCGCGATTGTGCTGGTGCTGGCCCTGATCGCAGCGCTGGTCGGCACCCAGGGTCCAAGTGCGTCCATCTATCCTTCCAGCTATTCGGCCGGTTCCGATGGTGCCAAGGCCGCCTTCCTCACCCTACAGAGGCTAGGCTTCAAAACCGAGCGATGGCTGGACCCGCCGCAGGCGCTCAATGCCCAAGACAGCCTGCTGATTCTCGCCGACCCCATCATCCAGCCCACCAAGGATGAGCGCCAGGCCTTGCGCCACTATGTGGAGTCAGGCGGGAGGATTTTGGCGACTGGGATCAGGGCTGACATGGTGTTGCCGGAAGCCGCCGCCGGCGCGACCGATGTGCTCGCGGTGGAGGGGAAAGAGTTTCCTGCTCTCTTTCCCGGGGCTTTGACCCGCGGCGCCGCCAACATAACGCTGCTCCCGCTGGCTAGGTGGAACAGTACGGCGGCACGCTACATTCCGCTTTATGGCACGGCTGAGGCGCCGGTCGCCTTGATCTATCAAGTCGGGCGAGGTCAAATTCTATGGCTCGCTGCGTCCACCCCGTTGACCAATGCGGGCATTCAACGTTCCGGCAACCTGGAACTGTTGCTGAACTTCGCCGGCTCGCCGCAGGGCACGCGCATTTTCTGGGACGAATACTTTCATGGGCAGGGACGCTCGCTGGGAGACTATTTTGCGCGCACGCCGCTGCCCTGGGGCGCGGCGCAGTTGGGAGTGTTGCTGGCACTCGCTCTGCTGGCATTCTCGCGGCGCAGCGGTCCGGTGCATCCGCTGCCCCGCGAATCGCGCCTGTCCTCGCTGGAATTCATTGACACACTGGGCGGCCTCTATCAGCGCGCGCATGCCGCCCGGGGAGCGGTGGAGGTGGCCTACCAGCGCTTCCGTTTCCTGCTGGCCAAGCGTTTGGGAATGCCGCTAACCGCGTCAGATATGGATTTGGATAAGGCGGCGCAGCATCGGCTTGCACACGCGAAAGGGTTGCTGGCGACGCTGCAGCGCTGTCGCGAGGCCCAGGACAATCTCGATTTGCAGGACGGCAAGGCGCTGGAAGTGGTGCAAGCCCTGCACCGCTACAGCGACGTGCTTTCATTACAGAAGGTGGGGGAGCGGGCATGGAAAAAGTAGGCAACCTTGCCGAGCAGGCGCGGGCGCAACTGGGCAGGGTATTGGTCGGCCAGGACGAACTCAGTCAGCAACTGCTGGTGGTGGTGCTCTGCCGCGGCCATGCCCTCATCGAAGGCGTTCCCGGGCTGGCCAAGACGCTGGCAGTGAAGGCCCTCGCCAAGGTGCTGCAACTGGAATTTCAGCGCGTGCAGTGCACGCCTGACCTGATGCCGGCGGACGTGATTGGCGGCAACATCTTCAACAGCACCACTGGCGCCTTCAGCCTGCACCGCGGACCGCTCTTTACCGATCTCCTGCTGGTGGACGAGATAAACCGGACGCCGCCGCGCACCCAATCGGCGTTGCTGGAGTCCATGGAGGAAGCGCAGGTCACCATTGACGGCACCCGTCACCAGCTCTCTGATTTTTTCACCGTGTTCGCTACTCAGAACCCCATTGAGTTTGAAGGCACGTATCCGCTGCCCGAGGCGCAACTGGACCGATTCCTGCTGAAGATCCACGTCGGGTATCCCTCCGGTGAGGAGGAAATTGCGATTCTGGAACGCTATCAGTCGGGCTTTGACGCGCGCCAGCTGGACCGCATGGAGTTGCAGTCCATTGGGATAGAGGCGCTACGCGACGCTCGCGCGGCCGTTAGCTCGGTGCAAGTGGAGCCAGGCCTCTTCCGATATGTCAGCGAGCTGGTGCGGCGCAGCCGCGATTGGCCGTCGCTCAGCCTGGGCGCCAGCCCGCGCGCCGGGCTTAACCTGCTGCTGGCGAGTAAGGCCGTTGCCGCGATGGAAGGCCGCGACTATTTAGTACCGGACGACGTCAAGCAGATCGCGCCCGCTGTGCTCCGCCATCGCGTGGTGCTCAAGCCTGAGGCGGACCTGGAAGGCGTGAGCGCCGAGCAGGTGGTACGCGACCTGCTAGCTGCAGTCGAGGTTCCTAAATAATGCTGGGTAGCCTGATTCCGGAGCCCCGGATCGTGGTGGCGCGAAGCTGGCGCCGCTGGGGCTTCGGCATTGGGCCGCGCCTTATTCTTCTGCTTCTGGTGGGACTGTTGTGGCTGGTGCCTGCCTGGTGGGACCGCCGCGCCCTTTATGGCCTGCTGGCCTGGGACGTGCTGCTCCTGGCGGTCTTTATCTGGGATCTTCGGCAGTTGCGGCGCGCCCAGCCGGAAGCCAGCCGCATCTGGACCGCGGCGCCCGCGCTCTCCACTTCCGCTGAAATCCGTATTCAACTGCGGAATTTGGGCGAAATTTCCTACACCACGGCGCAAGACGACGTTCCCGCCAGCCTGTGCCGGACGCCCCCGGAGTTGCACTTCCAGACTGACCGCTGGGGCGAAGCGCGAGCCGCTTACCAGGTTGAGCCGCTGCAGCGTGGCGACCTGCACATCGGGCCGCTCTTTTTGCATTGCCAGAGCCGATGGCGCCTGGCGGAATGCTGGCTGCGCGCCGACTTGGCGCAGACCATTCGCGTCTATCCCAACCTCGGCGAAGCGAAGCGCCACGTGCTTTACCTGCTGCGGAGCCGCCAGATTGAGTTGGAGCGGCGGCTGACGCGGCGGCGTGGCCTGGGCAGGGAATTCGAAAGCCTGCGCGAGTATCGCGACGGTGACGAACTGCGCGACGTCTGCTGGACGGCGACGGCGCGCCGCGCCAAGCTCATCACCCGCCAGTACCAGATCGAGCGCAGCCAGGCAGTATGCCTGGTGGTGGATGCGGGCCGGCTGCTCCGTTCGCGCGTTGGCAAGCTGCAGAAGCTGGACTTCAGCATAAACGCCGCGCTTACCCTGGCGCACGTGGCCCACTATTCCGGCGATCGCGTGGCCCTGCTGGCTTATGGGCGCCGGGTGCAACAGCAGCTAGGTCCGGGACGAGGCAGCCTGCATATGCGTACCCTGGTAGAGCAGCTCAGCCTGGTGCATTCTGAAGTGGCGGAAGGCGACCACGTGCGTGCCGCCCGCGTGTTATTGAGCATGCAGAAGCGCCGCAGCCTGGTGGTTTGGATTACCGACTTGGCGGAGACGGCCATGACTCCGGAGGTAATCCAGGCGGCCCTGCAAATTGCCCGCCGACACCTGCTGTTGTTCATCAGCTTTTCCGAGCCGCAAGTGATGGAGTTGCTAGCGCGCGTCCCGAAAAATCCTCTGAATATGTACCGTGTCATGGCCGCCCAGGAGATGTCGCATCGCCGCGAACTGCTGCTGCGGCGCCTGCGCGAGCAAGGAGCCTTCGCCCTGGAAATGCCGCCCGACCACGTTTCCACCGCGGTCGTTAATCAATATCTGGAAATTAAAGATCGGGGATTACTGTAGCTCCCAAGTCCCCCTAAGTTCATCCTAAGAAAGGCGAGCGCGCGTGGCGGGTGAGCGCGACGAAGAGCTCTGAACTTGCCCAAGGGACCTTGGGTATATTTCGAGTTCGCAAATAGCGTCTTTCTCAACAATCAATCCGCTGGCCGAATGTAGTACCCGGATACCTTAAAGCTGCCGTCCATTTCTTTCATGGGCGCGACAGTTTCAATAGCGGACTTCAGATTGGCAAACGAGGTTTGGTATTGCAGGATGACGTATTCACCCTTTGCTGCGTGGGGCAGATCTGTGGTGTAGGTGGCGCTCTTTAGCTTGCGCGATTGAACTGCGCCGAGTGGAGCGCGCACTAACTGCAGAGAGCTCTCCCACTTTTGTTTCGCTATTTTCGACTGGAAGTCAGCGGCCGCCTTTTCCCAGCTTTCGCCGTATTGCCCCGTGTCAAGAACCCTTAACCAGGACTGGGCAGATTTCTCAGCCGCATCCACGCTGGCGCCATGGTCCTGTCCAAAAACTGGCCAACAACAGAAGAACAAAGCAGCAACCGCGCAGGCAATTTTTCGCACAATCCACCTCGCCCGACAGAAGCAGTGCAGCACAAGGGAGACGATTCAGCGGTGATTTCAGGCACCGGCCGATGTGACTTGTTCCTCGTGGGCACGAAAACCTTCATCGGCCGTGGAAAACAGGTAAATGGTCAGCGCCGTGCCCAACGCAGCTCCCAGTGCAAACTTCAGCGGAATTGGGAAGTCGGAAGGCGAGAGATAGCCCTCAATGAAGCCGGCGATCACCAGGATGGGAACTACGCCGAGCACCAGGCGCACGGCCCTTCCGCCAGCCTCGATCAACGAATCCCTCCGGGGCAGGGTTCCGGGGAAGAGCAGGCCGCGGGCCAGCAGCAAGCCCGCGCCCCCGGCGATAAAAATCGCGGGCAGTTCCAGGACCCCGTGCGGCGCTACGAAGCTCCACAGTTGGCTGCTCATGCCCGCTTGCCAGCAGGCGGTGCTGATTACTCCGATGAGCAGTCCGTTAAGAATGAGCATGGCCACAGTGCCCAGGCCGGCGGTAATTCCGCTGGCGAAAGTGGCAAGGGCCACAGAAATGTTGTTGGTCAGGATACGGCTGGAGGCCAGCGGTTTAAGCGCCACCACCGAGTGCGTCCACATGCGGTGCTGCTCGATGGTGTCAATCATCTGTGCGCCCAAGAAGTAGCGCTCAAAGCCGGGATCGGAAAAGCACAAGGCGATGCCGGCGATGGCGCCCGCCAGAAAAATCAGGAACGCAGTGGCGGGATAAGCGAGATTTTCGCGAAATAGGCGCGGGTAAGTGGAGCGAAAGAATTGTACAATGCCCGCGGCATTGGTCTTTCGTCCCATGTAAACCAGATTATGGGCGCGGCCCAGCAACTGATTCAGGTAAGCGGCAATCTGCCGGCTGGCGGGGTCCTCACGCACGGTGGAGAGGTCGGAAGCGATCTGGCGGTAGAGCAGGCTCAGTTCCTGCAGTTCGGAACGGCTGAGCCGGCTGACGCCGCGCCGTCCCGACTGTTCCACCAGCGCTTCCAACCGCCGCCAGTAGGGCTGCCGCTTTTCCAGCCAATGCGTGGAGATCAAAGGTGTACTCGCCGGACAAGCTTACCATTGAAACTCCGGAACAGATCCCTCTGGAATTTCCTCTCGCCGGAATTGGCAGCCGGTTTCTGGCAATTGCCATGGACACGCTGATACAGGCGCTCGGATTCCTGTTGCTTCTGTTTATTGCGGAATTGCTGGTTCCCGCCATGGCCCGCATCAATCCTGGGGCTTTGACCTGGGTGGCAGCCATTTTCTTTATCGCTCTTTTCGTTCTGTATTCAGGGTACTATGCGCTTTTTGAAGTTTTCTGGAACGGGCAGACGCCGGGCAAGCGCCTGGTGCGCATACGCGTGATCAGCGATTCCGGCCGGCCCATCACCGTCTATGAGGCGGTGACGCGCAACCTGCTGCGCCTCGTGGACCAGTTTCCAGGACCGTATGTGGTCGGCATTATTTCGGTTTTTCTGACGGCGCGGAACAAGCGCATAGGTGACATCGTGGCCGGAACCGTCGTAGTCCATGAGAAGGCGATGCAGGATGTGCAACCGGATTTCGCCGCGTCCACCCGGGAAGCCCGGTCGCCCGCCACGCCGATTTCCGGCGACGAGCTGGAACTGATCGAGCGCTTCCTGCAGCGCCGCTACGATTTGACGCCGGAAGTGCGGCGGCAAAGCGCAGAGCAGATTGCTGCGCGCTTGCGCGCGCGGCTGGGCGCAGCCCAGGATGACTCCGCCAATCCCGAAGACTACCTGGAATTGCTGGCCCGCCAGAAGCGCGATGCCGCCGGTTTCAGCCGAACCTGATTTGCGACGCGGGCCTGCTTGCGGCTGTTGCCAGGACATCCGCCGCAACAAAACGCCTTGAGCTACTTGCCGGTAGCTTCGTGGCCGCTTTGCAACTCCTGCACCACCCGGTTGGCGCCGTAAATGCTGTGCAATGTCTCCACAATGCCGCGCGAATCCACGCTGATGGCGCGGGCTGCTGTATCGCTGTACACGAAGTTCCAGGGTAACGACTCAATGTTGCCGTCGAAAATGATGCCCACCACCTCGCCCTTGCTGTTTATGGTTGGGCTGCCGGAGTTGCCGCCGATGATGTCGGCGGTGGATACGAAATTCAGCGGCGTAGCCAGCTTGACCTGAGCCTTGTGCTCCATCCAACTGTGGGGCAGCTGGTACGGCGGCTTATTCCCGTGTGCCGCCGCGTGCTGGTAGGCGCCACCCATGGTCGTGTAATAAGGGTAGCCTTTGCCGGCGACGGTATATCCTTGTACTTCGCCGTAGCTGAGGCGAAGCGTGAAGGTGGCGTCGGGTGGCTCGCTCAGCCCGCCCATGGCAAAGCGGACCTTGGCCAGCACGGCTCCATCCCGCCGGGCTACCGATTCCACCTGGTCCTCGTACTGTTTGCGTACCTGCAGCGCCTCCGGCTCAATCTGCCGCATGACGACGATTAAGGGATCCGTGCTGGCCTTAATAGCTGCCTCTCCGCCATTCCACAACTGTTTCCGCAGCGCTACGTCTTCAAGTTTGGTGTTGTCAACCAGGTAATGTGCGGCCTGCTCCGGCGACTTACCGTTCAACGCTTCGCGCACCACTGGGTTATCGGCTCCCAAAGCCTGCTGCAGGCCGGCCAGAGAGTCCGCCAACTCTGCCGCTTCCAAGCTCTTGTAGATGGGAGCGGTCGAGAACAGCCGGTCCTCGAGGGAAGGCAGCGCCGACTCGCGAAATTCCCGCAAACGCTCGCCGTTGGGTTTCGGCCTTTGCTCGGCGCCGCGCACCAGGTCGCGCGCGTACATCGCCAGCAGCCCGGTGAAGCCGCGCATCCTCTCCACGTAGGTCAGCGGTCAATAAATCTGCTTTTGCACCTGCATAGATTGGGCCAGTGCCGTCCAGGGATCGTCAAATTCAGCCTTCCGCTTGGCGTCGGAATTTACGAAGTCCTTGAGCTTCTGCTCGTCTGCCGCCTTCTTCGCCATCAGTTGCTTGTCCTGCAAGCCAGAAAGATAGCCGGTGACCGCTTTCAACGAGTTCTGGTACCCGAACAGGTCTTCCTGTGCCATCCGCGCATTGTCGGGCGACTGGGCGCTGAACTTCTCGAGGGTTGCTATCCGGCTCTGATAGACCTTCAGGCGAGTGGGGTAGTCCAAGTCGCGCAGGAACTCCAACTGCGTCATGGTCAGCAGTCGTCCGGTGGAGCCGGGATTCCCAGATACGAAAATCAGCGCCTTTTCCTTCACCCCTGTGGACCATTGGAAGTAGTTGTCCAGGTGAACCGGCTTGCCGTTCTCATAAACGCGGAAGAAGGAGATGTCCAGGTCATAGCGAGGGTATTCGAAATTGTCAGGATCGCCGCCGAAGAAAGCGGCGTCGAACTCGGGCGCAAACACCAGGCGCACGTCGGTGTACTTCTTGTAGCGGTAGAGGTGATAAGCCTCGCCGGAATAGAGCGTCACCACATCACAGCGAAGGCCTGTCGTTTTCGTGCATTTCTCTTCCAGCCGCGACATCTCCGCGCGCTGTGCCTGCCCCGCTTCGGCGGCCGCCATGCCGGGTCTAGCCGCGCCCTTCACCTGCGCGGTCACATCCTCAATGCCCACCAACTGGTTAAGTTCGTACGCCGGGCACTTCATCTCCTCGGCCTGGGTGCGCGCATAGAAACCTGTTTTCATGTAGTCCTTGCCCGCCGTAGAAAGCTGCTGAATGCACTCGGAGGCGATGTGATGATTGGTAAACGTAAGCCCGTTAGCGGAAACGAAGGAGCCCGAGCCTCCGTTGTTGAAGCGCACCGATGAGAGCCGCACATGGTTGAGCCACTGCGCCGTGGGATCAAATCCATATTTGGCCTTCACCTTGGCCGCGGGAAAAGCCTCAAACAGCCACATGCCCGGGTCAGCGGAGGCAAAACCACCGAGGAAAAGCATTAAGAGGCAACTGAGCAGGAGAGGGCGTCTCATCATAAGAAGTACTCCTTAGAAGTATGGCTCGCGGGTGGAGCATACAAATGCGCCTGCGGGTCGGCGGAAACCCTTAATTGTACGACCTAGCAATAGCAGCTAGGCAACGGTGGCACATTGGAAATCTTCTGCAAAGTGCGGTATAACAAGGAGTTGCGTGACGCCCGTCACAGCGGCTTGTGCGCAACCGCCGCCTTCCGGCGCTTCTGGTGCGAAAGGACCCTATGTCCAGTTTGTCGGCTACTCATCCTCCCAAGGGGTTGGAAGGCATTGTCGCCACCACCTCCCGTATCTGCTACATAGACGGCGACCGTGGCATTCTGGCCTACCGTGGCATTGATATCCACGAACTGGCCGACCACTCCACCTTCGAGGAAGTCTGCTACCTGCTGTGGTTTGGAAAGTTGCCCAGCCGGAGCGAGTTGCAGGACCTGCGCTCGCGGCTGGCCAAAGAGCGTACGCTGGATCCCGCCATCCTTGACTTTTTGCGGCAGGCGCCGAAGAACGCCCTGCCCATGGACGTGCTGCGCACCGCGGTTTCGGCCCTCTCATTTTATGACGCCGACGAGAAAGCCAATGATCATGACGCCAATGTGCGCAAGGCGGTCCGCCTGACCTCGCACATGGCCATGATTGTGGCGGCTTACGACCGCATCCGAAAAGGCCAGCCCGTGGTCGAACCCGACCGCTCGCTCTCCCACGCGGCCAACTTCCTGCTCATGCTGACCGGGGAAAAGCCTTCGCCCACCGCGGAGCGCGCCTTCGACATTGCTTTGATCCTGCATGCCGACCACGAATTGAATGCCTCCACCTTCGCCGCGCGTGTAACCGCGGCCACGCTTTCAGACATGCATTCCGCGATTACTTCTGCCATCGGCGCGCTCAAGGGCCCGCTGCACGGCGGCGCCAACGAAGCTGCGTTTCGCATTCTGGAAACTATCGCCAAAACCGGGGCCGATCCCGTGGACCACGTGCGCGGCATGCTGGCGCAGAAGAAGAAGGTTCCAGGCTTCGGACACCGCGTGTACCACACCGAAGACCCCCGGGCCACGCACCTGCGGCAGATGTCGCGCGAACTGGGCGCTTCCAGCGGCCAGGGACAGTGGTTCGAGATGTCGCGTCGCATCGAGCAGCTACTGAACACGGAGAAGAAGCTAAACGCCAATGTGGATTTCTATTCCGCTTCCACCTACCACGTGCTGGGCATTGATCTTGACCTGTTCACGCCCATATTCGCGGTTTCTCGGATCAGCGGCTGGGCCGCGCACGTTATCGAGCAACTGGACGACAACCGTCTGATCCGGCCGCGCGCCGACTACATAGGTCCAGCGTACCCGCAGAAATACGTGCCGATAGACCGGCGTTGATTGGAATGTTCTTTCGGAAGGGCACAGCTTCAGGCGGGTGGCCCATTCAAGCCCGCTTTTTGGGGGCTTGAGTGGGCCAGGCGTAGGTGTGGAGAGCGCCGCTCGGCATAGCCAATTCAGAGCAGCACTCTGGCACAATGATCGCGACCAAATACCCCAGCGCTGTACAAGTTGGCCACTTAGCTCTCCGGGTTACAATAGATTCGTGGGGTCCCTTCGCCGCGTTTATTTCGATAACAACGCCACCACGCCGGTGCTGCCGGAGGTGTTGGAGGCCATGCGCCCTTATTTCAACGAGCGCTTCGGCAACGCTTCCTCCATCCACCACCATGGGCAGGAGACGCGGGCGGCGGTGGAGCGCGCGCGCGAATCGTTGGCGGCCCTGCTCGGCTGCCGCGCTTCGGAAATTGTGTTTACCAGCGGCGGCACCGAAGCCGACAACCTCGCCATCTTCGGCTTGCTCAAATCCGGCGACCACCTGATCACCTCGACGGTTGAGCACCACGCGGTGCTGAACTCCGGCAAGCGCCTGCAGGAGATGGGCTCCGAAGTGACCTATGTTCCCGTGGATGGCCGCGGACTTGTTGATCCCGGTGACGTGCGCCGGGCCTTGCGTCCCAACACGCGCCTGATCACCATCATGATGGCCAACAATGAAACCGGCGTGCTGCAACCGGTGGAGGAAATCGGCCGAATTGCGGCTGAGGCCGACGTTTATTTCCATACTGACGCGGTGCAGGCGGCCGGCAAGATGGCCATAGATGTGAAGCGCATGGCTTGCGACCTGCTCTCCATTTCCGGTCACAAGATGCACGCGCCGCAGGGCATTGGCGCGCTCTACGTGCGCAAGGGAACGCTGTTGAAGCCGCTGCTCTATGGCGGCAGCCACGAGCGCTCGCGCCGCGCCGGCACGGAAAATGTTCCCGCCATTGTGGCGCTGGGCAAGGCCGCGGAAATGGCCCAGCGCGGCTTGAGTGACGGCAGCGTGCGGCAATTGGGGGCGCTCCGCGATCGCTTGCAGGCGGGAGTCCTGGAGGCGGTAAATTCCGCGAATGTGAATGGCGGGGATGCACCACGGGTGCCCAACACTACGAACATCTATTTTGATTACATTGAAGGCGAAGCCCTGGTGATTGCCCTCGACCTGAAGGGGCTGGCGGTTTCCACCGGCGCAGCCTGTTCGTCCGGAGCGATTGAGCCCTCGCACGTGCTCACCGCCATGGGCTTGCGTCCCGCCCGCGCCCGCGCCAGCATCCGCTTCAGCTTGGGCAAGCAGAACACGGCGGAAGAAGTAGAGTTGGCGCTATCACTCGTGCCCGCAGCTGTGGCTAGATTGAGGGAGTTATCGCCGGCGACCCCAGCCATAGCAGTTAGCTAAATGCTAAGGGCTGGTTTTACTAATGGCTGCTTTTGAAACAATCGCCGTCGCCATGTCGGGCGGAGTGGACTCTTCCACCGTCGCCGCCATGCTGCGCGCCGACGGCTACAACCTGGTCGGCCTGACCATGCAGCTGTGGAACCAGCGTCGGCTAGCCGGGCACGAGGGCATGCCCGAGGCAGTTCGGGGCCGCTGCTGTTCGCTGGACGACGTTTACGACGCGCGCCGCGTGGCCGAGACCATCGGTATCCCTTATTACCTGGTCAACCACGAGCAGCGCTTCGAACAGGAGGTGGTGCGGCCCTTCGTATCCGAGTATCTGAGCGGGCGCACGCCTATCCCTTGCAGCTTGTGCAACAATCACTTGAAGTTTGACCAGTTACTCCTTACAGCCAGGCAGATTGGCGCCGACCGCCTGGCCACCGGCCACTACGCCCGCATCGAGTTCGACAGCGTCGGCGGCCGCTGGCTTCTTAAGCGCGCGGTGGATTGCTCCCGCGACCAGACCTATTTCCTCTTCGGCCTTACCCAGGAGCAGCTTAGCCGTACCCTGTTTCCTCTCGGCGGGCTGCTGAAGCCGGAGGTGCGCGAGATTGCGCGCCAACACGGGCTGGCGCTGGCCAACAAGCCCGACTCGCAGGAAATCTGCTTTGTCCCGGGCGGTGACTACAAGAAGTTTCTCGACGCCTACTTGGCTGAGCAGGGCGAGTCGCTTGCTGATACCGCGGGTGAGTTGGTAAGCAGCAGTGGGGAAGTGCTGGGTACCCATCCCGGCATCCACAATTTCACGGTGGGCCAGCGCAAGGGACTGGGCATGGCCACCGGCTCGCCTCTTTACGTTCTTCAGATCAACGGCGAGCGCCGCCAGGTCGTCGTAGGAGACGGCGAGCAACTCTACTCGCGGAGCTTGCGCGCCAAGCGCGTGAACTGGATCGCGGTGGAGCAGCCGGCTTCCGTCATTCGAGTGGGCGTGAAAATCCGCCATCGCCATGAGCCCGCCAGCGCCACGGTTGAGCGCGTCGGCACAGATGAGGCGATGGTCACTTTTGACCAGCCGCAGCGTGCCATTACCCCCGGCCAGGCTGCCGTTTTCTACGATGGCGATGTGGTGGTGGGCGGCGGCTGGATTTGCTGAAGCTAGCCAGCTATTCAGCTAAATAAACATCTCGTCCTGCGGCTCGCCGGTGCCATTGCCGCCAGCGCGGCGCCGGTTGCGAGCCCGGAACAGCGCTCCCAATCCCACGGAGACTCCCTGCATGATCCCGGTCAGTTGCCGCACCGGAGAAACCACGGTGTGCTGCAGGGTTTCGGTGGTGTCTTCCACCCGGTCCAGGGTGCGCGTGACCAGTTCGTCAGCGCGGATCACCTGCAACCGCGTACGATCAATAATGTCACTAACCGTGTTGTCCAGACGCTCCACCTGGCCGCGCACCAGAGCGGTGGTGGTGTGCACGTTGCTGACAATTTCCTCCAGTTTGGGGCCGGAGGTTGTAATCAGCGACTGCGCCGATTGAATCGCCGGCAGCGCGTTGGTGCGCAGTTCGGTGGTTAGCGTGTCCACCTTGGCGCTGGTCTTTCGCAGCGAGAGAAAAATACCGAACAGCACTAACGACTGCAGCGCTATGGCCACAGCCGTCAGCGCGATAAACACATTGAGATGTTCCATACTGATCCGTTGTCGGTAGCCGAAGACCTAGCTCTTGGGCGTGGTCCCTTCGGTTGTTGCTTCGCGATAGGCCTGCCGCCCGGCCTCAAACGCCGAGCGAAACTGGTCTTTCTGTTGGCCGACCACATCCTTGCCGCGTTCTACCCAGTCACTGGCCTGCTCCCGCACTTGCCGAGCGCGGCCCTTCACAAAGTCGCGGCCCTCTTCTGCTTTATCCAGAATGGCTTCGCGCATTTCCGCGCCCGAGCGCGGTGCGTACAACACACCCACCACCGCCCCGATTCCCAGTCCTGCCAGGAACCACATGAATCCATTGCCGCTATCATCTGCCATAAAAGACCTCCTGGAGCTTCAGGAATGCCGGCGAGCCTGGAAAAGGCCCGCAACCTGCCCGCTGAACCCATTCGGATGGTAGCACCCGCTAGCCGCAGAATACAAACCCTTACAGCCGTAATCATTACCTTCGCTCGAGTGCTGGATCACGCGCCAGATTGACTGCCAAGTCCTGACGACTCTATGCAGTTAGTAGGATTGAGTGCAGTGGTACCTTAAGGTTTTTGCGTGGGCCGCAGAACCACCTCGCTGGCAAACGACTGCGGCGCCTGCGTCACCATCATCTTCACCACGTGCGCCACGTCCTCCGGTTGCAGCATCTTCCCCGGATCCTTGCCGGTGTGCGGCCCCAGTTCGGTGTGCACCGAGCCGGGGCAAATCACCGCCACCCGGATGTGATAGTTGCGCAGCTCTTCGGCAATCGAGTAGCTGAGCCCGTTCAGTCCCCATTTGGAAGCGGCGTAAGCAGCACCGTTGGGCAGGGGATTCTTGCCCGCTCCGGAAGAAATGTTGATGATGTCGCCCTTGCCGCCGCGAATCATCAGCGGGGCAAAGCTGCGAATCATGTAATAGACGCCACGCAGGTTGGTGTTGAGAGTGCGCTCCCATTCCTCCGGTTGCAGTTCGTGCAGAGGAGTGGCGAATCCGCCGACCCCCGCATTGTTCACCAGAATGTCGGTTCGGCCGAAGGCCTGCTCCACCTGCGCCGCCAGCTTCTGCACCGAGCTGAGCTCAGCGACGTCGCACTCCATTGCTTCGCACCGATGCCCCGTCTTGCGAATGCGCTCCGCTGTCTTCTCCAGCGTGTTGCGGGTGCGGCCGCAGATCACCGTTATAGCTCCCAACTCCGCCAATGTGCCGGCGATGGCGGCGCCGATGCCGCGCCCGCCCCCGGTCACAATTGCCACCTGGCCCGAAAGATGCTTGCCGTCCTGCATCCGCCATTCCTTCCTCGTTCTTAGATAGTGATGCAATTTCCTACATGGGCGCCCCTATCAGTCAATTCCTTTGCCGCTGGATGTTGGATAAGATGACTTAAGCCTTGAAAGATTGCCGATTGACGTGAATAACGCCAGGATCAGTGGCCCATCTTCAAACCGTCCATTATGACAGTCGGCGCCCACAGCGGATCGCCCCGTGTGGCCGAAGAGCGGCTGGCCATTGGAACCGTCCCCGGGCGGCCCTCGCCGGCCTGGTTCCGGGCCCTGATGCCCTCGATCACCGACATTATCTTTCTGCTCCTGCTGCTGGGCCTGACTTACGGCGGCTTGCAGCAGCGCCTGCTGGGCGATGCCGGCACCGGTTGGCATATCCGCAACGGCCAGCATATCCTCTCCACCCACACCATCCCCCACGAGGATTCCTTCTCCTACACGATGCCCGGACGGCCCTGGTTTGCCTGGGAATGGTTCTACGACCTGGGTGCCGGAATCATCTACAGCCGCATGGGGCTGAACGGTGTGATCTTTCTTAGCGCGCTGCTCATTGCCGGAGTTTTTGCCGGGCTGTTTCGCAAGGTGGTAGCGCGCAACCGTTACCCGCTGATTTCGGCGTTGATGGTCGTCCTGGCGATCTTCGCGTCGAGCATTCATTTCCTTGCCCGGCCTCACCTGTTCACCTGGGCATTCACCCTCATCTTCTGGGACATTCTGGAGAGCGCCAGCGAGCGCGGTCGGTGGCGCCGGCTCTATTGGCTACCGGCGCTCATGCTGGTTTGGGTGAACATCCACGGCGGCTTTCTGGTCGGCGTGGCCCTCATCGGGCTGTACTTCCTGGGGGCAGTGTGGCAAACCATCACAGCGAAAGCGTTCGAGGAGCGCGCCCAGGCGAGAACCGCAGTCCGGAAGCTGGAAATCGCGGGACTTCTCACTTTTCTTGCGACCTTTGTCAACCCTTATGGGTACAAGCTG
>Ga0134128_10003685_pt1 | contig 18721 bp, 11 predicted proteins | sample KB31754_FD_96462 | JGI IMG/M metagenome (GOLD analysis project Ga0134128, IMG submission 96462) | Terrestrial soil microbial communities with excess Nitrogen fertilizer from Kellogg Biological Station, Michigan, USA - KB3-175-4 | ecosystem: Environmental > Terrestrial > Soil > Unclassified ... | reverse complement strand
CGATCCGATCACCGTCGTTGCACACCCCATGAAAGATGGTTCGAAGGGTTTGTCGCTCTTCTATGCCATCCGGCCGGACGGCTCCCACTTGTATCAGGATATCGCGCGGCCGAAGCCGGGCGAATCGCAGTCTGGACACTAATCACTGCCGTCGTTCGATTTTTTAGGGGCTCTCATGCGATCTGCGGACTTGCGTGAGAGCCCTTCTTTTTTTGCTCATAAAGCTATTCGATATGGCTTCATCTGTGCGAAGCGGGGGCAAGTTTCGAGTTGAGGAATCGATGCCAAGGGCTTCTGTTCTAAGAATTGGACTCCAATTGCTTTTCTTGCTTCTCCTTACGTCGGTGTCTGCGTGGGCGCAAGGTGGCGCATCTGGAACCATTTCAGGGACAGTTACAGATCAGACTGGTGCAATTGTACCTTCCGTTGCTATTACGGTCCGCAATACGGCAACCCAGGTACAGCAAGAAACCCTAACTAATTCAGATGGTTTTTACGCTTTCCCCAGCCTGCCCGTAGGTCAGTACGAACTCAATATCACTCAAACCGGATTTCGACGGTATAAGCGGACCGGCATTGTAATCGACGTGAACACCAAATTCATGGCTGACGTGAGCTTGGAACTTGGAGAGGCAAGCCAGCAAGTCATAGTTCAAGCAAATGGCGTGCAGGTTGAAACCGAAAGTACTCAAATGGGCGATGTTGTGACCGCTCCTGTGATCGAAGCCGTGGCGCTCAACGGCCGCAGCTATACGGACCTGCTTGCTCTGCAACCGGGCATTGTGCCCATGTCAACGCAGACGCCCGATTCGGTCGTCATGGCCGGTGTCACTGTAGCGATTCCGCCCTCGGGCGATCTTAATCCTGGCAACCAATCGATCAGTGGGCAACGCGAAGACGCCAACGGTTTTCTTGTGAATGGATCCGACGTTAAGGAGGAGATGAACGGTGGCACTAGCGTCGTTCCAAACTTGGATTCCATCTCCGAATTTCGCGTGCTGACAAACAATTTCGACGCGGAATTCGGCAACTACTCCGGCGGCATCGTAAACGTAGTGACCAGAACCGGAGCGAACCAGCTCCACGGCAACGCTTTTGAATTTTTGCGCAATACGAATTTAGATGCGCGGAGTTATTTTTCTCCTACTCGCGAAACGTATCGCCAGAACCAATTCGGCGGCACTCTTGGAGGTCCGATCAAAAAAGATACAACGTTCTTTTTTGGCGATTATCAAGGGACCCGAACGACCGAAGGCTTGGCTACCGGACTGATTACTGTTCCTTCCCTTGCCGACCGTACTGGCGACCTCTCCGACACGGCTGGCACATTCTCCACTCCAACCGGACCTGCGCTCGTGCAAGGCCCCGGGTTGGCCGCTCAGCTTCAAAATTCGCTCGGCTATCCCGTTTCTGTTGGCGAGCCGTACTACACGCCCTCATGCACCAGCTCGTCGCAGTGCGTGTTTCCAAACGCATTTGTTCCGAAGGCGGCTTGGACGGCTCCGTCCCAAAATCTTTTGCGGTACATTCCGCTGCCCAATGACGGCCCAACCACCTTCGCGGGTTCGGAAGACGAGAGAGTTCGTGACGACAAATTCGGCTTTCGCGTAGACCAGACCACTAGGCGATGGGGGAATCTCTCGGCGTACTATTTTTTTGACGACTACTTCTTGAACAATCCATTTCCAAGCGGCCAGGGAGGTGCGACCGTCCCAGGCTTCAATGGTCTGAATTACGGCCGTTCGCAACTCATTAGCTTGGGAGATACGAAAACATTCGGCACAAATACGGTAAACGAATTTCATTTCAGCTTTATGCGAACCGCCAATGTGGTCGGACAGCCATCCGGTGGGCTGGGGCCGAGCTACGAATCGCAAGGTTTCGTGACCGGAGCGGGAACGGCCGGCATCTATCCTTTGGATCCCGCAATTGCAGGCATTGAAAATGTCGTCTTCCAGGGCGCCTTCGTCATGGGATTGCCAATTACCAACGTCAGCCAGGCGAATAACACATTTTCCTTGAACAATTCTCTTTCACGGGTCATCGGCGCTCATACCCTCAAGGCCGGAGTGTCATTGAGCTTTGAGCAGGTAAATGTGAATCCTGATGCGGAATTCAATGGCACCTTTGTGTTCGATGGTTACCAGACCGGCAGCGATTTCGCGGATTATCTCATCGGCGCGCCGAACCAATTTAACCAGCAGGACTCGCAGCGCTACTTTCCCCGCCACAGATATGCGGGATGGTATGGGCAGGATTCCTGGCGCGTCAACTCGCAGGTAACGTTCAATTACGGATTGCGCATGGAGTTGATGCGCTATTGGTCAGAAAAATACAACCAGGTCCCAACATTCAAGCCCGGCGAACAATCGGTGGTGTATCCAAACGCATTTCCCGGTTTGGTTTATGCAACGGACGCAGGCATTCCGAACACGCTCGTGCCCGAACGCTTTCGATATGCTCCGCGGATTGGCATAGCGTATTCACCTAACGAGAGCGGCGGGCTCTTTGGCAAGCTTTTCGGAGAGCCTGGAAGAACCAGTATCCGCGCAAGTTACGGAGTCTTTAATACAGTAATTCAAGGTAATACGATTGGCGTTGATGAGCCCCAGCCTCCGTATGGGTTGAGCGGCACCGTCTACAACGGTCTGTTTGCAACGCCCTACAACTTGGCCGACGGCACCCCGGGAACAACGCCCTATCCCCTTACTTTTCCACCTCTCAACGCTAGCTCCAAACATCCGAACTCGGGCGTGAATTTCGTTGGCGTTTACAACCCGCAGTCCGGCATGACCGCGCCTGTCCCCTGGGACACCTATCCGTACACTGAGAACTATTTTTTATCCATCGAGCGCCAGCTGCCTGGCCAGACTGTCTTGAGCTTGAGCTACGTCGGCTCCCAAAGTCACCATCAACTCCTCGTGTACTCTGCAAATCCGGGTAATCCGGCACTTTGCCTGGCTCTCAATCGCCCCGGCGTGCTCGCGAACGGCGAGTCTTGCGGACCTGGCGGTGAAAACAATCAGTATGATCTCGCCCAACAGTTCGTCTTCGGGGGAGTAACCTACTCCCCAGGGACAGCGCTTCAGGGTACGCGGTCGGGATTAAATCCAAGTCTTGTCAATGACAGCGTGCCGGGAAATTACTTCGGCAATGACGATTATATTGGCAGCATCGGAAACGCAAATTACAATGCGCTGGAGGTGAGTCTTAAAGGCTCCTCCAAGCGCCTCACCTACACGCTCGGCTACGCATACAGCAAGTCCATCGACCAGGGCTCATCGCTTGCCGACGCTGTCGATCCGTTCGACTTCGAGCGCACTCGCGCGGTCTCGGCATGGAATATGCCGAACAACTTTGTGGCTACATACAGTTATCAGTTACCGCTGGAACGGCTGACGGCGCGTGCTCATCGTGCGCTCGAGGGTTGGCAGATTTCCGGTACCACCCGGGCCAGCTCTGGATTTCCCGTTTCTCTGAGCACGGATGGCGACAACTCCTTGCAGGGGAGCAGTCCAAATGGTATTAACAATCGCTATTTGGATCTGCCGGATCTCACAGGGGCACCTGTGGATATCAGAAACCCACATAACAACGCGCAGCTCTTCTATTTCAATCCGAGCGCTTTCGCGGACAATGCCTTAGGCACGGTCGGCAATGCACCGCGGCGATATTTTTCCGGGCCCGGCATGTTTAATACGGATTTGGTACTGCAACGAAATTTGGGCTTCGGCGAGTCCAAAGTGCTGCAGTTCCGCGTGGAGGCATTTAATGTTTTCAACCACACGCAATTTTTCGGTCCTACGGCGGTCAATGGCGATGTCGACAATTCGCTGTTTGGCCAGGTAGTGAATGCCGCTTCGCCAAGATTGGTGCAGCTAGCGCTGAAATTTAGGTTCTGATTGTGGATACTCCACCTGCCCCGCGTTCGGGCACGAAAGGTGCGAAAGCGTATGTGGTTCTTCCAATGGCTGGAAAACACCTCGTGGGCGCGGTTCGCCGACGATAACCTGAAAGTCGCCACAGCCTTCGAGATCACGCATTACTTCAGCATGTTCCTGCTCGTCGGCTCGATCATCGTCGTCGATTTGCGCCTTATGGGGTTGATCGGGCGGCGCCGGACCATCGGTGAGGTTTCCGCGGAATTCTTTCCTCTTATGTGGATTGGTATGGTTTTGAATTTCTTCTCCGGTTTCGTGATGTTCGCCGGCGATGCCACCACCTTCGCTCCCAATTGGGTCTTCCACATTAAGCTGAGCGTGATTTGTCTGGCCGTGATCTTTGGCGTTATCGTCCAGTTTCAAGCCCGAAAGTGGGGGCAAGACGAATCCACCCAGATTCCGGCGTGGGGCAAAGGTCTTGCGTTAATTTCGTTGTTGTTGTGGGTCGGATCAATTCTCGCAGCCGTCGAGGTGCCAAGCCTCACAAATGTGGGCTAATGTGACTGAGCCAAAATTCTGTGGAAGGGGGCATTCATGATCGTACCAAGCGAGGGAGTGGTCGATTTCTGTAATTGGCTGCAGAATACGCCTTACGCTCTTGCAATCGCGGGATCCACGTGGGCATATCCCTTCGTGCAGACCACCCATTTCACGGGTCTATCAATTTGGCTTGCAACCAGTCTCGTCGTCGACTTCCGTCTGCTCGGATGGATTGGCAAAAGCTATAAGCCAAGCGAACTCGCCAAATCGCTCTTTGCCTGGAATTGGATTGGTTTTGCCATTGCTGTTGTAGGCGGCGCTTCTTTGTTTTCGACAGATGCTGTCGCGTTTTCACGCAATCCCGCGCTCCAATTCAAACTTCTCTTGTTTTTCCCGCTCGCTCTAATCGTTCATATCTTTGTCCAACGCAGAACGATGAAGTCGTGGGGAGCCGGAGACGTAATTCCCCGGTTCGCTCAGCTTGCAGGGCTAATGGAATTTTTGCTCTGGCTGAGCGTGGCCTCGGCAGCAGCGAATATTCCCTATTTCGAAAGGTTCCTCTAGGTGATCCGGACCTGCTCCAAGCCAGCCATGTGTGGCGGTGCGTTCCGCCTGCTTTCGATTCTGTCAGCCTGTTGCATCGGTATTGCCGGTTGCTCCAAGCCAAAAACCAGCCAATCGGTGCCCGCCGGTCCGGTCCTGCATCTCGATCCAAAAACTGTCGGTGAAATTAAAGGAATGATTGTTCTGCAGGGAGCGCCGCCTCCCCCGCAAAAGATTCTTCTTTCCGGCGAGCCTGAATGCGTGCAGCTAAATCCCGGTTCGTTGGTGTCTCCAGCGGTCGTTACAGGAGCCAATGGTGCTCTCGCAAACGTAGCCGTCTACATTAAGTCCGGTCTTGGTAATTATCATTTTGACGCGCCGCAAAAGCCAGCCGAACTGGAACAAAAGAATTGCATGTATCAGCCCCGCGTTCTCGCTCTGATGACAAGCCAGCCTCTTGATATCCAAAATGAGGATCCCATCCAGCACAACGTGCATCCCACACCCCGCGAGAATCCGGCATTCAACATGACTCAAGTGATTCACGGCTCTCCCATCCAGACGACGTTCGCGAATCCCGAATTGGCCATACGTTTTATGTGCAATCTCCATCCCTGGATGCGTGCCTATGTGTTCGTCTTCCCGCACCCGTATTTCGACGTCACTACAACCGACGGCACCTTCGATCTCAAGAATGTTCCGCCTGGTATATATACGATCGAGGCATGGCAAGAAAAATATGGAGTTCAGGACCAAAAGGTCATTTTGGCCCCGAATGAAACGAAGTCCATAAGCTTTTTGTTCAAAAGCTAAATGAGTCGTATCGTCCCCTGCGTGTTAAGTTAAAACACGACTTCATATACTGTGGCGGATCGAGAGACCGTACTGTACATATTTGGACTTACAAAGTAAGCTCTCGTTTTGAGAGCTGTGTATCTCTCTACGCTTCCTGTGTATTGGAGCTAACCGTGCTCAGAAGATGGATCCTCTGCTTTATCACCACGGCCTTGCTTTTTGCTTCAAATACCGCCGCTCAAAATGCGGCGAACCTTCCCGACGGCAGCGGCAGGGACATTGTTTCCACAAGCTGCGTCGTCTGCCACGCGCTAAATATGATTACCAATTCGGGCCACACTCGCGCGGACTGGGACACAGTCGTGCACCAGATGGTCAATGTCGGCGCGCCGGTTTCGCCCGGACAATTTGACGCAGTGGTCGACTATCTCGCGAAGAATTTTCCCGAGAAACCGTTGCCTTCCGCCGTCATTGTCCCTGGCAATGCCAGCGTAACAATCAAAGAATGGACGGTTCCAACGCCTGGCTCGCGTCCTCACGACCCTATGTACGCCCCTGACGGAATGGTTTGGTACAGCGGGCACATGGCGAATTTGCTTGGCCGCTTCGATCCCCGCACCGAACAATTCAAGGAGTTTCACATCAAGACGCCGGGCTCAGGTCCGCACGGTTTGATTTCCGATAAGGATGGTAATGTTTGGTTCACGGCGAATTTCAAAGGCTACATTGGCAAACTTGATCCCCGAACCGGCGATGTGACCGAATATCACATGCCTGATCCGAGCGCCCGCGACCCTCACACACTTCTGCTCGCGCCCAACGGCTACATCTATTTCACCGTTCAGAGCGGAAATATGGTCGGCCGGTTGAATCCTAATACAGGCGAAATCAAGCTCGTCTCTTCTCCCACTCAACACTCTAATCCGTACGGGATGGTCATCGATTCTCACGGAACTCCATTTTTTGTCGAATTTGGAAGCAACAAAGTAGGTCGAGTCGATCCGGAAACGCTAGAGGTTCACGAGTACGTTTTGCCTCACGCAGATTCTCGCCCTCGCCGCGTTGCCGTCACGCCAGACGATATTATTTGGTATTCCGACTACTCTCGGGGGTACCTCGGACGCCTCGATCCAAAGACCGGCGACGTAAAGGAGTGGCCTTCGCCGAGCGGCCCCAAATCCCAGCCTTACGGGATCACTGCTGTAGGGGACCTCATCTGGTATGTCGAATCAAACACCAAGCCGAATACGCTAGTCCGCTTCGACGCGAAAACACACAAATTCCAGACGTGGCCCATACCTTCGGGAGGCGGCGTAGTTCGCAATATGGTTCACACGCCTGACGGCAATCTCTGGATGGCCTGCAGCGGTGTAAATAAAATCGCCTTCGTGCAGATCCGTAAAACCAGTGCAAAGACTCCCAGTGAATAAAACAATGCCTGCCTGCATCCTGTCTTGAGTTGGCGAACGCATTTACTGAGATTTTTGTTCACAGCGAAACGGCGTATTGAGCTAGCACACGGGGTTGCACATCGAGAATTCGTTGGGCGTGTTAGGCTGCATAGCTACTCTTCACCTCGAGTGACATCGCCATTGTACTTGCGGACTATGGTATGTCCCGCAAAGCCATACAATCAGCAATTTCGTGCTCTCGGCGACCCCACATGATCCAACCGATTACCAGAACTGGCTGGCTACGTAGGTAGGTGGGCCGCTGCGGCCATTGATGACGTCGGTTTGAATCACGACCTGCATGTTCTTTTTCGACCAATTTTTCGGTGCCTTCGCCAGCACGTCGCGCATATACTTTGGATCGCTTAGGAAATTCGCCACTGCGAGCGTTCCGGGAGCACCGGCGCCGGCGACAGTCACTACCGTCTGCCCCGTAACCGGGTCGGTCAACCGTGAGATCAATCCATAATCCTTCGTGACCTGTCCCTGGGGAAGATCCTGCCAATAAATCGGAATGCCCCAATAATTCGTATCAGGCGCCTTGCTATCGACAATCTCTGTGAGACCACGCTTTGCGTCGAAGTTAAATCGAAACCTCATCTGCTGGCCAATGTGAAGCGACCAGCCATTGCCAAAACCAATCAAGACGACCGGTTCCTTCTGAAGTTCGGTGTAGTCGATAGATGCCGCAGGACGGATCTCAAAGTCTTTGCCCCTCGATTGCAAGACACCGGCGACTCTAGCCATGGCAATCGCATCGTGCAAGGCCATTCCGTGACCTCTGCCTGCCGCACACCCCGGAGTAGGTGGAATGGAGGATGGGGAAATTGCTCCCGGTTTCGGAGGCAGCACCAGCCTGTCTGCGGGTGCGACTGCTTGGCTGGAATCCACACATCCCGCGCTTACTCCAATCAGTACGTTGGGAGATGACGATTCAACGAGCGGGCTCCAGAATTCGTCAAGTGGAGTCGGCTGAGCGGCTACTCGCCAGATACCCGTCCCAATAGCAACAACTGCCACACAAAGACCCGCTAGAAGCACTGCCAATCGGAATGACGCGAACCATTTGAACGGCTTGGCATGGCGGTTCGCGACAACGAGCGGCGCCGGACCCGTAGCAGCAGGCGAACGGAATTCCGGAAGGTATGATCCGGCAGGCAAATCGATAACCAATTCGGATTCGTGCCCTGGCTCGTGGTAATACTGCGCCAGCCGCTTCCGGATCTCTGTCGCCGTGGCCCGAACAATCGGGTCAGAACTCGTGTCGTAGTCAAGGGAACGCCCGAAGACTTCGATTCCCAATGTTCGTTCCTTCAGGGAAAAGTCATTACGGCCTGTGAGGGCGTGTTCGACGACATAGCGTAATAGAGCGTGGCAACGTTTGCTGTTTTTAAACGTGTGGTGCTCAAGGATGCGGTCTAGCTGTTCCCGCAGAGAAATTTTTTCTTGCTCGGATCTTGAAGACCAGTCGGTTTGAACTAAATGGGCCATTTTCCCCGGAACGCAGGCATGATTCGAAGAAAAATATTTCGCGTAATGAAACTTAGATTGCACCGGACTTTAGCACAGCCGTTACGTACGTCCAAGAGGAAAAAATCGCCACAACCGCTAAGTCCTTATTTTGACCGGTAACGTACCCCGCGCGCACTGTAACGCACTTGTGGCAGCAAGTCTGACGAGCATAAAAGCCGCCAATCAAGTGGAGCTAGGTTCGTGAGGGTGGCTTCGTGGCGTGGGTCTGTGCTTTTTTGCACGTGCTCTACCCGGATGTTCCGACAGACTCACCTGGGATTTGAAGCCAAATCCGACACGTTTTTGGGCGCTACGCTTTGGGTGGGTACGACCAGCTTTTAAAAAAGGGAGGAAGTCTATGACTTCCAGATTCTGTAGGCGCACGGTTCTGCTCGGACTGCTTGCTTGTTTCAGCTTGCTTTTTGCATCGAGCGTGAGGGCACAGGAATATCGCGGCTCAGTCTCGGGTACAGTGACGGATCCGACCGGGGCAGCGGTGCCGTCGGCGAAGGTCACTGCACGGAACAACGCTACGAATACAGCCACTACCGTGGGCACGACCGATCAAGGCGCGTACACGATCCTTGCCCTCGACCCTGGAACGTACACCGTCACCGTTGAGGCGAACGGCTTCAAAACGCTAGCACGAAACAACATCGAAGTTAGGGCGGGCATTCGGCTTGGTTTGGACTTGGCCTTAGAAGTCGGAAATATCAGCCAGACGGTCACGGTGACGAGCGAATCTCCACTACTGATCACAGACTCGGGTTCTGGCGGGCAAGTGCTCAACACGGATCTGGTGGGATCCCTCCCTCTGCTGGGCAGTAACGTACTTTCCCTGATTAATACGACTAGCGGAAACTCCCACGTGAGCGCGTTCCCAGACCACCTTTCCGAGCGCCCGTTCGACAATGGCGGCATGGACGGTTATTCCGTAAACGGAGCACCCGCGGGAGGCAACAACAACAGTTATCTCATCGATGGAGCGCCGAATAACAACAATGAGGGCGCCGGTTTTGTACCTCCGCCGGATGCCGTCAGCGAAGTTAACGTTATGACGAATGAATACGACGCCGAATATGGCAAAACTGGCGGCGCGATCACGAGCGTGGCGTTAAAGACCGGCACAAATGCCTACCACGGTGTTGCCTACTGGAACGTGCGGAACAATCATCTAAACGGCATTTTGCATCAATTGACCAAGAGCCAAGTAACACAGTGGAGCGAACCAGGCTTTCAAATCGGCGGGCCAGTCCGAGTACCTGGCTACGATGGGCGCAACAAGACATTCTTCTCCGTCAGCTTCGAGCATCTCTTTGATACCTCTCCCAGTTCTGTCACCAGAGTGTATCCATCCGCATCTCAGCTCTCTGGCAATTTTTGCAGCGGTGCGCCTGGGAATGGCGGCACCGGTGTCGTTATCTATGATCCCACGACGAATCCAAGGCAGCCTATTGATACAGGCGCAGCAGTAACATGTGCCTCGCTCGGCCAAGGAACCGGTTCGGTCATCCCAGCGAATCGAATTGATCCTGCCATGAAAGCCATCCTTAGCAATATACCGGCACCGAACATCGCAGGATGCCTCAATGCCCGCTCGGGTGGTTCGTGCGGTGGCGGTGACTTTACATTGCCCAACGGGCATGGCGACAACTATCACGCCATAACCGTTCGAGTTGACCACAACATTACGAACAACGAAAAAGTCTTCGCCAGTTATGAGGACGGGAACCGCCTCGAATTCATCGATAATCCCGGCGGCCCCGCTGGATTTTTTCCGTTGTCAAACACGTGGAGAATTAATCATGGCGCCACCTTCAACCTAAGTTCGATAATTTCCCCGACGTTCATCTCGACTGCGAAGGTCAACTGGCTTCGCCACAATGGTTTGGGTCGATCGTCGGCTCCAGGCAGCAGCCCCAGCGCTATTGGGCTTTCATCGTCACTCTCTTCACTCTTCGGCGCAAACAATTTTCCGGGAATCGGGTTCAATACGCTTATTCCTAATTCTACGAATCCAGGATCGGCGGTGTCTTACGCAGGCCTGAGCCAGGGTGGAACACACACCACGAGCTTGGTCGATAATTGGACAGCGCAGGAGACCTTAAGTAAGGTTGTGAGCGCGCATTCGTTTAAGTTCGGCGGTCTGGTCACGATCACAACGCAAAATCAGCAGCAGGCAAGTCTCGTGCCGACAATCAACTTCAGCGACGTCTTCACAAGATCGAGTCCTAATTCCAATTCGCAGAGCGGCGGCGCCAACGGTGATGCGATTGCGACGGCCCTGCTCGGATACCCGACATCGATCTCGTACACAAATCCTTTCCGCGCATCCTTCGCAACGCGTTATTTCGCGCTTTTTGCGCAGGACGACTGGCGCGTCACAAAGAAGCTCACACTAAACATCGGCCTTCGGTGGGACACTCAGACTCCGCCGCACGAACGCTATAACAGGGCGAACGTCGGCTTTAATCCGGGCCTGGTGAGCGTCTCCGGGCTTAGCAATCCATGTGTGGCGGGAACGACACCGCCGGCTAATTCCTGTTCAACTCAGGTCGGTACCAACGGAGGCGGGGGTACTTACCTGGGCGGTTTGGTTTTTGCCTCACCGGACGGAAGCAAGTCTCCGTTCACGAGCGACTTTCAAAACTGGGGCCCACGATTCGGCATGGCGTATCAGATTACCAGCAAGCTCGTTTTTCGCGGCGGCTGGGGGCGGTTTTTTGACTATGCCGGTGCCTACAATTTCCCGCCGACGGTTGGCTTTACGTCGACGAGTACGATCGTTCCTAACTCTGACGGCAACTATCAGTTCCCTACACTGTGCGGAACGAGCGGACCAGGCAATTTCGCCTGCCCGGGCGGCAATGCCCTGGCAGGCCTTTCGACAAACGGTTATGCGAATATCTTTCTTGCAGGTCTGAGCCCGATTACCGGCAGCAGCGTGGGAGCCAGAACGGGCGCGGGTACTGCCATTACTTTTATCGATCCACAATTCAAGCCGGACTATGTGAACCAATTTAATGCGGGTCTCGATTATCAGCTTCCGGGTCAGATGGTTCTGCATGTCGAGTACAACGGAAGCCGTTCTCGGAACGTGCCGCTTGTTGCGCCGGGCGGATTTGGGGGCGTCCAAAACGTCAGCAAGAACATTGACTTCGTTACCGCCACGCAGTTCCTGACCCTCGGGCCTGCCGGTTCATTGACTCAAAAGGTCAGCAACCCTTTTGCTGGTCTATTACCCGGAACGTCCTTAAACGGTCCGTTGGTGAGCGCACAGCAGTTGCTGCAACCCTTCCCCCAGTATACGAGCGTTTCAGAAACCAACATTTCCGCTGGCCGCTTGAAGTACGACTCGCTCCAAGCGCGACTTGAAAAGCGCATGACTCACGGTCTCACCGTTATGGGCAACTTTACGTGGTCCAAGAATCTCGGGCAGAACTACCTGCTAAATCCGAATTTCGACAGCATCTCCAACCCATACGGCGCTCCCGTAAACATCGATCAACCGTTCCTCGTCAACGTGATCATGACGTACAAGCTTCCGCTGTTCAACTCTTCCGGCCGAATTGTAAGCGGAATTCTCGGTGGATGGTCCGTCGCAGGCAGTGCGCAAGTACAGAGCGGTAGCCTGATTGCTTCGCCCGCATCCTCGAACAATATTAAGTGGACTGGAGTTAACCCCACGAAGCCGATAGCCGGGGTTTGGGCAGGCCAGACGGTGGGGCGCTGGTTTAACAATTGCGTTCTGAACGCCGCAGGTACGGCGATTGTTAACGCAGGCACTAGCGCGACGAACTGTCCCGCCTCCACTCCGCTTTCCGATGCGCCGTGGCAGCAGACCAGCAATCAGTTCTTTCTGAACAATATTCCACCGTACTTTGAGCACTTTCGCACCCAGCGGCCTCCTGTAGCGTCGCTCGCTATTTTTAAGTCGTTCGCGATCACCGAGCGTGCGAAGTTTCTGATTCGGGCCGACGCCTACAACCTGACCAATACTCCTTGGTTCGGGTTTGGCGATAACGGCGCGACAACGAACACGAACGCAGCCCAACTCTCTTCGTTTGGCTCTCGCGGACCAAATCAAGGAAACGATCCTCGTACGATTCAGATCTCGGGTCGTTTCAGCTTTTAACCACCACCGCGGAGTTTCCGGCTGCCCTCCCCGAGGTGCAGCCGGAAGCCACGGTTCTCGGATGCGCCGAAAGCAACCGAGTTATCTATCCATTCAGCGAATGCGCCTCAGGAGACAGCCGATGAGGAAAAGCCGATTCAATGAAGAGGAAGTGCTCAGTGCGCTGAGGGACGTCGCACACGGCACTCCGGTGCGGACTATTTCTCTCAAAGTGGGTGTCTCCGAATCTACTATTTACCAGTGGAAAGCGAGATATGAAGGCCTTGAAGCGGCTGGTGTCGCCAGACTTCGCGCTTTAGAACAAGAGAATTCGCAGCTGCGAAGAATCACGGACCTGCAATGTTTACATATCAATGTGTTGAAAGCGGAGCTGGCGCGGAATCCTAGGCCGATTGAGTCTAACCAAGAGCATCAATAATCGAGCCCGCATTTTGGAGGGTAAATTAAATTGTGTAAATTTGCCGTGGTGCCTGTCAAGTTCTCGACCGTTGTCATTGTTGCATTTTTGGGGTTAGCTTTCTTATTCCACTCGACGGTTGCATCTTCAAAGCAGTCCGCTCAAATAACGCCGGCTGCGCCTGCCACACCGGTGACCACACCGGGAGCTCGTGGCGGATTTGGTTTGCGTCAGAGACCTGTGCTCGATTTCAACGACAACACAGGTTGGACTTCGATGTTTAACGGCCACGATCTCTCTGAGTGGGATGGTGATAAGAAAATTTGGACCGTCAAAGACGGAGCCATTTACGCTGAGTCGACTTGTGTTTTACCGACGGGAACGGTTTATATCGACTGGAACGGCGACAAAAATGTCGGTGATTTCGACATGAAGTTCGAAACGCTCGCGACGGACAACGTCAATGGAGGTGTGCAGTACCGGAGTTGGATCAAAGGAACACCTGGTAAACCGACGCGCCCCGAACGTCCGAATTTTCCGGTTGGTGCAAATGCTCCCGGTCGTGGTCCCGCCGTGCCTGGCGGCGGTGCGCGCGGAGGCCGGTTTGCCGGTCCTCCATTGGGATCGCCAGCTGCAAGCGCTGCCGATCGTGGCGGACGTGGCAGTGGTCCGGTAGTGTTTGCACCAGCGTGCAATGGCAATGCTGGTCCTGGGCCGGATCCAGCGGTCGCAGTCGATCCTTACTATCTCGATGGTCCGCAGTTTGACTATGATGCAAAAGGCGGGGTCGCAGGCAATTTTTACGAGCAGGACGGTCGTGGCACGATGGCCAGTGCTGGCGAGATTGTGGTTGCCGAGCCAAACGTTCAGCCTATCGTCGTGAATCGATTCGCCGATCGGTCAACAGCGCAAAGCTGGTGGAAGCAGAACGATTGGAACCAGATGATGCTTGTGGTACGTGGGCACACGTACATGCAATTCATTAACGGTCATCTCACCACGGTCGTTGTAGATGACGATCCCACGCGTTTTCAAGCGTCGGGCATGATAGGTTTCGAAATCGAGAGCACTGGTTCCGTATCGATGCGCAATCTTTACATTCGCAAATTCTAATCAATGGGACGATCGAATGACGGGAGAAATTAAGATCGGGTGCATGCGCAGATATTGGCTATTCGTCGTGTTGACTGTTCTGTTCGTTTCCTCAGCTTGCATTGCGGTTGCGTCGGAATATCTCACAGTCGGTGGCGACAATGCCCGAACTGGTTGGCTGAAGAACGAAAACCTCATCACCAAAGCGAATGTCGGCAACCTTAAGCTGCTTTGGAAGGTTCAGCTTCACAGCGCACCGCGGCAGATGCACAACTTGTTCTCGCCCTTGATCGCCACGGTCCCTACATCTTCCGGTCCCGCAGATGTGGCCGTCGTTGCAGGCGTGTCAGACGATCTCTGGGGCCTCGATGTTGACACTGGCGAGGTTCTTTGGTCCAAGAAGCTGGATGAAGTCGGCCTCACGGGACTAGGTCCACAAGGCGGCACGCTCTGCCCTGGCGGCCAGACAGCCGCGCCAACAATGCAGAGAATGCCCGACGGCAAATATAAGGTGTGGGCGCTCGGGGGTGATGGCCGCATCTGGCAAATTGATGCAGCTACAGGCGCGGACATGGCTCCTCCGGACAAATTTGCTCCTCCTGCCGGTAAAGCATACGCGCTCAATCTCGACGGCGACTACGTCTACACGGTTCAAGCCCAGGGCTGTGGCGGCGCGACTTACCAAATAGACGCTTACAACATTAAAACGCGCCGGACGACCGCGTTCTATCCCGGAGGCGGAGGTCTGTGGGGCAGACGGGGCGTCGTTGTTGATTCTGAAGGCCGAGCTTACGAAGGTACAGGCGATGGCCCATACGATCCGGCGAACAAACAGCTTGGGGAAACCTTCTTTCAAGTCAAGCCCGACGCAGAGGGCGAATTGCAGCTTTTGGGCTATTTTGCCCCTCCGAACGCAAACTACCTGTACAAGCACGATCTCGACCTCAACGTTACTCCGCTCGCCCTGAACTACATGGGTCGCAAATTTTTGATCGGAACTTCCAAGGAATGTCGCCTGTATTTGATGGATCGCGACAATATGGGCGGCGGCGAGAGCGCTGCTCATCGTGCGGACTTGGCTACTTCTGGCTTGGTATGCAACGACCGTCAGCAATACGACGCGGCTGGTGTTTGGGGTTCGATGGCCGCTTATGTCAGTGCCAAGAACGAAGCGTGGTTGTACGTACCCTTCTGGGGACCAAAAAGCGAAACGTTTAACCCTCCGACCACTTATGCGCCAGCGCCCGTTCGCGGTGGCGTGGCTGCTCTTACGATTAGCCAGGTCGACGGCAGGTGGCAGTTTGTTCCCAAGTGGCTCTCGGAAGATATGAACATGGGTGAGGAAGCGCTCGTCGCCAATGACATTGTTTTCGCCTATGGTTCAGGAGAGAACACGAACCAAGCCATGGTGGAGCAGGCTTGGGATGCAGCGCCAATTAGAGGAAGCCGCATCGACAAGTCGACCCATGCGACGATTTACGCTCTCGATGCGCAGACTGGAAAGACTCTCTGGTCCAGCGGCAATCAAATCACATCGTTCAATCATTTCAGTGGGATTACGGTTGCGAATGGGCGCATTTATCTTGGAACTTATGACGGAACCATGTGGTGCTTCGGCTTGGCAAAGTGATTGTGTTCAAAACAAGAGGATCTAATAGAATGAACTGCAAAATCACACGCGACATAATCGCGTTGGCCGTCGCTTGCACCATATCTGGCGCGGCATTGGCGCAATTTCGCCTTACTCAACCCGAGGCGACCACGGCACGCGTGGATGCGCAACACACCGGTTGGATTCCAGTGGATCGTGCGATTTCGTCCGACCGAATGAACGAGTTTTCTTTGCAGTGGAAGACAAAAGTGGAAAATATCGCCAGAAAAGGAGCGGCGCTGAGCGGCGGTGTCGTCGCTGGGGCCGGTCTGGGCGTTACCCTGGCGCACCTAGGCGCGTCTGGCAATCGAACGGTTGCGATCGACATGGATAACGGCCACGTCTTCTTCGATCGAGCGTATTCCGGCGGCACAGCTGCATTTTCATCGCCGAAGTGTCTCAGCGCCAGTTTGGCTACTCCGACGCTTTCGACGCCCCTCATGCCTCCGGTTGCTCCGCCTCTCCGTCCTGATGGCCAGTCTGCTACCGGTCCTAACACGCAATTGCCATATAGCAGCGTGATTGGCGAGCCCGGTGACGGAATTTCTCCTGTCAAGCCAGGTGCCATGTTCGCTGCGCCGGACACTTTCTTTGCGCGCGCTGGCGCAACGCCATACGACGGCACGCCCGCCTCCGAAGCTGCAGGAATCGATTATGCCGAACATGGAACCGGGGCGGCGCCTGCCGGCTTCGGCGGAGAACCTGCTCCTGGCCGTGGTAATGCTGCTGCGCGTGGCGGAATAGGCGGACGCGGTGATGCTTTCGGTGCCGGACGTGGCGCTGCTGGGCGGGGCAGTGGTTTTGGACGCGGCGGTAGCTTTCGTTATGCGCTATCCAACGACGGCCTTTTGCATGGCCTCACGCCCAACGACGGACTCGACGGCCAGCAGCCAATGCCGTTCCTGCCGGCGAACTCGCAAGCCAGCGATCTAATTATGGTGAACGGCACGGTCTATGCGGCCACCATGAACGGTTGCGGCAACCCTGCAAATGGTATCTACGCAATCAAACCTGCTGCAACGCCTGCAGGAGGAACTTTTCCTAAGGTGAGTTCTTGGATGACTGGCACAGCCAATCCGCACACGCCGTCCTTCAACATCGATGGCGCGATGTTCGTGGCGGTCGGGTCCGGGACAGGCGACTTCTCTGACTCTGTTGTATCGCTCGATCCTGACACGCTAGACGTAAAAGGCAAATTCACACAAGCTGGCGCCGACTTCGTAGGCCCGGCCACGATCTTTAGGGTCGATACTCGCGACATCGTGGCGGCTCAGGCCGCCGATGGACGCATCTTTCTCTTGGACGGCGCCAATCTTTCGGTACCCCTCTACGTGTCGACGGCGTCAATAAGAACGGCCGGTTATCAGCCTGCCGGATTGGCCACTTGGGAGGATTCTACCGGCACACGCTGGCTTCTTTCGACGACCGCTACTTCCGTCGTCGCTCACAAACTTGTTATGAACGGGACCTCGCTTTCATTGGGCGAAGGGTGGACTCTGGGAGGTCTAAACACCCCGCTGCCCCCGCTCGTCGTCAATGGCGTCGTGTTTGTTTTATCCAGCGGAGATTCACCTTCGGCCGCCAAAGGTCTCGCCCAGCTCTATGCGGTGGAGGGCATGACTGGCAAGACTCTGTGGACAAGCGGAAAAACAGTCACAGGCTATGTGCCGCGAACTTCCGCTTTATGGAATAGCCTCGGACAAATCCTCTTTGCAACTTCCGACAGCACGATCTATGCGTTTGGCATGAATCTCGAACGCCACCTGTAGGAGGCTGTGGCATGTTGAGCTTGCCTACTGTTGGATACACTCGAACGAGCTGTCGGGAAACGAGTGCGTCCATGACTTGTCTTGGCAAAAGCTGTCATTTAAGCCTCGCGGCGTTGCTGTTTCTTTTTGTGATCGCAATTTTTCAAAACACTTATGGGCAATCGCCATCTCGTAATTGGGAGAGCGCAGCAGGCGGCAGTCAACAATTCGAGGTTGTGTCAGTCAAGCAGCACAAGCGTAACTCTTCCCTTGCCATGGATCTGCCGACTTCAAATTTCCCGTTGAATTCGGGAGATGCTTACTCTTCCAATGGTGGTCTATTTTCTGCGAGAAATTATCGGCTGGACGTCTATATCAGCTTTGCGTACAAACTCTCATCCAGCCAAACACAGTTCGTACTTTCGCAGCTGCCGAAGTGGGCGCTCACGGATCATTTCGACATTCAGGCACGAGCGAAAGCGGATGCAACGAAAGATCAGATGCGATTGATGATGCAGTCACTTCTGATGGATCGCTTTAAGTTGGCGGTTCACACCGAAACTCGCCAGGTGCCGGTCTATGCAGTTGCGCTTCAAAGGGCAGGCGAGATCGGACCCAAACTCCAACCGCACACAACTGCTTCGCCTCCGTGTGATATGACTACATCCCAGAACTCAGACTCCGCGCCAACGACATTGCCCGGTGGCCTGCCCGCGGCGTGTGGTGTATTGCAAACGCGGTTCCAATCGGGTCGCCTCTCAGTTGGCGCTCGCAACGTGTCCATTGATTTTATTGAGAGCTATTTTCCCAGCCGTACTATGGGCAATTTTGATCGTCCAGTTATGGACCAGACAGGGCTCACCGGGAATTTCGATTTCACGCTCGAATGGACGCCAGAGGATTTGAATCTGAATGGCGCAAAAGTCGCTCTTGATCCAAACGGACCAACATTCCTGGAGGCTCTAAAAGATCAACT
>Ga0134128_10003683_pt1 | contig 18725 bp, 16 predicted proteins | sample KB31754_FD_96462 | JGI IMG/M metagenome (GOLD analysis project Ga0134128, IMG submission 96462) | Terrestrial soil microbial communities with excess Nitrogen fertilizer from Kellogg Biological Station, Michigan, USA - KB3-175-4 | ecosystem: Environmental > Terrestrial > Soil > Unclassified ... | reverse complement strand
GTCAGGCGCCGCATGCCGGCTGGTTCGCCTACACGCCGTACACGCTGAAGCAGTACTCGCCCGGCCTCAACATGGATTACTTTGCGATCGCCCTGATCTTTCTCACGATCTCGCAGACGGTCGGCGGCATCAATTTCCTGGTGACCATCTTCAGGCATCGGGCGCCGGGCATGTCCGTGAATCGCATGCCCATCTTCATGTACAGCACCAGCACGAACTCGGTTCTGTCGATTCTCGCCATGCCGACGCTGTGTGTCGCGTGTGTCTTCCTGCTGCTCGACCGCAACTGGGGCACGCATTTCTACGACGTCAGCCACGGCGGCAGCACGCTCCTTTGGCAGCAACTCTTCTGGTTCTTCGCCCATCCGTGGGTCTACATCGTCTTCCTGCCGGCCACCGGCATGATTTCCATGCTGCTGCCGGTATTCAGCCGCCGGCCGATCGTCGGCTATGCCTACGTTGCCATCTCGACGGTGCTCACCGGCGCCTTCGGCTTCGGCGTCTGGATGCACCACATGTTCGCGACCGGCGAGCCGCTGATGTCGATCAGTTACTTCTCGGCCGCCAGCATGATGATCTCGCTCTTCAGCACCATCCAGATCTACGCCTGGATCGCGACCCTGTGGAAGGGCAAGCCGGTGCTCACCACCTCGATGTGCTTCGCGCTCGCCTTCATCGCGGTATTCATCATCGGCGGTCTCAACGGGGTGATCACCGCCCTCATCCCCTTCGACTGGCAGTTGAACGACAGCTACTGGATCGTGGCGCATATCCACTACGTGCTGGTGGGCGCCAACCTCTTCCCGGTGCTCGCCGGCTTTTACTACTGGCTGCCGAAGATGACCGGCCGGATGATGAACGAGCGCCTCGGCATGATCAGCTTCTGGACGATCCTGATCGGCTTCAACGCCGCCTTCTTTCCCATGCACTTCCTCGGCCTCCTCGGCATGCCGCGCCGGATCTACACCTACAGCCCAGGCCTGGGCTGGGGCGACTGGAATCTCGCCGTGACGGTCGGGGCGTACCTTCTCGGCGCGGGGATCCTGCTGACGGTCATCAACTTCTTCGTGAGCGCCAAATACGGGCGGCCCGCGGGCCCGAATCCCTGGAACGCGGACACGCTCGAATGGTCGACGCCTTCACCGCCGCCGCCCTACGGCTCGGTGCACATTCCCACCGTGCAGAGCCGGCATCCTCTCTGGGACGAGCACGATGAGGAGTACGACCCCGAGGACGCGAGGGTGCTCGACCGTGAGCGCATGACGATCTCCACCACCTGGCTCGATGCGCTGCCGATCGGACTCGCCAAGATGCCCGACGACTCGATCTGGCCGCTCGTGCTCTCCCTGGCGCTCGCCGCCATCGCCGGCCTGGTGCTGGTGAAGTCGATGTGGTGGACGCTCGCGCCGATCGTGGTGGGGCTCGCCGTCACGGCGGCCTGGCTCTGGCCGAAAGAGGAGAAGCACGCCGCATGAGCGCGAACGCAGTGCTCGAGAGCAACGGTGCGAGCCGCGAGTGGGTGAGCGCGCAGGCGATCCGCGATCTGCCGATCGATCAGGGTCGCGGCACGGGCGCGATGGCGTGGTTCATCGCCTCGGAGGCGATGGTGTTCCTCGGCCTTTTCTTCAGCTACTACTACCTCGGCCATCGGCAGCCGCGCTGGCCGATCGGCGATCCGCCCGACCTGACGTTGCCCACCGCGATGGTGTTGATCCTGTTCCTGAGCTGCATCGCGCTCTGGGCGGGCGGGCGGCTGCTCGAGCAGGGGCGGCAGCTCCCCGCGCGGGGCGCGCTCCTCCTGACCATCCTCCTCGGCTGCGGGTTCCTGGTGCTCAATGCCTTCGACTATGACTCCGAGTCGCAGCTTCAGCCCGTCACCCAGAATCCCTACACGTCCATCTTCTATACCATCGGCGGCGTTCACGCGGCGCATCTGATCCTCGGGCTTCTTTTCCTTCTCTACGCGGCGGTGCTGCCGCGTCCGGGTCTGACCGACAAGCCTCCTCACGGTGCTTACCGCAATGCGGCCATGTACTGGTACTTCGTGACGGCCGTGTGGTTCGTCATGTACGCCATCATGTACATCGGGCCTCATCACGTGGTCGGAGCCAATCCCGCGCTTCACTGAGGACCCTGCAGACGATGGCCGCAACACAACCTCCGCCCACGCGTGCGAGCATCTGGTACGGCATTTTCGCCGCACCCGTCGCGTTCGGGATCCAGGAGATCCTCGACTGGCTCATCTCGAGCGGCGCCTGCCCGTCGGGCAATCCGGCCGACATCGGCGGCATGCCCCTCTTTACCAACACCCGCGCGATCCTCTGGGGCATCGGCGCGGGGGCGCTGGTCATCGCCGCCGTGGCGCTCTGGATCGGGATCGGCGCCTGGCGGCAATCCCACGATCCCTCCTTCCTCTCGATCCGGGCGCGCCTGCGCTCGGACTACCAGGCCGCGGCGGCAATGCTGGTGAGCGCCGTGTTCCTGATCGCGATTCTCTGGCAGACGGTCGGCATCTTCGTGCTGCCCGAGTGCGGGGTCGTCAGATGAGGCGACTCCCGGCGCTCGTCAGCCTCGTGGCCGTGGCGTCACTGCTGCCGCTGCTCGCGGGTTGCCGCGGCGACCGCTACACGCCTCCCGCGGAGGTCGTGCCCGGCGGCAACCGGCAGGCCGGCGCGCAACTCATCGAGCGCTATCGCTGCGGCGCCTGTCACACCATCCCCGGCATCAGGGACGCGGACGGCCTCGTAGGCCCGCCGCTCACTCTCTTCGCCCGCCGCACGTATGTCGGCGGCGAGGTACCCAACACGCCGCCCAATCTCATCCACTGGATCATGGACCCGGCCTCGATCGAGCCTGGCACGGCGATGCCGGCACTCGGGTTGAGCGAGCAGCAGGCGCGGGACGTGGCGGCCTATCTCTACACGTTGAGGTGAATGACGTGACGGCGAATGACGGCAGGCAACGATCGACCCGGTGGGCTCTGACCGCCGCTACCCTTGCGGCACTCGCGCTGGCAGGCTCCGCGGCATTCGCGCAATCCAGCGTGTCCTCACCCCCGCCCCCGACCGCCGAAGGGGCGCCGACCCCGCAGCAGCTCAATCCGCTGCCCGCGGCGGCCGACATTCACACCGTCGCACCGCTCGCGGACGGCCAGTGGACCGTCCCGGCCGGGGACGTCGCGAATACCCGCTTCAGCCCGCTGAAGCAGATCAACGCGACCAACGTTTCCAGTCTCAAGGTCGTCTCGACGATGGCGGACGGCATCGCCCACGGTTGGGAAGGTCAGCCGCTCGTCGTCGGCGACACGATGTATGTCGTGACTCCATATCCGGACAAGCTGATCGCGATCGATCTGAAGGCTCCGCAGGGACCGGTCAAGTGGATCTACAACCCGCGTCCCGACCCGAGGTCCCAGGGCGTCGCGTGCTGCGACGTCGTCAACCGTGGCGCCGTCTACGCCGACGGCAAGATCATCTACAACCTCCTCGACGTCGAGACCGTGGCCGTGGACGCCAAGACCGGCAAGCAGGTCTGGCGTACGAGGCTCGGCAGCATCCGCAACGGCACGACCATGACCATGGCGCCGCTCGTGGTCGGCGACAAAGTGCTGGTCGGCAACTCGGGAAACGAGCTCGGGACGCGCGGCTGGATCACGGCGCTCAACGTGAGCGACGGCTCCATCGCCTGGCGGGCCTACAGCACCGGCAGCGACAAGGACTGCCTGATCGGCCCCGGCTTCAAGCCGTTCTATGTGAAAGACCGCGGCAAGGATCTCGGCATCGAGACCTGGCCGCCCGGGCAATGGAAGATCGGCGGCGGCGCCGTCTGGGGCTGGATCTCCTACGATCCCGAGACCAAGCTGATCTTCTACGGCGATGGCAATCCCGGTACCTGGGACCCGACCCAACGGCCTGGCGCCAACAAGTGGTCGAACACGCTCTTCGCGCGCAACCCCGAGACCGGCCAGGCCGTCTGGGCGTTCCAGGAGGATGCGCACGACGCCTGGGATTACGACACCACCATCGAGAACATCCTCGTCGACATGCCCTGGCACGGCCAGATGCGCAAGCTCCTGATCCATCCGGGCCGGATGGGATTCGTCCAGGTGTTCGATCGTACCGATGGGCAGTTGCTCTCCGCCGAGAAGTACGTACCGGTCAACTGGGCGCGCTCATATAGCCTGCAGACGGGCCTCCCGGACGAGGATCCTGCCTATCGGCCGCATCTCGGGGCGACGACGTCCAACATTTGCCCGTCCTCGACCGGCGGCAAGGACTGGAACCCCACCGCCTTCGATCCGCAGACCGGGCTCCTCTACATCCAGGCCCACAATGTGTGCATGACCGATACCCCGCACAAGGCGAACTACATCGCGGGCACGCCCTACCTGGGCGCGGATGTCACGATGTTTCCCGGACCCGGAGGGTGGGAGGGCGCGCTCATCGCGTGGGATGTCGCTGACGCGCGGCCGGTGTGGACGTTGAAGGAGACGAAGCTGCCGCTCTTCGGCGGCGTACTCGCGACCGGCGGCAATCTCGTGTTCTACGGCACGCTCGATGGCTGGTTCCGGGCCGTCGACGCGCGCACCGGCAAGATCCTCTGGCAGTTCAAGACGAGCTCGGGAATCGTCGGTGAGCCGATGACGTTCGTGGGACCGGACGGCAAGCAGTACATCGCCGTGTACTCCGGCGTCGGCGGTTGGCTTCCGGCCGCCGCCCTGCCGAGCGTGTCGGAAACGGACCCGACCGCGGCTCTTGGCACGGTCGGGGCGGTGCCCGACATCAAGAAGTACACGAGCGCGGGAGGTGTGTTGTATGTATTCGGATTGTAGGCTGTTCCTGATTGCCCTGGCAGGGCTGATCCCGCTGGCGGCGAGCGGTTGCTCGGCATCGGATCCGCCGCCGTCCGATGCGGGTGCGCCGCCGGCCGCCGCCGCAACGGCTGCAGAGACGCCGGCGGTGCAACTTCCCGGCACGCCCACCCAGCCGTTGGCAGGGACCGTGCCGCCGGTGATGGCTCCCGTCGGGCCCATTCCGGGGCCGCAGGTCGAGGGCGAGGATCCCGCCACCACCATGCAGAACCCGTATGCCAACGACCCCTCCGCGCTCGAGCAGGGGCGACAGCTTTTCGTCGCGATGAACTGCGCCGGCTGTCATGGCGGCCATGCGGGCGGCGGCATGGGACCGGATCTGCGGCCGGATCACATCTTCCGCTACGGCAACCTGCCGGCGAATCTCTTCGACTCCATCTCCATGGGACGCGCCATGGGAATGCCCTCGTGGGGAACGAAGCTGCCGCCCGATGTGATCTGGAAGCTGGTGGCCTACATCCAGTCTCTCGGAACCCAGGAGGAGCCGGACAAGGCGGCGCCCGCGCCGGCTCATGCGCCTGATTCCATCGCCTCGCCGTCCTACTGACCGCCATGCGCGCCCTCCGGCACATTCGTCTGGCACCCCTGGCGCTCGGGGCGCTTCTCGCGGGCTGCAGCACGCCGATGAATTACATGATCGGCAACGGCGGCGTGGGCGCACGTTCCGCCGCGTGGCTCGGCTGGCAAGCCATCATCGCTTTCTGCGCCGCGACGCTCGTCACCTGGGCCTTTCTGCTCTGGTTCGCGCTGCGCCGCCGCGGGACGCTCGCGGAGCACGAGCCGATCGACATCAACCAGGGCCAGGCCTGGATTCTCATCGGCGGCTTCCTGGTGCCGATCGGCGTGCTCATCTTTCTATTCGTCGACATGATGGTCGTCCTTGCCTCGGAGCCGGTCGCGAAGCCGGTGAGCCCCGCCCCGGACATCGTGGTTTCCGGGCAGCAGTGGTGGTGGAACGCGACTTATCGATTCAAGGGCCGGCCGGATCTGACCCTGAGCCTGCCCACCGAGATTCACATTCCGGTCGGCAAGGCGATGATGATCGAGGTGCGCAGCGCCGATGTCATGCATTCCTTCTGGGTGCCGAAACTCAACGGCAAGATCGACCTCGTTCCGGGACTCAACAATTACGAGGTCCTCGAGGCCGTCGAGCCCGGAACCTATCTCGGGCAATGCGCCGCCTACTGCGGCGAGCAGCACGCCCACATGAAGCTGCGCGTCATCGCGCAGACGCCAAAAAACTATGAAGCGTGGCTCGCGCACCAGCGGGCTCCCGCGGCCGCGCCCACGAGCCAGGAGGCATTGCGCGGCGAGCAGGTCTTCATGGGCGGCGCCTGCAGCCTCTGCCACACCATCCGCGGCACGCCGGCCATGGGCCAGTTCGGGCCCGATCTGACGCATCTCGCGAGCCGCCAGACCATCGCCGGCGGAATGCTCCCCAACGATACCGCCGACCTCGAGGCCTGGATCACCCACGCCCAGGCGCTGAAGCCCGGCAGTCCGATGCCCGACCTGCCGCAGTTTCGCGGCTCGGATCTGCGTGCCCTGGTGACGTACCTGCAAGGCTTGAAGTGACGGCGATCGCCCCCTGATCGAGCCTGCGGCCGAGAAAGAGGAAGAACACCAACCCGAAGAGCGCCGCCCCGGGCACCCACATGGCGGTGCCGCCGAGCTCCTGGTCCATGACCGGTGAGATCGGCAGGAATCGCCCGCAGACCGCGTAGACCGGGTACCAGTTGGTTTGCGAGAAAGCGAGCGCCGCCGAGACCAGCGTCATGGGCAGCATGGCGAGATAGAGAAAGATGAAGCGCTGCCGCAGCCGCAAGCGGGCCGGCGGATGCGGCCGCGGGTCGAGCATCAGATGCCAGAACGGCAGGCCGCCCAGCACCATGCTCCAGGACATGATCCGATAGAGCCGGTTGCTCAACATGACTTCGAAGAAGAGGGGCGGAAGGAGCCAGATGAGCTGACTCACGACATACAGGGCAGTCGCGGTGCGGACGTCGAGCAGGAGGCGGGAGGGCGCTTCCAGAGAGCGCCGGGCGGCCTGCCACCGCGGTTGCGCCCACCGCGGCAATCCCCGCAAGAGCGTCGCGCCCGGCGCCGCGGCGGCGAGCAGCGCAGGTCCCAGGTCGTGCAGCGCGAAGTGCTGCAGCTGCAACACGAAGAACATGTGACTCGCGTAGTAGTCGCAGGCCGTCTGCAGGGCCGAATAGAGGACCCCGAGACCGGCAAAATAGGCGATCCGGCGCGAGTGGGAGACTGCAACCCGCTCGCCGGCCGCGCCGCGGATGTAGAGCGCCACCGCGAGCCCGGTCGTGAGCAGCACTGTCGGCGAGAACTGCCAGGGAAGCAGGAAGTCGAATGTTGTCGGCGCGGCAGTCAGGGCAGGCAGGCCCGCAATCTCCGTTCCGCACGCGGCCCTCCGGACCTGCGGCGTCGCCGTAGGCCGTCGCGTCAACCCAGCTGCTGGAACGCGGCCGCGAGCAGCGCGAGCAGCAGAGCCGGCGGCATCACGAGCAGCCCCAACCGCAAGAACTTCAAGCCATCGACGTGAACCTTCTCCCGGCGCAGCGCGATCAGCCAGAGGATGGTCGCGAGCGAGCCCGTGACCGACAGATTCGGCCCGAGGTCCACGCCGATGAGCAGTGCATCCTGCACATGCGTCGAGACCTGACCCGCGCCCGAGAGGGACCCCGCGATCAGGGCCACCGGCAGATTGTTCATGACGTTGCACGCGGCGCCGATGCCGCCGCCCGCGGCCAGCACGGATCCATAACCGGCGCTCGCCGCCAGGTGTTGCAACCCCGCACCGAGAGCCGCGAGCACGCCCGTGCGGCCGAGGCCTTCGACGAGGACGAACAATCCCGCAACGAGGGACAGCACTCCCCACGACACTCCTTTGACGATTCGCCAGGGCGGGCGCCGCTCGAGGGCCGAGGCCAGCGCCGTGGCGCCAACGCCTGCGATGAATGTAGGCGCGCCGAGCTGCAGCCCGGCGGCCGACGCCGAGAGGAGCCCTACGGCGGTGAGGCCGATACCGCAGGCCGCGAGCTTCGCACCGCGGCTGAGGGGCGGCAGCGGCACCTCCGTGGCGTGATCCGTCGATAGCGCTCGGCTCTGCGTCATGCGCAGCACCCAGAAAGTCACGACGATCGCGACGATGGAGGGCAGGGTGAAGCGCTCGAGCCAGAGCGGCAGTGGCGGCATGTGGCTCGCGAAGACCACCAGGTTGGCGGGATTCGAGATCGGCAGCACGAAGCTCGCCGCGTTGGCGATGAAGGCACAAATCAGCAGATATGGCAGCGGCTCCGTGCGCGCCTGACGCGTCGCGGAGTAGACGGCGGGTGTGAGTACGACGGCGGTCGCATCGTTGGAAAGAAACGCGGTGACGATGATCCCAACAACGTAGACGAGCGCGAACAGCCGCCGCGGCGAGCCCCGGGCCCAGCGCACCGCGAGCGCCGCCACCCAATCGAAAAGACCCTCGGTCCGGGCCAGCTCCGCGAGCAGCATCATGCCGGCGAGAAAGAGATAGACGTCCGTCCCCTTGCGCACCGCCATCCAGGCCTCGCCGGGGGAGAGCAGGGAGCCCGAGACGAGGATGAGCGCTCCGGCGACCGCCCACAGGGCCTCCGACACTCCCCAGGGGCGGATCATGATGCCGAAGGTCACCAGGGCGGTGATCAGCCAGATGACCTCATCGGCGGCATTCACATGAATCAGCGGCACGGGCGGTCTCGAGGCGCAGGGTCCGCGATTGGAACCGCCGCGGCTGCCGCCGTCAAGGCTACGCGCACGCCGCGGCGACGCCGACGCTTGGCCGGGCAATCCCCCTGGCGGTTGGACGGGGCGATCGGCCGTAGCGGCTGCGTGGGCGCCTTGCCCGCCTACGACAGCAGTCGTAGAATCCGCTGATGACGCAGTTTCGGCTGCCCGCGGACGAGCTCGAATATGGCGTGCTCGCCGAGCTCTGGCAGCTCGGCGCGGCCTCGGTGCGCGAGCTGCACGATCGCCTCGGCGCCAGGCAGGGACTGGTGTACACCACTACCGCGAAGGTGGTCGACCGGCTGCGCCAGAAGGGCCTCGTTCAACGCCAGCGCAAGGGCAACGCTTTCCTCTATCGACCCCGCGTGGCGCGTGAGGAAGTGGAGCGCGCCCGTGCCCGCAATGCCGTGACCCGACTCCTGGGCACGACCCCGCGCGCCGCCGTGGCGGCGCTGGTCGAAGCGGTGGACGATGTCGATCCGGCGCTCCTGGAGGAGCTCGAGCGTGCGGTGCTCGCGCGGCGGAAGACGAAGCATGGAGCGTGAGTCGCTGCTTTGCATCCTGGTGATGCTGCTCGGCGGCCTGGCGCTGCAGCCGTTCGTGGGGTGGCCGCCGACCGTTGCGGCGGAGCTGCCGGCCGCGGAGCTCGAGCGCAGGAGTTGGCGGCGGCTCTGGTATCCGATCGTGCCGGCACTGCTGGTGGCGGCAGGGCTGTGCGGCTGGGCGCTGCGGGCGCCGGACCCGGTGCGCGATCCGCTCGACCCGTGGGTGCTGTTGGCAGCGTGGCTGCCTTTCGGCCTGATCTTCGCACGCGCGGCGGCGCGGGGCGCATGGTCGCTGTTGCGGCGGCCGATCGATTGCGGCGTCTCCACGGTCGGCCTCATCCGGCCGCAGGTGGTATTTTCCCCATTCCTCGCCAGGCAGCTCGAGGAGGGCGTGATCCGCGCCGCGCTCGCCCACGAGCGCGCGCACGAGCTTCATCGTGACCCGCTGCGCATCTGGCTCGCGCAGCTCGTCACCGATCTGCAGTGGCCGTGGCCCTGGGCGGCCCGGCGTCTGGAGATCTGGCTGGAGGCGCTCGAGCTGGCGCGGGACGATCAGGCCCGGGCCGCGGGAGCCGATGGCGCGGATCTCGCGGCGGCGGTGCTGGGGTCGGTGCGCTACCTCGAGCGGATCGCGGCTTCGCCGGGCACGCGCCTGACCGGGACTCAGCTCGCGCATGCGCGTCTGATCGGGGATGCGATCGCGCTGCGCAAGCGTGTGTCGCGTCTCCTGGCGCCGCTGCCGCAACGGCCTCGCGCCGCGCCGGCGGGTCTCGGCCGTCTGCGGCGCGCGGGCCTGCTGTTGGTACCGCTGCTGCTCGTGGCGCTGGTGCTGGGTGCGGTGTACGGTGAGCACGTCGTTCGCCCGTTGCTCGGAATGACCTCTTGAGGCCAGCCACCGCCCGCGTGCCGGCCGAGCCGCGTGACGGGGCGCTGCAGCGGATCGCGGTCCTGCTCACGGCAGCGCTCGTTGTGCACTGCGCCGCGGTGCAGGCGCAGACGCCCGGCGCATCCGGTGCCGTCGCGCCCCCCGCGTCCGGGGCAGAAGTCCTGACCGTGCATGCGCAGCCGATCACGCAGACTTTCCAGGCATACGGTCAGGTCGAGTCCATCGCCGTCACGCAGGTGCGAGCGGTGGAAGCCGGGACGGTAGGGCGGCTGGCGCTGCCGGGTGAGCGGGTGAAGGCCGGCCAGGTGCTCGCCGTCCTCGGCGGCCCGCAGGCGGATAGCTTGCTGGCCGAGCGCCGCAGCGCCCTGCGGGCGACCTCGATCCAACTCGCAGCGGACCGCCGGAAACTCAGCGCGCAGCTCGTGACTCGGCAGACGGTTGCCACGGACGAAGCCGCTTACGCGACGGCGCGCGGCCGCCTGCAAGTGACTCTGCAGACGCTCACGCTGCGCGCCCCTGCCGACGGACAGGTGCTGGCGGTAGCTGCGGCTGACGGTGAGCAGGTTGCCACGGGTCAACTCATCCTGACGCTGTTGACCGGCCGGCCCTGGCTGAATGCGGTCTTCTACGGCGCGGATGCCCTGGCAATCCAACCCGGCATGAGTGGCCTCTTCCAGCCGACCGCAGGCGGTGCGATACCCGTTCGTGTGAAGACCGTATCCCAGGCGCTCGGACCCGGCGGCGGCGAGCAGGTTGGGCTGCTGCCCGTGTTGCCGCGGGGAGAAGGTGCCGGTGCGCTGGCGGACCGATGGCGCAGCGGTCAGTGGGGCACAGTGACGCTGGATGGGCAGAGCCAACCGATGGTGCCGGTGCCGACTCGCGCCTTGATTCTCGACCAGGCTCATTGGTGGGTGTTGGTCCGCACTCCCCGGGGTGATCGCCCACGGGAAGTGGTGCCGGGGCCGACGCGCGGCTGGACGACCTACCTCTCGCGGGGTCTCGATCCGGGAGAGCAGGTCGTGGTCGAGAACGCTTACCTCGAGTTTCATCGCGGCATCTCGCAGCGATACACCCCTCCCGATTGAGCCATGGCCGCGGCGGCTCGTCCCATCCCCCACGTGCTGATGCGCCCCGTGCTGTGGGCGCTCGTGCTCGCGGCGCTCATCGGCTACGCGGCTTACGCCTCCTTCCATATCCCGGTGGAAGTGCTGCCGCAGTTCAACTTTCCGCAGATCAGCGTCATCGCCCACCTTCCCGCAGCCACCGCCAGCGAGCTCGAGAGCCTCATCGTCGATCCGCTGGAAGGGCAGATCCTGACACTGCCCGACCTGCAGAGCGTCCGCTCGACCATGGGCAACGGGATCGTGGAGATCGACGTGCGCTTCCGTCAGGGCACCTCGGCGGTGCTCGACCTGCAGGCGGTCAACGGCGCCATCGACCGCGCCCGCGGGCAACTGCCGGCGGTGGCGAATCCGCTGGCGCAGATCATGGGCAATGCGATCGGTGAGGTCGCGGACTACACGGCACGGATCCCGACCGATATCGCCCCCGCGGAGGTGCAGCGTGCGGTACTCGCCCATGTGGTGCCGGCGCTTCGCGCTCTGCCTGGCGTGCAGCTCGTCAACGTCTACGGCGCGGGCGATGAGGCACTCTGGATCCAGCCGGATCTCGGCGCGCTGCGCCGTTACGGAATTTCCGTCAGCGCCATAGCACAGGCGGTGAAGAGCCAAGTCCTGCTCGCTCCGGCCGGCTACACGAGACAGGGCCACAACGACGTTCTCATCGAAGCCAGACATCTGCCCGTGCACGTCGCCGAGCTCGATGCCATTCCCGTCCAGGGACCGTACGGACCGATACCTCTAGGCGCTCTCGCGCGCATCGTGCGCGAGGCAATCCCGACGCACAACGCCGTCGCGCTCGATGGCCGCCCGAGCGTGGCGCTCACAGTCATCAAGCAGCCCGGCGCCGCCACGATGTCGGTCACCCGTTCGGTGCAGGCGGCTCTCGATGCGACTCTGAACCAACTGCCGCAGGGCGTGCATTGGGTTCAGACTTACAACCAGGGTCACATCGTCCACATCATCGGCGTCGACCTCGGGCGCAACCTCCTCATCGGCATGGCGCTCGCGGTGGCGCTTCTGTTCTGGATACTCGGAGCGGGCCGGGGCATCTGGGCGCTGGCATTCAGCATTCCGATGTCGCTCGCGATCGCCGTCGCGACGCTGTACTTCGCCGGTCAGGACCTCAATCTGATGACCCTGGGTGCGCTCACGGTCGCCGTGGGTCTGCTGGCAGACGATGCGATCATCGTACTCGAGAGCATCTACCACGAGTGGGAGGCGGGAGACGGGCACTGGGAAGGGATTTGGAATGGCCTCAGGAGGATCGTCATCCCCGACATCACCGGTACGCTGACCAACGTCGCGATCTACGTGCCGCTCCTGTTCGTTGGCGGACTGCTGGGACTCTTCTTCATCCCGTTCTCGCTGGCCATGACCTTCGCGCTCCTCGCCTCGCTCCTCGTCTCACTGACCCTGATTCCGCTCGGCCTCGGCTTCATCCAGGCTCGTCCCGGCCGGGGCGCCGACAGTGGTCATCGCGCCCTGGAGCGGGCGCGTCATTGGAACGAGCGGCTCTTCGATCTCGTCGCACGCGGACCGCGGCTCTCGCTCGCGATCACCTTCGGCGTGCTGCTGCTCAGCCTCGTCGGGCTCGTGCTCGTGCCCGTCAATTTCCTGCCGCTGCCGAACGAGGGGGTGCTGCTCGAGTCGTTCACCCTGCCGCCCGGCAGCTCGCTGCTCGATTCGCGCGCGGCCGTCGATGCGATCAGTCATCGGCTGCTCGCGGATCCGGCGGTGGCGCACGTTTACGCGCGGGTGGGCTCGGCAGAGAGCACGGCCTACACCGAGCCCGCCTCCGCCGGCGAGCTGATGGTGGCGCTCAGGCCCGGTGTCAGCGTCAATGCCCTCGATCAGATAGGCCGGAGGGTCCAGCGGGAATCGAAGCTGCCGGGCGTCCAACTCTCGATCGACACTCCCACGATCGAGCGGCTCGGCGAGAGCCTCTCCGGCCTGCCGCAACCCTTCGTGATCCATGTGTTCGGCAGCAGCATACAACGGCTTCGGACCGTGGCCGCGCAGGTTGCGGCGCGCCTGCGCCGCGTGCCGGCACTCTCGAGCCTTTTCGACAATGACGGCTATCCGGTAACGCAATTGCAGATCGAGCCGCGAGAGGCTGCTCTGGCCGCGTATGGCCTGACGCCCGCGCAGCTTTATGCCCAGATCAATCCGCTCCTGAACGGCGAGGTCCTCGCACGGGTTCCGCAGGGCAACGTGCCGCTCGATCTGTACGTGCGTCTGGCTGATGCGCCGGACACCTCGCTCGCGGCTCTCTCGCGCCTGCCGATCCGTACTCGCGGATGGACGCCGCTCGGTGAGTTGGCCGGTCTGCAGCTCGTCGAGACCCCGAACCAGATCCGTCACATTGCCGGCGCGCGGGCGCTCGACATTCTCGCAACGCCTACCGGAACCTTCGGCGGCACGATCAGCGCGGCGCGCCGGGCGCTCTCGGGCCTGAAGCTGCCTGCCGGCTACCGCATCGCCTTCGGCGGCCTCTATGCGCAGCTCGAGCGGGCGGCGCTCGGCCTCGCCGTCGCGGTGATCGCCGCGTTTCTCCTCATGATCGGCATTCTCGTCCTGCAGTTCGACGGCCTGCTCGTTCCGGGAATCCTGTTGCTCGAAATTCCGCTTGCCGTCACCGGCGGCACGGTCGCGCTCGTCTTGAGCGGAGTGGGGCTCAACGCCATCGGCGTCATCGGATTCCTGACGCTGATCGGCATCGGGCTGCGTCACAGCATCGTCCTGCTCGATCGGGCGAAGCAGAACGAGGCGCAGGGCTTGCCGCTCGAGGAGGCCGTGCGCGAGGCGATCCAGGTGCGCTTTCGCCCGATCGTGCTCACCGCGATTACCGCCATGCTCGGGATGTTGCCCACCGCGTTGGGCCTGGGCCAGGGCGCCGCGCCGGAGCAAGGGCTCGCGGTGGTTATCCTCGGCGGCCTCGCCTGGAGCGCGATACGGAGCACGAACCTGATTCCCGCGCTCTACTTGCATTGGCGCCGCCGACAGCTCGCGCGCGGGCAGCGCACATGAGGCGAGCGGCAGCGGTCCGGCACCGCGCCCCGGGGCTTGCGGTCGGATGCGCAGCGGTCCTGTGCGGCTGCGCCGCCTATCGTGCGAGACCGCTGCCCACCGGCTCCGACCTCGCGCGCGCGCCGGCCCTCTCGGTGCCGGCAACCCAGCTCGATGTTCCGGTCCTGAAGCCGGAGCCGCTCGATCCCACGAAAGGGCTGACGCAGATCAATGTCATCACGCTGGCGGTGATCGGCAATCCGCGGCTGAAGGCCGCCCGGCTGCAGGCAGGCATCGCCCGCGCGCAGTTGCTCGAAGCCGGCTTGCTTCCCGATCCGCAGATCTCCGGGGGACTCTCGAAGTCGGCGCTTTTCACCGGATACAGCGCGACGCTTGCCGAAGATGTCAGGGCGTTGGTCACCCGCGGCGCCGCCACGGGCGCCGCCAGGGCGCGTCTCGAGCAGGTGAGCCTCGATATTCTCTGGCAGGAGTGGCAGGTCGCCGAGCAGGCGAGGGAGCTCTTCATCGAGATGCGGATGCTCACCAGGCTGAGCGCTGTGTTGCGCAGCCAACGACAGCTCCTCGGCAGGGTCTATCGACAGGATGAGACGTCGCTGAGTCAGGGTGATGTCACGGTTGGCGAGGTGACGGCGGATTTCATCGCCTGGAATTCGGCCGAAGCCGCGTGGCGGACGTTGGAGCTTCGGGAGAATGAGACCCGTCACGCCCTCGACGGGCTGCTCGGGCTCGCGCCGGGCGTGCGACTGCGGCTGCGCGGCGCTTCCGGCGGGCCGATCATGAGCGCAGCTCGGTACCGCGCGGCCCTCGCCACCCTGCCGCGCCGCAGGCCGGACCTGCTGGCGCTGCAGGCGGGCTATCGCACCGGGGAGGAGCAGTTGCGCGAGGCGATACTCGCCCAGTTTCCGCTCCTCAGCGCCGGCGTGACCAAGGCGCGCAGTGCGGAGGAGGGCATCCAGAGCATCGGTTTCGATGTGACGCTCACACTGCCGCTCTTCAACCGCAACCGCGGTCCGATCGCGGTCGGCCGCGCGAGCCGCACGTACCTCCACCAGGCTTACCAGGCGAGCCTCGATGAGTCCGTGAGCCAGGCCGATCAGGTGTGGCGGGCCAGCGCGATCATGCGGCGGCAGCTCGCGAGGCTCGATCGGCGGCTCGCAGTGCTCGAGCGGGCGGCGGGCGCTGCCAGGGTGAGCCTCCAGTGCGGGACCTTGACGCTCGCCGACTATGCCCGGCTGCAATCGAGTTCCCTGACAACTCAGGCCGAAGAGATTCAGCTGCGGGCCTCGCTCGGGCGAGCGCAGGCGGCGCTCGCGATGCTGCTCGCGCAGCCGTTTTGACCGGCGCGAGGACGGCCTCGCCGCGCGGCTCGAGCCCAGCGGGAGCGAGGCGGGTGAGGGCGCCCGCGGCGCAGCTTCATTGTTGGAACCTGCCGGGGAGGGTGGCCGTTGGACGAGTCCCAGGGCAGCGGAGCCATCCTCATGAACACCCCGATCGGAATCCTCCCGGCCGCCCTGGCGGCGGCGGCAGTTCTCGCGGCGCCGCTCGCGCTGGGTGCCAACACCAAGCCGGACGCCTTCATGCAGAAGGCGATCGAGGGTAATCTCGCCGAGATCAAGGTCGGCCAGCTCGCCGAGCAGAAGGGCGCGACGGAAGGCGTACGGCACTTCGGCACCGTCCTCGAGCAGGACCATTCCAAGGCCAACCAGCAGGCCATGACGGCGGCTTCCTCCATGGGAGTCACCCCGCCGGCGGAACCGAGCCCGAAGGAGCAGCGGACCTATCAACGTCTGGCGTCGCTTTCCGGCAAGAGCTTCGACAAGGCGTTCCTCAAGGCGATGGTCAAGGACCACAAGAAGGACATTGCCGAGTTCAAGAAGGAGTCGAAGACGAGTAACAGCGCGGCGGCCAACTATGCGCAGGCGGTGCTGCCCGATCTGCACAAGCATTTGCAGCTCGCGGAATCGCTCGAGCGGCACCCGAGCGGCTGACCCAGGTAACCCAGAAGGTAACCCAGAAGGGCGGGAGCGTTGCCATGGCTTCGACACCCTACGGAACTTCCTCGACGGCAGGCGGGAGCGATGATCGCGAGTCGCAGTCCGCATTCGGGCTGCTGCGCCGGTTGACGGACGAGCTGTCGACGCTCCTGCGCCAGGAGCTGGCTCTCGCCACGGCGGAGATCTCCCGCTCGGTACGGGCGATGCTCGCCGGGACGGCCTCGCTCGCCGTCGGCGGCGCGGTGTTGTTCACCGGGCTGCTCGCGATGCTGGCGGCGGCGGTACTCGGCCTGGCGACGGTGCTGCAGCCATGGCTGGCCGCGCTCGTCATCGGCGCCGCGGTGGCGATCATCGGCGTCGTGTTGGTAATGATCGGCGTGCGCTCCCTCGACCCCACCACTCTCAAACCCTCGCGCACGGCGGAGTCCCTGCGCAGGGACAAGGACGTCATCACCCGGAGACAGTCATGATCGAGACCGGCGGCGAACCCCTCTCGCGGGAAGATCCCGCGCACATCGAAAGGCACATCGACGAGACCCGGCACGAGGTCGATCAGACGCTCGGGGAGCTGCAGTCGCGGCTCTCGGTGCGCCGGAGAATGTCCGCGGCGCTCGACAGCATGACGCCCGACATCACGCGGATGATCCGGCTGGATCACGCGCACGTGCTGGCGGCATTCAGGCGCTTCCGCGCCCGTCTGCCCGAGCCGCGCAAACGGGCGCTGGTCGCGAACGTGTGCCTCGGACTCGAGATTCACGCGCAGCTCGAGGAGGAAATCTTCTATCCCGCGATGCGGCGGATCGCGGCCGCCGGCGAAGTGCTCGACAAGAGCGTGCCGGAGCACGAGGAGATGCGCAGCCTGATTCGCTCGATGCGGGAAATGGAGCCGTTCGATGCCAGTTACGATGAGACCTTCAAGAAGCTCATGCGCGCGGTGCTGCATCACGTCGCGGACGAGGAAACGGTGCTGCTGCCGCTCGCGGAGGAGCTCATGCCGGATGAGCTCGGGCATCTCGGCCGAGTGATGACACAACGGCGCATCGAGCTGCTCAGGCCACACGCCGCGCAAGCCGCCGCGACGACCATCCGTACCTTCCCGATCGGGGCCGCGGCTGCGGCGGCGGGCATTGTGGCGGCGGGCTGGCTCCTCATCCGGGGCCTGACCGGCGGCGGCTCGCGCTCCCACTAGGTTTTGCCGAGCGCTACAGCTCGCCGCGGGCCGCGAGCGCCTTGATGCGGTCGGCGGTGCGGCAGGCGATCGCCTGGATGGTGAGCGAGGGGTTGACGCCGCCGACGGTGGGGAAGACCGAGCCGTCGCATATCCACAGGTTCGGAATGTCCCAGGAACGGCAGTCCGCGTTGACGACACTGGTGCGCGGGTCATCGCCCATCCGGGCGGTGCCGTTCAGGTGGCACGTGTCATCTTTTTCCTCCCAGACATCGCGCGCGCTCAGCGTATCCATCGCGCGGCGCATGAAATCGAGCGCATGCCGGATGAGGCGCCGGTCGTTCTCGCATTGCGAATAGGTGATCCGCGCGATCGGCAGGCCGTACTGGTCCTTCTCGTCGCTCAGCCTCACGCCGTTGCGCTCCTGCGGCAGAAACTCGCCCACGATCTTGAGCCCCACCTGATGGTTGTATTCCTCCATCGCAGCGCGCAGCCGCTCTCCCCACAGACCCCGATTCTGGGCGATCACGCGCGACCAGAGCATCGGCAGCGGGCCCTGGCTCATGTAGCAGTAGCCGCCGAAGAAGTCCTTGCCGCGATCGGTGTAGTTCCAGTGCTCGGTGATGGCGAGGGATGGCGGACCCTTGTAGAAGCGGACTTCGCGATCGAGCAGGCCCCAGACCGCCTGGTTCGCCTGCACCATGAGATTGCGGCCGAGGAGCCCGGAGGAGTTGCCGAGCCCATGCGGATAGCGGCTGCTCGCCGAGTTGAGCAGCAGCCGCGGAGTCTCGATCGCATAGCCCGCGACCACGACGTGGCGCGCCCTCTGGAAATGCCACCGCCCGCCGCGATGAAACCGCACTCCCGTGACCCGGCCGCTGGCGTCGTGCTCCACCTGGCCCGCCATGGCCAGGTCGCGGATCTCGGCGCCAGCCGTCAGAGCGCGCGGCAGCCAGGTGACGAGGGCGCTCTGTTTGGCGTTGGTGGAGCAACCGATCACGCACATGCCGCGATAGACGCAGGGGTGCGCTCGACCGCGCGGCGCGGACAGGGTTGCAAGCGGGGTCGGCGACCAGCCGATGCCGAGCGCCTCGGCGCTTTCGGCGAGCGCGAGCGCGGCGGCGTTGAGCTCGTGGGCGCGATAGGGATATCGCGGCCGCTTCGGACCCCATGGGTAGCGCACGGGACCGGAGATCTTCAGGGCGCTCTCCACCTCATCGTAATACTTCCACATCTCGCGCCAGTCGAGCGGCCAGTCGGCGCCGTAGCCGAGGAGGCTGCGCGACCGGAACCACTCCGGCCGAAAGCGCAGCGACACCATCGCGAAATGCACCGTCGAGCCGCCG
>Ga0134128_10003682_pt1 | contig 18727 bp, 16 predicted proteins | sample KB31754_FD_96462 | JGI IMG/M metagenome (GOLD analysis project Ga0134128, IMG submission 96462) | Terrestrial soil microbial communities with excess Nitrogen fertilizer from Kellogg Biological Station, Michigan, USA - KB3-175-4 | ecosystem: Environmental > Terrestrial > Soil > Unclassified ... | reverse complement strand
CGACGTCCAGGAGATGTCCCGGCTGAAGCGCCCTGACGTGGTCGTCGACGAGTGCCGTGATCGAATCCTGACGCCCCGCCGGAAGTACGGTGAGGACGATGGCCGCGGCGAGCGCGGCGCCGGCACCAAAGGTCGCGAGCCCGCGCCACGGGAACGGCACCCGACGGCGGGGTGAGGGCTTATCTGCCCCGATGCGATCCGCGCCGATGCCGCCAGCCAGCGAGCGCAGAAACTCAGGGTCGGGGCGATGGTACGTGGCGCGCTGCAACGCCTGACGCGCGGCGATGATGGCGGACTCGTTCCGCCTGCAGATCGGGCAGCCTGCGCGGTGCTCCGCGAGCGCCGCGGACTCAGCCGCATCGAGCTCGCCGTCGAGCTCGGCCTGAAGCAGCAGGAGCTTGCCACAATCGTCGGAGCTCATCGCCTGTCTCCTTTCTTCTCTCCTTCCCCGGCGGCCTTAGCCAACATCCTGCGCGCACGCCAGAGGCGTGACATGACAGTGCCGATCGGCACCGCCGTCACCTGCGAGATCTCCCGGTACGAGAGATCCTCGAGCTCGCGCAGGATGAGAGTCTCGCGCAGCTCCGCCGGCAACCCCTCGATCAGGGCATCGATCCGCGTCAGATCATCCGACAGGATGAGCGCCTTCTCCGGCCCGGCGCCCAGGTCAGGGATGTCCTCGATACCGCCGGCCTCCTCGAGACAGAACTCTCCGGCGCCATGCGCGCCGCGCCGCGCGGCAAGCGCTTTGTAGGCGGTATTGCGCACGATCTGCAGGATCCATGCGCGGCTGTTGCCGCCGCGAAAGGTCGGGAAGTAGGTCAGTGCTCGCACCATGGCCTCCTGGACCACGTCCTCCGCGTCTGCGCGGCTGCCGGTGAGCCAGCGAGCGAGATTGAAAGCCGCTTCGAGGTGCGGCAGCGCCACGGCGGCGAAGGCGTCATCCGAGCCCATCAAGCCATTATAGATCTCTGCCGACGGCGATTTATTCCAGATAAGTTTTTTTAGCCCTCCCGGGAATATCCGCCCCTTCACCGGAATCTCCCTCCACGTCAGCGGCACCGTCGCATCGCAAGCGGCGGAGCCCGTAATTCCGGAGTCAAGCAGCATGAGCAAGAAGGTTGTCGGGTCGGATGGGGTAGGCCGCCGTGAGGCCATGAAGCACCTGCTGTGGGGCGGGGCGGGCATGCTGTGGACGTTCGCCGGCGGGGTGCCGCGCATGCGCCTGGGGAGTGAGGCGCAGGCCGGGGAGGCCCGCGGTTTCAGCTTCGGTCAGATCAGCGATTCGCACATCGGCTTCAAGGCCGGCGCGCATCCGTCCGCGCAGGACACCCTGGTCGAGGCCGTCGGGAGGCTGACTGCACTGAAACCGGATTTCGTGATCCATACCGGAGATGTGAGCCATCTTTCTGCGGCCGGCCAGTTCGCCACCGCCGGCGAGATCATGCAGGGCGTGAAGCGGGAAGTCTTTTACGTACCCGGCGAGCACGACACGATCGGCGATGGGGGCAAACTCTTCTTCCAGCGCTTCGGGCGCGGCCACGGCACCGGCGGCTGGTACAGCTTCGATGCGCACGGCGTGCATTTCATCGGGCTGATCAACGTGGTGAAGCTGACCCCGACGGGACTCGGCTGGTTCGGCCCCGAGCAGCTGAAGTGGCTGGACGATGACCTGCGGCATCGCAGTGCCAGCACCCCCATCGTGGTCTTCACGCACATGCCGATGTGGTCCATCTACCCTCAGTGGGGCTGGGGCACGGAGGATTCCGCGCCCGCCCTCGCCTCGCTGCGGCAATTCGGCTCCGTGACCATTCTCAACGGACACATCCACCAGGTGATCCAGAAGGTCGAGGGCAACATGACCTATCACACGGCCTATTCGACCGCCTTTCCCCAGCCGGCGCCGGGCGTGGGCCCCGGCCCCGGCCCGCTCAAAGTTCCGGCCGACAGACTGAAGACGCTGCTCGGCATCCGCCGCCTCGAAGTCGTGGCGGACCGGGTATCCCTGTCAGATACGACGCTTGCCCAATGAGGACCGATAGATGAAGCCCTTTTCCCGACGACGCCCTGCTTTCTCCGCGCTCGCCGCCCTCTCCGTTGCCGCGATTGGCGCCGCAGCGCTCATGCACGACGGCAAGGTCGTGGCGGCGGCAGTACCCGCGATGAAGCCAGCCATCACGATCGACAATTATTCATTCAAGCCCGGCACCATCACGGTGAAGAAGGGCACCACGGTGATCTGGACCAACAGGGATGACGACGTGCATACCATCAAGGGCACCGACGGTCCCGACGCATTCAATTCACCCGCGCTGGAGAGCGGCAGTCGGTTCGGGTTCAGGTTTCAGCACGCAGGGACCTATCATTACATCTGTACGGTACATCCTTACATGCATGGCGTGATCGTCGTGAAGCAGTGAGTCCGGCCGAACGCCCCGGAGGTTCATGCTCTGCGCCGACCGAGCCTTGGAATGGCAATTCTGCGTTGTCCTATAATAGAATAGGAATTGCAGGAGTATAACGCAGCACCCCCGGACACCACATGGCGGAACCGATCGGCGGCCGACCGCTCGACCTGATCACCATCGGGCGCTCCTCCGTGGACCTCTATGGCGAGCAGGTCGGCGGCCGGCTGGAAGACATGGGTTCATTCGCTAAATATGTGGGAGGCAGCCCGACGAACACGGCGGTCGGTGCGGCGCGGCTCGGATTGCGCGCCGGGCTCCTTACCCGTGTCGGCGACGATCACTTTGGGCGCTTCATCCGCGAAGAGCTGGTTCGCTGTGGCGTCGACGTGCGAGGCGTCATCACGGATTCGCGGCGCCTCACGGCCCTGGCCGTCCTGGGAATTCGCGACGAGCGCCGGTTCCCACTCCTCTTCTATCGGGAGAACTGCGCGGACATGGCGCTCTGCGAGGCGGACGTCGACCCGTCCCTCATCGCGAGCGCGGGCGCCGTGCTCATCAACGGTACGCATCTGTCACAGCCGGGTGTGCGCGCCGCGAGCCGCAAGGCGGCAGAGCTGGCGCGCGCGGCCGGCGGACGGGTGGTGTTCGATATCGACTACCGGCCGGTGCTCTGGGGGCTGACCGCACCGGATGCCGGCGAGAATCGCTTCGTGGTCAGCGCCGCGGTCACTGCCCAGCTGCAGGAAATCGCCCCGCTCTGCGACCTGATCGTGGGCACGGAGGAAGAGTTCCACATCCTCGGCGGATCTACCGACACGATGAGCGCGCTGCGCGCCGTGCGCGCGCGCACTCCTGCCGTGCTGGTGTGCAAGCTCGGCGCGCAGGGCTGCGTTGCTTTCGAGGGGTCGATCGGCGCGAGGCTCGATAGCGGCCTCCAGGGTCCCGGTTTCGCGGTCGAAGTATTCAACATCCTGGGCGCCGGCGATGCGTTCATGAGCGGCTTTCTGCGGGGCTGGCTGCGCGGCTCACCGATGGAGCTCTGCTGCCGGTATGGCAACGGCTGCGGCGCCATTGTGGTCTCGAGGCACGGCTGTGCGCCGGCGATGCCCACGTGGCCGGAGCTCTCGGCGTTTCTCGATGGGAAATGGCCGCGGCGATTGCGTGACTCCGAGGAACTGGAGCATGTGCACCGTGCCACCACGCGTGCTCCGCGGCCGGCGGAGCTGCTCGTGCTCGCAATCGATCACCGCGGGCCGCTCGAGGCGCTGGCCGCCGAGCTGGATGCGGGCGAGACGGCGCTCGAAGCATTCAAGACGTTGGCCATCGATGCCGTCGACCGCGTCGCACGCGGCGACCCGCGCTTTGGCCTCCTGCTCGACAGGCGGTTCGGTCGTCGCGGGCTGGAGCGGGCCGCCGATCTTCCCTACTGGATCGGACGGCCGATCGAGCAGAGCGGCTCGCGCCCGCTGGCGTTCGACGGCATGGCGGATGTTGGCTCGACGCTGCGCAGCTGGCCGCAGAACCATGTGGTCAAATGTCTCGTCCGCTACCATCCCGACGATCCGCCGGCGCTGCGGGAGCAACAGGAGGAGTGTCTGCAGCGCCTGTACAGTGCCTGCCGGGAGACACGCCACGAGCTGCTGCTCGAAGTGATCGCCTCACCGTATGGCAGGACCGAGCCGGACACGACGGCGCGAGTGCTCGAGCGGCTGTACGATCTCGGCATCCGCCCGGACTGGTGGAAGCTCGAGCCCAGCGAGCAGCCGGCGGCCTGGGCCGCGATCGAGGACACGATCCGCCGGCGCGACTCCTGGTGCCGCGGCGTCCTCGTGCTGGGCCTTGCCGCTGATGCCGAGAGCCTCGCGTCCGCCTTCCGGGCCGCAGCGCCCTTCGAGCTCGTACGCGGCTTCGCGGTAGGGCGTACCATCTTCGCCGAGCCCGCCCGGCGGCGGCTCGCCGGCAAGATCGGCGACGCCGAGACGGTGGCTGCTCTCGCTGCCAACCTGCAGGCCGTCGTGGCTGCATGGCGCCGGGTACGGCCGAATCCGCCGGCGTAAACCGAAGGAGCCACACACTTGACGCGGATCCGTCTCACCGCAGCTCAAGCTGCCGTGCGGTATCTGGCCAACCAGTTCATCGACGACGCTGGCACCTCGGTGCGTTACTTTGCCGGAGCGTGGGCCATCTTTGGCCACGGCAACGTCGCGGGGCTCGGTGAGGCATTGCACGGCGCACGGGAAACGCTGCCTACCTTGCGCGCGCACAACGAGCAGGCCATGGCCCACGCGGCGATCGCTTTCGCGAAGGCCTCACGCCGGCGGCGCGCGATGCTCTGTACCAGCTCCATCGGTCCGGGGGCGCTCAACATGGTGACGGCGGCGGCCGTCGCGCACGTCAACCGGCTGCCGGTGCTCTTCCTGCCGGGCGATGTCTTCGCCGGACGCGGCCCCGATCCGGTGCTGCAGCAGGTGGAGGACTTCGCGGACGGCACGGTGAGCGCCAATGACTGCTTCCGCCCGGTGTCACGCTACTTCGACCGCATACAACGCGCCGAGCAGCTGGTCGAGGCCCTGCCGCGGGCCATGGCAACCCTGCTCGACCCCGCCGGCTGTGGGCCGGTCACGCTGGCGTTCTGTCAGGACACGCAGACGGAAGCCTGGGAGTTCCCGGCACGGATGATGGAGCCGGCGAGCTGGTCCATCCGCCGTCCGCCCCCGGCTGCCGGGGATCTTCGGCAGGCCGTTGAATGTCTCCGCGTTGCCCGCGCGCCACTCATTGTCGCGGGCGGCGGCGTGCTCTATTCGCTCGCCGAGAGCGCCCTCGATCAGCTTGCCCGCGCGACCGGCATCCCCGTGGCGGAGACTCAGGCCGGCCGGGGGGCTCTCGCCTGGGAGCATCCGCAATCGCTCGGTGCGATCGGCGTTACCGGGACCAGCACGGCGAACGCCGCCGCGGCCGCGGCCGATGTCGTGCTGGCGATCGGCACCCGGCTGCAGGATTTCACGACAGCCTCGCGGACACTGTTTCCAGGGTGCACGCGATTCATGCACGTGAACGTCAACGCGTACGACGCGTACAAACACGGCTCCGTTGCGATCATGGGCGATGCCCGTGAAGTCCTGGAACGCCTGCAGGAAGCACTCTCCGGCTATCGCGTGCCGCAGGCGTGGAGCGACTCCGTTGCGAACGAGCGTGCCACATGGGAGACAGAGTGGAGCCGTGCAGTGCATCCGCCGGCAACTGTGGGGTTGCCCTCCGATGCACAGGTCATCGGCGCCGTCGGCCGTTGGGCCAGGGATGCGACCACCGTCGTTTGCGCGGCCGGGGGGCTGCCGGGTGAGCTGCACAAGCTCTGGCGGCCCGCGAGCACCGGCGGGTATCACGTCGAATACGGGTTCTCGTGCATGGGCTACGAGATCGCCGGCGGCCTCGGTGTGAAGCTCGCGGATCCCGATCGCGAAGTCGTGATCATGGTCGGCGATGGCAGCTATCTCATGTTGAATTCCGAGATCGCCACGTCCGTCATGCTGGGCGTGAAGCTCGTGATCGTCGTGCTGGACAACCGCGGGTTCGGCTGCATCAATCGCTTGCAGAAGGCAACGGGTGGCGAGCCGTTCAACAATCTGCTGGCCGATTGCGGGCAAAACCGCGCGGCGACGGTCGATTTTGCGGCGCACGCAGCCGCGCTCGGCGCGACGAGCGAAAAGGTGTCGGATATCGGTGCGCTGTCCGAGGCTCTGGAGCGTGCACGTGCGGCGGCGCGCAGCTATGTGATCGTGATCGACACCGACCCACAGGCCGCGACCAGCGCAGGGGGCGCCTGGTGGGACGTGGCCGTGCCGGAAGTGTCCGCAAGCAAGTCCGTGAGGGCCGCCCGCGCCGAGTACGAGAAGCGCCGTCAGGCGCGCTGGGAGGGACAGTGAGCGTTCGCTTCGGGGTGAGCCCGATCGCCTGGATCAACGACGACCTGCCGGAGCTCGGCGGCGAGACGCCGGTCGAGGTCGTGTTGCGCGATGCCCATGCGTTGGGGTTCGAGGGTATCGAGCTCGGCGGCAGGTTCTCGCGCGACGCGGTACGCCTCGGCACACAGCTCAGCACCCATGAGCTCGCACTGATCGGCGGCTGGTGGTCCGCGGCACTCCTGGTGCGCTCCGTCGAGGAGGAAATCGAGGCGCTCCAGCCGCACCTGCAGCTCCTCGAGGCGTTGGGCAGCAGCGTGTTCATCATCGCCGAGTGCAGCAATTCCATTCACGGCAACCGCCAGCGGCCGCTCGCGACTTCACCGCGCCTGCCCGATTCCCGGTGGCACCGGTTCGGCGAGAGATTGAGCACGCTGGCGCGCTATCTGGAGGATCGGGGGCTGCGACTCGCCTATCACTTCCATCTGGGCACCGTCGTCGAGCGTCAGGACGACATCGAGCGGCTGATCGCGCATACCGACGCGCCAGTAGGCTTCGTGGTCGACACGGGCCATGCCGCCCTTGGCGGCATCGACGCCGAGCAACTGATCCGCAACCACCCTGATCGCGTGATACACGTGCACACCAAGGATGTCCGGCGGCGGGTATTCGCCGACACGGCGAAGCGGAACGGGAGCTTCCTCGACGGGGTGTTGGCGGGCATGTTCACCTCGCCAGGCGACGGCGACCTCGACTTTCGCGGTGTGGCGCAGGCGCTCATCGATATCGGCTACGACGGCTGGGTCGTGGTGGAGGCGGAGCAGGACCCCGCCCTCGCCGATCCGCGCACCTACAGCAGGATCGGACTACAGACGGTACAGAGGCTGCTCGGTCCGGCGGCTCGAGTCCCGGGAGCAAGCCGATGAGCCTGCGCGTGCGTTCCGCTCCTCCGGACCCGGAAGGCCGCGTTCTCGCCATCACGCCCGAGAGCGCGGGCTGGAAGTATGTCGGTTTCGAAGTGCGCCGGCTGACTGCGGGACAGCGAGTGGACCTGACATCGGCCCGCAAAGAGACCTGCGTCGTCGTCCTGACGGGCACCGCGCACGTGCAGGTTGGCAAACGAGCCTTCGCGGGCCTCGGCGGCCGCAAGACAGTGTTCGAGGATGCGCCCCCGGGCGCGGTATATGCCCCGGCCGGCTCCGCCATCCACATCGAGGGCGGGAGCGACTGCGAGATCGCGCTCTGCAGTGCGCCAGGCAGCGGTGCAGGCGAGCCGCGCGCCATCCCGGGCGAGCGCATGCCGCAGGAGATCCGCGGCGAGGGAGCCAACCGGCGCTTCGTGCGCAACGTGCTGCCGGAGACCGAGCCTGCCGAGCGGCTGCTCCTCGTGGAGGTCATCACCCCCGGAGGGCACTGGTCGAGCTATCCGCCGCACAAGCACGACACCGACACGCCTCCGGCGGAGACCCAACTCGAGGAGACTTACTATCACCGTCTCGACCCGCCGCAGGGCTTTGCATTCCAGCGCGTCTACACGGATGACCGCAGCATCGATGAGACGGTTTGCGTGGAGGACGGCGACGTCGTGCTGGTGCCGCGCGGCTACCACCCCGTCGGCGCGCCGCACGGCTACGATCTCTACTATCTCAACGTGATGGCCGGGCCGGTGCGTCGCTGGATCGCCCGCGACGATCCGGCCCATGCCTGGATCAAGGGCCGCCGCTGAGCGCCACCGGGCGGCCGGTGGCGTGAGAGCGCCCCGCGGCCTCCGCCAACTCGAGCGCCCGCACGCCGTCGGCGAAGCCAACCGACGGCTCCTCCCCCCGCAGCACCGCGGCAAAGTGATCCATTTCCGCCCGGTACGCCTCGGCATACCGCTCGAGAAAGAAATTCTGGAACGGCGCGCGGGTTGCGCCCTCCTCACCCCAGACTGCGACCGTCGTGGCGGTCACGTTGTCGACGCGCACAGCCCCGCCCGAGCCGAACGCCTCGATGCGCTGATCGTACCCATAGCCGCTGCGCCGCGTGTTGCTGATGACTGCCATCCGCCCTGAGGCGGTACGCAACAGCACCTTGGCGGTGTCGATGTCGTCCGCGGCACCGATGGCCGGGTCGACCAGGCAGGCGGCCATCGCATAGACCTCGACGACCGGCTCCGCGAGCAGCCAGCGGGCGACGTCGAAGTCGTGAATGGTCATGTCCTTGAACAGGCCGCCGCTCACCTTGATGTAGCTCACCGGCGGCGGCGCGGGATCGTGGCTGATGATGTGCAGTGTCTCGAGATTGCCGATTGCGCCCGCCTGCAGCTTCCGGCGCAATGCGCGGAAGCTGGGATCGAACCGCCGGTTGAATCCGAGAAAGAGCCGCGCCTTGGCGAGCGCCCCGGCCGCCGCCCGCGCACGCTCCACGCTGAGGTCGATGGGCTTCTCGCAGAAGATGGCCTTACCCGCCGCGGCCGCCTGCAGGCAGTGCGTAAGATGCTGGTCCGTCGGGCTGGCAACGATGACGCCGGCGATAGCCGCATCGGCCAACGCTATTTCCAGACTGGTTGCAGCGACTCCGTATCGCAACGCGAGCGCTGCAGCGGTATCTGCGTTGGGGTCGATTACATACTTCAGCGACATCGCAGGATGCGACGCCGCATTGCCCGCGTGGATCCTGCCAATGCGGCCGCCCCCGATCAGCGCGACGGCGGGACGAGCCTCCTGTCTGGATGGCATGATCATGCCCGCTCTCGCGTCTGTCCGCGGCGGCCACTGCCGGCCCTGCCTTCACCGCGCGGTCGGCGAGTGCTGCGAAAGGCGTAGCCGATCACGAGCGTCTGCGCGAGACACATCGACGCCGACAGCGAGCGAAAGCCTCTGATCTCCGCCTCCTGCACCCGCAGGACGGTATCCGCCTCCTTGGCGATCGGGCTGACCGCGCTGTCCGTGATGGCCAGGACGGCGGCCTTCTGCGCGTGCGCGGCGCTCAGCACCTGTATGGTCTCCTCCGCGTATGGGCGGTAACTGACAGCAATCAGAAGGTCCCCCGAAGTGATGGCGGCGGCCTGCTGGCGCCAGAGGCCGGCGACGCCATCGACGAATACGGTGCGCTTTGCGCTCTGCTGCAGGGAGTAGGCGAGGTACGCGGCCACGGGGAAGGCGCGGCGGACGCCGACGACGTACACGGTGTTCGCCTGCTCCAGCAATCGGAACGCCGCCGCGAGCTCCGCTGCACCGACGGTGTGAGTGAGTTGGCGCAGCGCGAGATCGGTGCCCTCGGCAAATTCGCGCAGGAGACTGGCAGGATCGTCCGAGCGGTTCTCGAGCCGATCGAGAGTCCGCCGCACGCGCTCGCCGTAGGCGGCGACCGGATTGGCCGCGACCAGATCGGCGCGGAACACCCGCTGCATGGGAGTCGCGCCGTCGAAGCCGAATTGTTTGGCGAAGCGAACGATGGCCGACGGTTGCACGCCGCTGCGCTCCGCAATGACGGCCAGCGTTTCCAGCGCAACGTCGTTCGGCGCGTCGAGGACATAGTGGGCAAACTGCCGCAGGCGTCCGCTCAATGACTCGTAACGCGCGCGGATGGCCTCACGCAGCTCCGCGGCCGTTGTTGGCGCGGTGACCTGCTGTGGAGCGCGGCTCATCGAACGCCGCACGCGGTGGCGCCGGTAGGTCGCGCAAGCGACGTTTGCTTCATATTTTTCACGTTGACAGAACTTAAAATAATCATACCATCGGTCGCCGGGAGGTAACAGCCATGCCACGCGATGCCCTCGAGTTGCAAGGCGGCGCGCCGACGATCCCGACGCCGATCGGCCGCCAGCTGCGGCGGCGGCTGATCTTCATCAGCCTGATCGCGACCATCGGTGGCCTGCTCTTCGGCTACGATACCGGCGTGGTGAACGGCGCGCTCCTTTATATGGGGCGCGACCTGCGGCTCACGCCGGCCGACGAGGGCCTGATCACCGCGGCGCTGCTGTTGGGTGCGGCGCTGGGATCGCTCCTCGCCGGGCGGCTAGCCGACCGCATCGGCCGCCGGCGCACCATGTGGCTGCTCGCCGGCACCTTCGTCGCGGGCGCCGTGGCCTGCGCCCTGGCGCCCGACCGAGCGGCGCTGGCGGGATTCCGCTTCCTGCTCGGGCTCGCAGTCGGCGGTGCCTCCGTGGTGGTGCCGACCTACCTCGCGGAGCTCGCACCGCCCGAGATCCGCGGGCGGCTGGTGACGCAGAACGAGCTGATGATCGTGTCCGGTCAACTGCTCGCCTTCGCTGTCAATGCGCTGATCGCCCACACGTGGGGTGAGTCGCACACGGTCTGGCGCTGGATGTTGGGTGTAGCCGCGCTGCCGGGTATCGTGCTCGGCATCGGCTCCATCTTCCTGCCCGAGAGCCCGCGCTGGCTGATCGCACGATCCCGGCCCGCCGAGGCAGCAGCGGTGCTCGACCGCTTGCGCCCCCCGGCAGCGGCGGCCGCTGAGGCGCGGGCGATCGGCGAGCTTGCCGCCGCCGAGGCGGCCTCCGACATCCGCGGCTGGTCGGCGCTGCGCATCCCCTGGGTCCGTGCGGTACTGCTGGTCGGCATCGGAATCGGCATTGTGCAGCAGGTGACGGGCGTCAACTCCATCATGTACTACGGCACTCAGATCCTGTCGCGGTCGGGGCTCGGCATCCAGGGCGCGCTGGTGGCGAACGTATTGAATGGAGTCGTGTCCGTCCTCGCGACGTTCATCGGCATTGCCCTCGTCGGCCGCACCGGCCGGCGACCGATGCTGGTGATCGGCCTGATCGGCACGACCTCCTCGCTCCTGCTGCTCGGCATCGTCTCGCTCCTCTTCCAGCCCTCACCCTCGCTGGCGTACCTGGTGCTGGGCGCCATGTCGCTCTTCCTCTGCTTCCAGCAGGGGTTCGTCTCGCCGGTGACCTGGCTGCTGCTTTCGGAGATCTTCCCGCTCAAGGTGCGCGGCCTCGGGATGGGCGCGGCCACGCTGGTGCTCTGGGGCGCCAACTTCGTGGTCGCCTTCTCCTTCCCGCAGCTCGTGGCGGGATTCGGAGTCTCCTCTACGTTCTTCGGCTTCGTGGTGGTGGGGATTCTCGCGGTCGCATTCTCGTTCCGCTACGTGCCGGAAACGGGCGGCCGGTCGCTCGAGGCGATCGAGCAGCTGCTGCAGCGGCGCTATTCGGACCGGCGCTGAGCCAGGCACTGGCATCGCCCCAGGGGGGCAGCGGGAATCACGTTGTCGGTGAGGCTGGCGGTCGGCCACGCACGGCAGCGCTCCTGCCGGACACACTGTTGGTTCTCATCGGCCGCGACTGTTTCCGATCGACTACAATTCGGTGGCGCGCAGCGTGAGGGGATTGCAGTGAAACGGCTGAAGATGGGTCTCATAGGTCCGGGCTTCATCGCCGCCCAGCACATCGAGGCGGTGCGCCGCCTGGGCGATGTGGAGGTGCTGGCCCTCGCCGGCTCGAGCAGCGAATCGGCGCGCCGGCGCGCGACCGAATGGTGCGTGCAGCGCTCGTACGGCGACTATCGCGAGCTGATCGCCGACCCGGACGTCGATGTCGTTCACAACACGACACCAAATCATCTGCACCTGGAAGTCTCGCTCGCGGCGCTCGCGGCCCGCAAACACGTCATCTCCGACAAGCCGCTCTCGGACAGCGCCGGGCACAGTCGCGAGCTGTGGCGCGCAGCGCGCCGCGCAGGCGTCGCCCACGTGGTGACATTCAACTATCGCGGCAATCCGCTCGTGCAGGAGGCCCGCTGCATGGTGAGTCGCGGCGAGCTCGGCCCGCTTTGCTACGTGCACGGGCAGTATCTTCAGGACTGGCTGGCGGACGAGCGGGTGTATTCCTGGCGGCTCGATCCCGCCCGCGGCGGCGCGAGCTCCGCGCTGCGCGACATCGGCTCGCACTGGTGTGACCTCGCAGAGCACGTGACGGGCCTCAGGATCGAGGCGGTGCTGGCCGATCTCGGCACCGTGGTCGCGCGGCGGGAGGTCTCCCGTGCCGCAGGCGGCACGTTCTCGCGCACCACCACTCCCGGGCGACGTAGAGTCAGGATAAGGAGCGAAGACCTGGCAACGGTGCTGCTGCGGTTTCGCGGCGGCGCGAAGGGCTGCGTCGCCATCGGCCAGGTGCTGCCGGGCCACAAGAACGACCTGCAGCTCGAGGTCTGTGGACGCAAAGCATCGGTGCGCTGGCTGCAGGAGCGGCAGAATGAGCTCTGGATCGGGCGATTCGGCCAGCCGAGCAGCCTGGTCGGCAAGGACCCTTCCATCCTCTGCGCGGACGCCGCACGCTACGCGCATCTGCCGGCAGGGCACCAGGAAGCGTGGGCGGACGCTTTCCGCAATGTGATTGCCGATGCGTACCAGTGGATACGGGAAGGGGCGGGATCTCGGGCGCGGCCACCCGCACTCGCGACGTTCGCCGACGGATATCGGAGCGACCTCCTGGTCGACGCGATGCTCGCGAGTCACGCCGCAGGCGGTGTCTGGCAGACAATCCCGCCGCCCGAATGAGGTTGGCAGGCGCGCACCAGCGCGAAATAAATATTCCAATGTTTTTGACAGCGAAATTGCATTGCAATAACCTGGAGGCCCTGCGACGGCAGACCACGATGCGACGTCCTCTGCAGGGTGTTGGGCTCACGCGTTTCGACTGAGGCGCCTCCTGTGCTGACGAACTCCATGAAGCTGCGGTTGAACGTGATGATGTTCATGGAGTTCTTCACCTGGGGCGGGTGGTTCGTCACCATGGGGAGCTTCCTCGCCCTCAACCTGCATGCCACCGGGGAGCAGAGCGGGCTCGCCTACTCGACGCAGGCCTGGGGTGCGATCATCGCGCCCTTCATCGTCGGGCTCATCGCCGATCGATATTTCAATGCGGAGCGTCTGCTCGGCGTCATCCATATCGTCTGCGGTGTGCTGATGCTCATGCTCGCGCGGGCGCACGACTTCGCGCATTTCTATCCGTACCTGCTGGCGTACATGATCCTCTACATGCCGACGCTGGCGCTCGTCAACGCGGTGGCGTTCCGTCAGATGGATGTGCCGGCGCGGGACTTCCCCAAGGTGCGCGTGTGGGGAACCATCGGATGGATCGTAGCGGGACTCGTGATCAGCTACGTCTTCGCCTGGGACGCCCCGGTGGCGCTGGCGGGCGGTGCCCTGCACTACACCTTCACGATGTGCGCGGCGAGCTCTTTCCTCCTCGGCGCCTACAGCTTCACGCTGCCGCGCACTCCGCCGCTCGGCGCCACGCAGAGCAGGCGGAGCCTGGGGAGTCTGCTTGGCTTCGATGCCCTGGACATGCTGCGCGAGCGGAATTTCGCCGTCTTCTTCTTCGCCTCGATACTGATCTGCGTACCGCTCGCGTTCTACTATCAGGACGCCAACCAGTTCCTGACCGAGATCCACATTGCGCACGCAGCCGGCAAACAGACGCTGGGGCAGGCATCCGAATTCTTCTTCATGCTGCTGCTGCCGCTGTTCCTCAAGCGCTACGGAATGAAGACGACGCTGCTCATCGGCATGGTCGCCTGGGCCTGCCGGTACGCGCTCTTCTCGCTGGGCGATTCCTGGCAGCTCGAGTGGCTGCTGCTCGTCGGGCTCGCGCTGCACGGACCCTGCTACGACTTCTTCTTCGTTTCCGGCCAGATCTACACCGACACCCGTGCCGGCCAGGAGCGGCAGGCCGCGGCGCAGGGCCTCATCACCCTGGCTACCTATGGCGTTGGAATGCTGATCGGCTTTTCTGCAGCGGGACTCATCACTGACCGCTACAGCGCAGCGGGTGGCCACGACTGGGTGACGGTCTGGATCTATCCGGCGGTGTTCGCGCTCGTGGTCGCGGCGCTCTTCGTGCTCTCGTTCCGCAACGAGAGGATCGCGCATGCCCTCCCCCAGCAATAGCCCCATTCCGCCGGCAGCGTCGGCAGGTGGCGGCACGGCCGCCGGCGCATTCCGGCCGCGGCCCATGAAGCTCAGCATCCTCACCGCGGCGCTGCAGGAGCTGACACCCAGAGACCGGCGGGAGGCAGACCCCGATCTGGCCATCGAGGAATGGCTGGCGTTCGCGGCGCAGATCGGCGCGCCAAACATCGAGCTGTCCTGTGCTCTGCATCCCACACAAAGCGACGTTCCCGCCGCGGCGCTGCTCGACCCGGTCGCCAACACGCTGGACCTGCGGGAGCCGTTCACGCCGTCCCGGGCCGCGCGGGTGTCGAGCGCGATGCGCTCCACCGGCGTGGGGCTGTCGGAGGTCGGCTACTTCGACAACATGCTTGCGCCGGACGACCGGACACGCAAGGTCAAGCACGATCTGATGCTCCGCGTATTCGACGCCGCCGTGATGCTGCGCTGCGATGCGGTAGTCGGCTTCGTCGGACGCAACCAGAAGATCGGCATGGATGCCAACCTCGATATGTTCGAGGAGATATTCATCCCACTGCTACGGGAGGCCAAGGCCCGGGGGCTCACTTACCTGGTCGAGCAGTGCCCGATGCCGGGCTGGAATGTCACCGACGCGTGGCACAACAACATCGCCTATGCCCCCGGCCCGTGGATCGCGCTGCACCGCATCTGTGAGCGGCACGGCGTCGGCGATCAGTTCCGCATCCACTACGATCCCTCGCACGCCATCCTCATGGGACAGGACTCGCGCTCGGTGTTCCAGTATCTGCGGGACTCGGGGTACGCTTTCCTCATCCAGCGCTTCCACGTCAAGGGACAGGTGATCGATTCGCGTGGCATTGCCGCCTGGGGATATGGCGGACAGACGATGCAGCGGGGCGACCGCGATGGCGACACCCCACGCGCCGATCCCGCCGAGCAGCAGAACGCCTGGAAGAAACAGACGGTCTTCTGCGAGCACGAGCTGCCGGGTACGGCCCGCCATGATCCGCTCGCCTACCTGCAGAACCGATCGGTCGACTGGCTGGACCACCAGCTCGCCGCCCGCGAGCTGCTCGACCTCGATCCGGAGCGGACCTATCTCGTGCTGGAGCACGAGTATCCCAAGGCGCGGGTGCAGGACAAGGCGCTTCTCGGTCCCATTCTCGCCGGTTCGCTCGCTTTTGCGCGGGCAATCGACGAGGCGGCGGCGGCGATGTACGCGCTGCAGCACGAGGTGCTGGCGCACCGGGGTATTCCGGTGCAGGGATTCGGCAGGAAGGCCTACAGAACCTGAGACAACTTCAACGACGGAGCACTGATCGATGCCATTCGTGACGGCAAACTCTCAACGCGGCCCATACGACGTCATCATCGTCGGCTCCGGCGCGGGCGGCGGACAAGCGGCCTACACCTTGTGCATGGAGGGCGTGCGCGTCCTCATGCTCGAGGCGGGGCGCCAGTACACACCGGCGCACGAGACTCCGATGTTTCAGACGCCGGACATGGCACCGCTCGGTGGGGCAAGCACGCCCGATAAGAACAAGGGCTTCTACGACGCGACGATCGACGGCGGCTGGGATGTCCCCGGAGAGCCCTATGTCTCCGTGCCGGACAAGTGGGGCGCGAATTTCACCTGGTGGCGGGCGCGGATGCTGGGCGGCCGCACCAACCACTGGGGCCGGATCTCACTGCGCAATGGCCCGTATGACTTCAAGCCCCAGAGCCGTGACGGGTTGGGATTCGATTGGCCGATCAGCTATGACGACGTTGCGCCCTATTACGACAAGGTGGAGCTGCTGATCGGCGTCTACGGCGGCGAGACTTCGCTGGAAAACACGCCGGCCGGGCCAGGCGGGACCCTCCTGCCGCCGCCGAAGCCGATCGTCAGCGATCATCTGCTCATGCATCGCGCGCCGCCGCTGGGGATTCCGGTGCTGCCGGGACGGCGGGCGGTGCTGACCCGTGCGCAGGATCACCGCACGATCCCGGGCAGGCTGCATCCACACAACGCGCGGGCGCAGAAGATCCTGGCGGATGCGATGCGCAAGCGCTCGCCGTGTCTGTGGGCCACCCCCTGCGGGCGCGGCTGTGCCGTCGCGGCCAACTACCAATCGACGACGGTGCACCTGCCGCCGGCACTCGCAACTGGGAATCTCGACATCATCACGCACGCGATGGTGTATGAGGTGACGATGGGGAAGAACGGGCGGGCGAACGGCGTACGGTTCGTCGACGCCACCACCGGACGACATGAGCATGCCACCGGAAGGGTGGTCGTACTTGGCGCAAGCGCCTGCGAGACTGCGCGCATTCTGCTCAACTCCAAGAGCGGCCAGTTCCCGAACGGCTTGGGCAACTCCAGCGGACTCGTCGGACGCTATGTGCTGGATACCGTGGGCAGCTCCGTGGGCGCGCAAATTCCGCTCCTCGAGAATCTGCCGCCCCTCAACGAGGACGCGGCTGACGGCCTGCAGGTGTACGTCCCGTGGTGGCTCTACAAGGAGCAGCTCGCACACAAGCTCCCATTCCCACGCGGCTATCACATCGAGTACGGCGGCGGCAAGGGGATGCCCTCCATCGGGACATTCAGTGGCTTCGAATGGCTGACCGGCGGCAGCTATGGCAAGAAGTTCAAGGAAGACGCCCGGCGGTATTACGGCTCATTCGTGTATTTCGACGGGCGCGGCGCGATGGTGCCGAACGACAACTGCTATGTCGAGATCGATCCCAAGGTGAAGGACAGGTTTGGCATCCCGGTGCTGCGCTTCCACTGGCAGTGGGGTGATTACGAGCAGCGCCAGGCGGTCCACATGCAGGAGACCTTCGGGCAGATCGTACAGGCCATGGGCGGCCGCGTTCAGTCACCCGTCATCACCGATCCCGTCAAGGCGATCGCGCCGGGCGGCTACATGATTCACGAGGTCGGGGGCACGATCATGGGGGCGAGCGCCCGCAACTCCGTGACCAACAGCTGGTCGCAGACATGGGACGTTCCCAACGTCTTCGTGGCAGACGGCGGCGTCTTCCCGTACAACGCCGACAAGAATCCGACGCTCACCATCATGGCGCTGGCATGGCGCATGTCCGATCACATCCTGGATCGGATGCGCAGGAGAGAAATGTGACCGACAGGCGTACGACGATCAAGCTCATCATCGCGGCCGCGGCCGCGATGCCGGCGATGCGCGCCCGCGCGACTTACAGCTTGGAGCCGGGCGCATCGGCGCCGGGGCCGCTGCGGGAGTTCGAGCCCACCATGCATGGGTATGGGCCGGACCCGGACATGATCAAGGCCTACGAGAAAGGAGCCTTCTGGCCACTCACCTTGAGCGCCGAGCAGAAGCAGCTCGCAGCGTCGCTGTCGGACGTCATCATCCCTGCGGACGAGCACTCCCCATCCGCCTCGGCGGTCGGAGTAGTCGACTTCATCGACGAGTGGGTGAGCGCGCCCTATCCGCAGCAGCAGGAGGATCGGGGGACGATATTGAATGGCTTCGCGTGGCTCGATGGCGAGGCGCGGCATCGGTCCGAGCAGCCATTCGCGAAGCTGCACGAGGCGGACCAGCGCGCGATCTGCGATCGCATCTGCAATGCCAGCCGCGCTCCCGCGGACCTCGAGCGGCCGGCGCAGTTCTTCGCCACCTACCGCAACCTGACGGCCGCAGGATTCTACACGACGCTCGCGGGCCGGAAGGATCTCAAGTACATCGGCAATGTGGCACTGACCCACTTCGACGGCCCTCCCGTCGAGTTACTGAGAAAGTTGGGACTGGCTTGAGAGTGTTTCGCCCGCATGCAATGCGCAGAGTGTGGCCGCTCGGGCTGTCGCTCGCGGCGGTACTGTCGTTGAGCGGCGCGCTCGCGGCAGCTGCGCCCCCTGCCACACCCGGGCAGGATTTGCTGAAGGGCAGCGGCGGCTGGCAGTATTTTCTGCAGGGCGACTCCGCTCCGCTGCTGCGCGGTTGGCAGCATCCGGGACTGCCTGCGGGCTGGACCCTCCAAGACGGCGTGCTCTCCAAGAGCGGCCCGGTCGATGACCTGCAGTCCACGCAGACCTACAAAGACTTCGAGCTGGAGCTCGAGTGGAAGATCGGCAAGGAAGGCAACAGCGGGATCTTCTATCGGGCGACGCACCAGTACGATGAGATCTACTGGACCGGTCCCGAATACCAACTTCTGGATGACCAGAACGCTCCGGATGGCAAGAACCGGATGACGGCGGCAGGCTCCGTGTACGCCATGTACCCCGCACCCGCGGGCGTCATGCATCCCTATGGGCATTGGAACAAGGCGCGCATCGTCGTGCGCGGCGATCATGTCACGTACTGGATGAACGGACGCCGGACCATCGATTATCACTTGGGCAGCGCGGAGTGGAAGAAGCGGGTGGCCGCCTCGAAGTTCTCGGCATATCCCGGCTACGGGCTGGCGCCCGTCGGCGTGATCGGCATTCAGGGCAATCATCCGGGGGCCATCGCCATCCGCGACATGCGGATTCGCGTGCTGCCGTAGCGAGCCGTGCCGCTGTGGCGGTCG
>Ga0134128_10003681_pt1 | contig 18727 bp, 16 predicted proteins | sample KB31754_FD_96462 | JGI IMG/M metagenome (GOLD analysis project Ga0134128, IMG submission 96462) | Terrestrial soil microbial communities with excess Nitrogen fertilizer from Kellogg Biological Station, Michigan, USA - KB3-175-4 | ecosystem: Environmental > Terrestrial > Soil > Unclassified ... | reverse complement strand
TGAGCGGCAATGTTTTGCCGGTCGGCGGCATCAAGGAGAAATTCCTGGCGGCGCGCCGCGCCGGGGTCCGCGACATTATTTTGCCGGAAGAAAACCGATTGAATGTGGAAGAGGACCTGCTGCCGGAACAGCTCTCCGGGGTGACGATTCACTATGCACGCCGCATCGAGGATGTTCTGGCGGTGGCGTTGCCGGATGCCTTGAAGCCCCGCGTCCGGGAGGAGCTGGTGCACCAGCAGGAGCTTCACCAGCAGCCGCCGGTGATGGCGGCGCAGGCCTGAAAATATGACATCATGTTGTCAACATGACAACATGATGTCATAAAAAACGACAACATGCTGTCAAATTGACAATATGTTGTCAATGTTGTGAAACTGCACCATATTCAGAGCATGTTGACCATCGGGCATTCTACTTTGCCGATTGAAGTTTTTTTGAACGCCCTGAAAGAAAATGGCGTTCAATTATTGGTCGATGTGCGTACCATTCCCCGTTCGCGCCACAATCCGCAATTTGGGACTGAGGAATTGTCTGCCTCGCTGCGCGCAAAGGATATCGACTATCGCTGGATGCGGGAACTGGGCGGACTGCGTCATGCTCGCCGGGATTCCATCAATATGGGCTGGCGCAATACCAGCTTTCGCGGATACGCGGACTATATGCAGACGGAAGAATTTGCCGCCGCGCTGGCGGGGCTGATCGCGCTCGATGAAAAACAGACGGCTGCGATCATGTGTTCCGAGGCCGTTCCCTGGCGTTGCCATCGATCCCTGATTGGGGACGCGCTTCTGGTCCGCCATCGGCAAGTGGAAGACATTTTCGTCACCGCCGCTACAGGTGCGACCCATCGCAAGCCGCATACGCTGACCTCTTTTGCGCAGGTAGAAGGCACGCGAATCTGGTATCAGGGAGATGCGGTCCAGCAGGAGCTGCCGTTGAAAGCAAAAGCATCGGCGTAAAACGGATACCCTACAGTCATGCAAGTTCATGTTCTGTTGTTTGGCGCGTTGAAGGATCTGGCCGCGCGGGAGAGCGAGGCAGTGAAGCTGCCTGAGCATTCCACCGTCGAACAACTGCTGCATCTTTATATGAGCCGCATACCGCAGGCGGAGAAATTCGCGGCTACGCTGGCGGTTGCCGTCAATCGAGAATATGTGAGCGGGTCCCATGTGCTGCAGGATGGGGATGAAGTCGCTTTGCTGCCGCCGGTGAGTGGAGGGGCGGGGGACGATGGGACGTTTCGAAACGCATGGGTTCGATTGCAGCGCGAGGCGATTCGTCCGGAAGCGCTTCTTGAGCAATTGAAAGATGGCGAAGACGGAGCGGTTGCAATTTTTGACGGCATCGTCCGGAACAATTCGCGCGGGCGCCGGACGCGCTTTCTCGACTACGAAGCCTATGAGCCGATGGCGCTGGAACAGATGCAGGCGCTGGTGCGCGAGGCAAAGCGGCGTTTCGACGTGCGCGAGATCGCGTTACTGCATCGGCTGGGGCGACTTCAAATCGGAGAAACCAGCGTATGGATCGCGGTGGCGGCGGCCCATCGCGCGGCGGCCACCGACGCCTGCCGTTTTGTCATCGACACGCTGAAAAAGACGGTACCCATCTGGAAGAAGGAATATTTTGAAGACGGCGCAGTCTGGAGTGACGGAGAACCGTTTCCGGCGGAGATTGTGCCCCGCGTCCCTCACACGGGTATCAGTGATATTTGACCTGTCTATATTGGTCAACCGCCAGCGAGAGAGTCGTAGAGCGCTGCAGGTTGCCGCTGGCTCCATTGACGGTGATGGTGTAGGTCTGGGGTTGCAACTCCAATCCAATATTTGCGCAACCGGTCAAGCCGGTCGCGGCGGTTCCGAGAGCGACCACCGCCAGTATTGTGAAGAGGGTTTTCTGACGTATCGATCGCATCCGCTTCCTTCTTCCTGCCAATCCCAGCAACGGAACACCCAATAAAAGCAGTCCGTATCGCAACGTGGAAGATTCGCCGGGGAGGGAGTTTTTGGGCAAAGATATCGCTTGGGCCGATGTGACAGTGGCCGTAAAGGTGGAGGATCCACTGGTTCCGGTAATTGCGATGGCGGCTGGGGCGAACGTGGCGTTCACTCCGGGGGGAAGGCCGGACATGGAGAGCGCAACGCTTCCGGTGAATCCATAGATTCCCGTAGCCGTCACCGTATACGCGGCGGAGGGCGTATTGGTGGAGATGGCCTGGCTGGATGGCGTGACGGACAAACTGAAATCCGGTCGACCTGCGCTCGCCGGTAGACCCACTGCGTTCAAACGCACGGTCTGCATAAATGGAGGAACACTCATCGCATTGTCGGCGATGGTTGCCGTGCCGCTGATGGGACCGGTTTGAATTGGAGTGAAATTCACGAGCAAATTGCAAGAGCTTCCGGATGCCAAACTCTCGCTGGACGAAGTGATATCCAGTTGCGGGCAGGTGCTCGAGGTGCTGAGGCCGAAGTTGGGGGAGATGGCAGGGTTGAGTCCGCTGGCGGGTACAGAAAATAGGAGCGGCGCATTGCCGATGTTGGCAACGGTTGCGGTTTGTGGGCTATCCAGACTGCTGAAGCCGATGGGCGTGGCCGCAAAATCGAGTTGGCTGTCGAGCACATTGATTTTGCGAATGCGATTGTTCAGAGAATCTGCAATGTAGAGATTCCCGGAGCTGTCCACCGTAACGTCATTGGGAAAATTCAGTTCCGCATTGTTTGCGCTGCCGGTATCTCCCGCGAATCCGGCTGTTCCGGTTCCGGCGACCGTGGTGATGATTCCGGAACTTGCAGACACTTCGCGAATGCGGCCGTTATTGGTGTCCACAATATAGAGATCGCCGGCGCTGTCCACCGAAACAGCCGCGGGAGCATGCAATTCGGCGCTGCTGGCCGGTCCGCCATCTCCGCTGAACCCAGCAGTGCCATTGCCCGCGACGGTGGTAATGATGCCACTGCCGGCGGCTACTTTGCGAATGACATTGTTGAGGTGGTCTGCGATATAGAGGTTGCCGGAACCATCCACAGCGATACCGGTCGGATTGTTCAATTCCGCGGCGGTTGCCGCGCCGCCGTCGCCACTATAGCCTGGCTTTTGGTTTCCCGCGACCGCGGTAATGATGCCGGTGGCTGCATCCACCCTGCGGATTACGTTGTTTCCTGAATCCGCAATGTAAAGATCGTCCGCATTGTCAAAAGCCACGCCCTGGGGTCCATTCAATGTCGCGACATTGGCATAAACGACGGTCGAAATGTGCCCAGTGGCTGCAGAAATTTCATGGATAACGTTGTTTGCGCTGTCATCAATGTAGATATTGCCGGCACTGTCGACGGCTACGCCGGTAGGAATGGCGCTGACAACTACATGCATAGGTTTATGTACGGTGGTAGCTTGTACCCAGCCCGCGACGGAGCTAATGATGCCGCTGCCGGCGGCGACTTTGCGAATCGCATTGTCGACGACGTCCGTGATATATAAGTTCCCCGCAGAATCCACCGCTATTCCAATGGGCACCGGCACTCCCGCGCTGAGCGCGGGACCTCCGTCGCCACTCAAAACCTGCTGTCCGTTTCCCGCCGTCGTGTTGATGGTGGCAGGATTCAGCGCAATTTGAGGTCCGAGGCCTACGCCTTGCATACCAAAGTTGAAATTCCCCGAAGAGGTGGATACCTGTAATGGATCCGGACGTGCTCCGGAGCCGGCGGGAGTGAAGGTCACGCTGATATTGCACAGGGCTCCGGCAGGCAGCACAGTGTTCAATGCGCATCCGATCGATTGGACGGTGTATTCCTGCGCGCCGCCTGCGGATTGCGCTGCCGAGATGGATGTAATGGTGGCGCCGCCGAAGTTGACTTGCAGCGGGACGGTGACCGGGGCACTGGTCGATCCAACAGTTGTCGATGGAAAAAGTACGTTTTGGCGTGGAGTCGCCAGGCTAATGGCCTGTGCGTTGACGGTTCCCCGGAGTCCGACGGCACACAAAAGTGCGATGAATGCGGTTACCGCAATTTTCCATGAACCACAAAGCACGGAAACAGAAAGCTGGCTCATGCGATATATCTCCCACTCAGAGTGCCAGTGAGAGGGCGGGGTGGACTCACTGAACCAGAGATGCAAAGCGTTACAAGCAAATTCAAGCCATTCTACGCGACGATGCTGAATCTGGTTCGGCGAGGATTCACGAGCAGACGATATACTGGCCCTGTGAATTCCCCGAGCAGGACTCGCCGTAAGCAGAAAACCCACCATCCGCAAACCGAGACAGGGCAGGAAGCGATTTATCTGCGCACCTTGAGCGAGCGGCAGACTCCAGTGGCGATCCAGCTGCGCGACGGCGAATTGCTGCATGGATGGATTGAATACTTCGACGACCGCATGATCCGGCTGACGCGGGAAAATAAGCCGAACCTGTTCATCTACAAACGACAGATATTGACGATCACCGAGAAGGTGCGCCGGCCAGCGCCGCGCAAAGAAAAAGATGTAGTCGAGGGCGAACAGGCATGAGCCCGGCTTCAACCCAGTTCGTCTATGCGGGCGCGGCTGGGGAGATTGCGCGTGCCGCCGGAGCATTGCTGCGCGGGCATTATGAGCGCGGGGTAGCGACGGAATATAAAGGCGAAGTCGATCTGGTGACGGTTGCGGACCGTGAAACGGAAAAATTGCTGGTGGAACGGTTGAACTCGCAATGGCCGGATCACGGAATTTTGGGCGAAGAGGGAACCCGCGCGCGGATGGACTGCGAATATCGCTGGTACATCGATCCGCTGGATGGAACGACGAACTTCGCGCATGGGTTTCCGGCCTTCTGCGTTTCGATGGGCCTGGAACATCGTCCGGCAGGAACGGCTCCGGATGCGGATGGGGAATTGATCGCGGGCGTGATCTACGACCCTTTGCGCGATGAGATGTTTACCGCGGAAAAAGGCCGCGGTGCGTGGCTGAATGGCCGGCGCATGCATGTCTCGACGACGGAAACAATTGCTGAATCGCTGATTGCGACCGGGTTTCCCAGCCGGAAGCGTCATGGCAATCCGAATATGCACTTTTATCACGAGATCACGCTGCGCTCGCACGGAGTGCGGCGAGCCGGTTCGGCAGCGCTCGACCTGGCCTATACGGCATGTGGACGGCTGGATGGATATTGGGAGTTCAAGCTGAATTCCTGGGACACGGCGGCGGGCGTGTTGCTGGTGCGCGAGGCGGGGGGAACGGTGACGTACGTCGATGGCGGAGAATTTCATCTGGCGAGCCTGGAAGTGCTGGCGACCAATGGAAAGATCCACGCGCCGATGGTTCATTTATTTGAGGAGATGTTCGCGGGCCGCGACCTGGAGCCGATACTGTCGGCGCGAGAGTTTGCCGCGATGCGGGCTGCGGCGAAAGGTTGACGGCGATTCCGTTGAAATGCCCGATCAACGTACTTTGTTACAATCGAGCTGTCAGCAATCGTCGTGTAAGGAGAAATTGAAAGTCTTATGGCTTATGTAATTGCAGAGCCCTGCATCGGCACCAAGGATTCCGCCTGCGTCGATGCCTGCCCGGTGGATTGCATCCACCCGAAGAAAGATGAAGCGACTTTCGCGGAAGCGAACCAACTTTTTATCGACCCCGTGGAATGCATCGACTGTGGCGCGTGCGTGCCGGTGTGTCCGGTATCGGCGATCTTTGCCGCCGATGACCTGCCGGAAAAATGGAAGCCTTTCGAACAGTCGAACGCCCAGCACTTCGGCCGCTAAAGCACTTCGACCGCTAAGATCGATTTGGAATCAGAGAGACGCGCAGGCGAGCCCGCTGCGCGTTTTTTTATTTTCCCTGAACGTGATTCGGCAGCGAAGGGGAGTAGCACGGTTTTTCCCATGATGGATTGCGTACTATATAGAAAGAAGGCGAAATTTTTCATTACCCAGAGGAGACAAAGCCGCGAATGGCAACGAAAGGTTTGGATGTAAGCGGCAAAGTTGCCGTAGTGGTTGGGGGAACGTCCGGGATTGGAAAGGCGCTGGCATTGGGGCTGGCAGAGGCGGGCGCGGATGTCGTGGCGACATCGCGGCGCGCCGAGCAAGTGAAAGAGACCACCACGCTGATCGAGGCCGCCGGGCGAAAGTCTTTTGCGGTGACCTCCGATGTCGGCGACCGCGCATCTCTGCAACACGTTTTAGACGAAACGATTTCCAGATTCGGCAGGGTCGACATCCTGGTGAATTGCGCGGGCACAACCAAGCGGACGCCGACGCTCGATGTAGATGAAGCGGTTTGGCAGAACATTCTGGACACGAACCTGACGGGCACGCTGCGCTGCTGCCAGATTTTTGGCCGCCACATGCTGAGCCGGGGCTACGGTCGCATCATCAATATTGCCTCTCTCTCAAGCTTCGTTGCGTTGTATGAAGTGGCTGCCTATGCGGCCAGCAAGGCTGCCGTCGCGTCCCTGACAAAATCGCTCGCTATCGAATGGGCGCGCCACGGCGTGTGCGTCAATGCAATCGCTCCAGGAGTGTTTCGCACTCCGCTGAATACAGAGTTGCTGGACCGTACCGATCGCGGCAAAGAGTTTTTGCTGCGTACGCCCATGGGACGCTTCGGGAAAGTGGAAGAGCTGGTGGGAGCGGCCATTTATCTTGCATCCGACGCGGCTTCGTTTGTGACCGGCGAAATTCTCGTGGTAGACGGCGGATTTTTAGCCAGCGGCGTGAACCAATAAGACATCATCGGCAATGCCGATCCAACCAAGACAAGGACATTTGAAATATGAGAGCATTTTCGGTTCGACTTGCATTCGCGACCGCAGCGATTCTGCTTCTGGCGCAGTCACCCAAGGCGAAGGCGGCCACGAGCCCGAGGGGCGCGGATGTATTCCATGGCACTTGCGAGATGTGTCACGGGGCCAACGGCGAGGGCAGCGCGATGGGGAAGAGCCTGCAGGCGCCAGATCTGCGTTCGAGCCAGGTGCAGTCGCAGACCGACGCGGAGCTGGCGCGGTTTATCAGCCAAGGCAAAGGCGCGATGCCGGCGTTTCAGGGCAGCCTGAGCCATGAGCAGATTCTGGATGAAGTGCATTACATACGGCATTTGAAAGAGCACGGAGCGCATAAATAACTGCATGAACAAATTGCGACGGGCGATTTTTTGGGGATTGGCTATCTGTATTTCAATGATTCCCGCACCGTCGCCAGCGCAGACGCCCGATACCGCGACCGTTCACGGGCAGATTACGGCAGTCGATCATCGGGCGATTTCCGGAGCCATTGTCACCCTCCACAACACGGACAGCGGTCTTGAGCGGACGGCGCGAACCGACGGCAGCGGACAATTTTCCATGCCGGGGATTCCGATCGCGGGCCGTTATGATGTCACTGCTTCCAAAGACGGTTTTTCGACCGCGAATATACACGACATAAATCTTGCCGGCGGCGGCGCGGCGGACCTGCGCCTGCAGTTGAGTATTTCCGGGGGCGAGACGCACGTGCTGGTGACCGGCACGGTGGGCGAAGTACGCACGGATATGCCGCAACTGGGCGATCGCCTGGGTGCATGGCAAATGGCGGAGACGCCGCTTGCCAACCGCAGAATTACGTATCTGCCATTGTTGAACTCCGCGAACCGCCCGGCGTTGAACCAGGGCGATGTCTTCATGAATCAAAATCTGTTCACGACCAATGGTTCGGGAAGACGTCAAACCTGGTTTGAAGTGGACGGCGGCAACGGCGTGGATAGCTGGGGACGCCAGACCATCTTCACCAATGCTCCTCTTCTGGCTGTGCAGGAGATGAACGTCATCGAGAATGCTTTTTCCGCCGAGTACGGTTTTGGATTAGGCGGCGCGGTCAACATCGTTACCAAGAGCGGGACCAACCACTTCCACGGAGAGGCGTTGGGGCTTTGGAGGCCGTCCGGCCTGGAAGCGAAATTGTACGGATTTACCGCGGCGAATGCGGCCAGCGGGAACGACATAACGAAGGACACGCTGAAACAGGGAGCCGGGTCGGTTTCCGGTCCGTTGGGCAGAAGCGGCAAAACCCAATTTTTGTTGTCGGGGGAAATTAGCCGGGAGGACCGATCCTCTCCGGTTACGTCCGTGATTGCGCCGGGAATTTTTGTGGGGCACTATCACGACTGGATGGGATTTCTTCGTATCGACCACCAGATGAACGCAAGCAACAATTTGTTCCTGCGCAGCGATGCGGATAGTTTCCATGACACCAATCCCAACGGGACGGTGGGGGGAAACAATCTTCCATCGGTGGATCGCGTTTTTCGCCGGCGCACATATTCCCAACAATTCGGAGAGACGGCGGTGCTGTCTCCGACGCTGGTCAATAATCTTCGGCTGCAGTTTCAATTGGCTTCTCCGATTACGCAGTTCGATCCGGTCATCAACGGAACGCAGTATGTTGTTCCGATTTCAAACGGCGGCACGTTTACATCCGGCACGTCGCAGTCCGCGCTGCTGCTGAACCGGCAATACGAGGTGAACGACACGCTGGCGTCAGCCATCGGACGACATCAGATTACCTATGGCGCTGAAGTGCTTCGCGCACACAATGGCGGCGATAGCAAGGAGTTTGGCGGGCCCATTTATCTGGGCCAGTTTACTTACAAGCCCTGCACGGCTGCTCTTTCCATCTGCGAAAGCGCGGCATATCTCGACAACATTCAGAACGTGCAGAAGTACACGCAAAGCTACGGCAACGCGACCTACACGGTGGATGACACGCTTTGGGCTTTGTTCGCGCAGGATAATTTTCAGGCCAGCGAAAATCTGACATTAAATTTCGGCGTGCGTTACGAGCAGCAGACTTTTACGGATGCACGGCTGGATTTCGCGCCTCGCGTCGGATTTTCCTACGATGTTGCCGGACAGGGAAAAACCGTGTTGCATGGGGGATACGGAATCTACTACGGCCAGGTCGTCGACAATGCTGAAGCGAATTATGCTTTGACCGGACCAACGGGGGTGTTCAACTACACGGCAGGGCCGGGACAGGTTGGATTTCCAACGACGGTCGAATCCGCGCCGCTGCCCGCATTTCCACCGGGCGCGCAGGTTCCGCTGCGCAGTCTCTATATCCGGCCGGGGAGAAGCGCGTACCTGGATCAGTTTTTTCCGACTTCCACATTGCGGGGATATCCCGACAAGCTGCTGAATCCCTACAACCAGCAAGTCGTGCTGGGGGTGCAGCGGCAACTGGATGCAAACTGGATTTTGAGCGTCGACTATATCGGTTCCTGGACCTACAGAAACCTGCGACCGCTCGATGTCGATCCGCCGGCTCCATTTATTCGCACGGCGCAGAACCAGATGCGTACGGCGCAGGCGGCCAACTGCACCCGGCCGTATTGGATGGCGTGGTATCAACAGCATGGAATGGTCTGCAATCCGGCAACGCCGAGCAATCCACAGCCGCCTTACAGTGTGATCCAGAGCGATGTGAACGATGGCACGGCCAACTACAACGCGCTCGATGTGAACCTGAACCATCGCTTCCAGAATGGATTCGTGGTGCTGGCAAGTTATACCTGGTCGCACGCCATCGACAACGTGGACCCGGACGTGCCGGGGCAGAATCCGAACGATCCAAACTTCACCGCGTCGGAAGAACGAGGGAGTGCCATCTTCGATCAGCGCCATCGCTTTGTGCTGAGCGGCAGTTATGCGTTGCCGCTTGATTTCCAAATAGGGGGTGTTGCCACGCTGGCTTCGGGCTTGCCCTTCAACTTTGTTACCGGGTCGAACAACAGCGGCGATCTGGGCGCGACGACAGATCGCCCTGTGATCGACGGAACTGTGGTGGGCCGCAATACCGGCCGGGGACGAGCGATCTATCAGGTCGATCCGTTTCTTGAAAAGAGATTCGCGCTGGGAACGGAGCGATTGCAGATGAACGTTCGCGCGGAAGCCTTCAACGTGTTCAACCACGCGAATTTTGTTGGCTACAGCGGGACCTACGGCAATGGCCCAGCTCCTGGGCCGGGATTTGGCCAACCGCTGGTTGGCGTTACCAACCAAATGACTCCGCGCAACTTTCAATTCTCCACCAAAGTTGCCTTCTAAAACGCGATGTCCTTCACTCCCCCTACGGCTGCGCTCAGGGTCCGTTCGGGATGACATCTCGTGTATTCGCTTTGCATTTCAACGGAGCCAAGCTCTCTAACTTCGAGAAACCGCTGGCCGCTTTTTTTCTTCGCGGCGGGAAGAGCGAACCCAATGCCAGATGGAGAAGATGCTCGCCACCAGACAGAGGAGGATGAATGCGACTATCGTCCATACGAACGCCGGAGAACGGGCGATCCGCAACACAGCGGGTCCAAATTTGATGGCCAGAAAACCGAGAATCGTGAAGCGAACCGCCCGTGCAACAAAGTTGATCGCGAGCAGTCTCCACAGGGAGTAGCCCATGGCGCTGCTGGCGGCGATGACCATGGTGAACGGGAAGGGGGGCGGAGCCAGGCAGCCGATAGCCACGGCAAAGCCGGAGCGCTTGCCGATGTGTTTGTGCAGACGGTCAAATTGTTTTTGTCCCGCGACTTTACGGATTCCCTGCTCGCCGAATTTGCGAGCCACCAGAGCGAGCGTCAACGCGCCCACGGTCGAGCCGCAGGCAGCCGAGAGCACATAGTAGGCCAAGCCGGAATGATGATGCGCCACCAGGCCGACAATCAGAAGATCGTTGCCGAAAGGCAGCACCAGAAAAGAAGAGTCCAGAATGCCCATCACGAATGGACCAAAATATCCAAGATGAAAAAGGACATGCAGAAGCGGACGAAAGAAATGGGACATGCGGACCTTCTCCCGGACCCATCCATGCGAGCAAAGTCGCGCATGGCGAACTAATAGGATTCCGCCGGACAGCGTGCGGCTGTCTACCGGTCGTATTATCGATGTTCTGACATAAACGGAAAAGGGTGAGCGAAGGGTGCAAACGGACACGCCGTGGGCTGGTTGTGGACCTTACACATTCGATGCCTTTTGCTCTAGAATCAAGGCTTGACCATGATGGCCGAAAATCCAGCAGGCAAGCCGACAGAAGCGCCAGCGGAAGTATCCAGTCTGGCCTGGCAGAAGACGGAGCTGGCGCGACATGCAAAGCGCCCCTATCCGATGGAATTTATCCAGACGATATTTACTGAGTTCAGCGAGATCCACGGCGACCGCGCATTCGGCGACGATCCGGCGATGTCGTGCGGAATGGCGCATTTTCATGGCGAAGAGGTTCTGGTGATCGCCAACATGAAAGGCCGCACCACAAAAGAGAAGGTCCATCGCAACTTCGGGATGCCGAATCCTGAAGGGTACCGCAAGGCGCTGCGGGCGATGAAGTTCGCGGAGAAATTTGAACGGCCCATTTTTACGTTTATCGATTTGACGGGCGCGAACCCAGGACTGGGCGCCGAAGAACGCGGGCAGGCAGAAGCGATCGCGCGCAATCTGCGGGAGATGGCGCGGCTGCGCGTTCCTGTGATTGCAACGGTGACGGGCGAAGGCGGCTCCGGCGGCGCGTTGGCGCTGGCGGTTGCCGATCGCGTGCTGATGCTGGAGAATGCCGTTTACTCCGTAATTTCGCCGGAGGCATGCGCTTCCATTATGTGGCACGACGCTACCAAGCGAGCGCTTGCGGCAGAAGCATTGCGGACAAATTCAGAAAATGTGTTGCGGCTGGGATGCGTGGACGCGGTTATACGCGAACCGGTCCGGGGAGCGCAGGAGGATCCGGAAGAGGCGGCTCGCCTGGTGGACGAAGCGCTGCAGCATCATCTGAGGGAGCTAAAGGGGAGTTCCACGGAGGAGCTGGTTCGCAACCGGCTTTGCAGGTTCCGCAACATTGCCCAGTTTTATAGCGAAGGGTAAAGGGTGCGGAAAAGAGACAGGCATGCCGCTTCCGCGTCTGTCGCAGATTGCGACTCAGGCTGTTTTTGTTGTCTCAGCTCCCACTCGAATCCAGTGCGTTCACACCTCCGCGGGAGTGAAATATCTGTATGAACCTTCTTCGAGGCCCGGGCCGCGGGCGCGCCTTTATCCGCTTTCTATTTGCAATCGCGTGGCTGGCCGTTGCCACCTTTTTAGCGGATCGGGCGGCGCACGGTTTTACGCCGGGCGCAGGCTTTCCGCTGGTCCGTAATCTTTTTGAGATTTTTCTGCTGATGATCGGCTATAGCTACATGGGGCTGGCCTGGGATAACGTCCGCGAGCCAATACGCGCCATGGGACTTGGGCCGCGGCCGGGCGCAGCCGATGAATTTGCGCTGGGCGCCGCCATGGGATGGGCAATGGTGACGGCGGTATTTTTGATCATCGCCGTTGCCGGACATTTCTACGTGCAGTTATGGACTGCGGCTGCGGCGTGGAAGCTGCTGGTTTTGAATATCGCGACCCTGGCCACAACGTCGCTGGCGGCGGAGATTGCATTTCGCGGATATCCATTTCAGAAACTGATTCAGGCGGTGGGGCCGATTGCCGCGACATTGATCGCTGGAGCGGTTTTCGCATTATTGATGCTGCGAAATTCGGCGGCGACGCCCACTGCGATGTGGATCAGCGGGATGGCCGCGGTTCTGTTGTCGGTTGGCTATATTCGCACGCAGGCACTTTGGCTGGCATGGGGGCTGCATTTTTCCTGGCTTGCGGGGATCGCCATTTTGTTCGGTCAACCGCTGGCGGGCAATCGTGAGGCGTCGAGCGTCATCCGGACCTACGCGGACGGGCCGACATGGCTGACTGGCGGCGAGTACGGTCCAGAGGCCAGCGTGGTTGCGCTGCTGGTGCTGTGGATCGGGCTGTATGCTCTGATGCGTGTGACGACCGGATTGGCGACGAGAACCAACGCTGTTCTGGAGCGGAGACCGACGGGGGAATGGAAGCCGGCGGAGGCATGGAACCCGGCCGGCGCTTCGGTGGATGAGGGTCATCCGGCGCCGCCAATTTCGCCAGCCGCGCCAAATCCGGGAGAACATGTTGTGGAGAGTCCGCCGGAAGAGACAGCGAAACTGAAGGACAATCGGGGTCTATAAGAGCCGGTCCTCCCGCTAAGGGCCGGTCCTGGCGCTGCTTCGTGTAAACTGGTTGTGGAATTGCTCCAGCGATCTGCGATAGCTCTGGCTCGTTTCAGAGCCAACCTCCAACAGGATCCGCATCTGGTACTAGCTTCCGGTATGGATACCGGAGTGAAAGCGTGTGGATTGAGGTCTGGAATATCCGATCCGAAAATGCAAGGAGAATAGACGTATGGCCAAGATTGCCAAAACCGGGGATCGCAAGAAAGAGATGGATACCACCAAGAGCACGGATTGTCCGAAGTGCTCGAAGCCGACGCGCATTGTAAAGCGCGTGAAGGACCGGGAACGCGGTGCGCCGGGTGGAGTGTATATCTCCTGCTCCGCATGCGATTTCCACGAGAAGCTGTAAGTCGGGTAGCTCTCGACTATTCAATTTCCCGGATTCAGCGAAAACCCCACCCTTGCAGCCCGCAGGGAGTGGGGTTTTCGTTTGGTACGTTTATCCTGCCGATGCAGTCGCCCGGCCCCGTCCGACCGGATCCACCATGGACGAAGGCGGGTACAGCTATCCGCGGGGGAATCACCAGCAGCCGACGACGAAATTGCCAGCCACCTTCGGTTCCCCTAACCGGAATCATTGAAGGGCAAAAGGGGGCTTTTTTTCCTCTCTCCAACTTCTCTTGCGCGGAGCCATGCCGATAGCCTGCTACGAGCGGCGTGCCACCGTTAATAACGGCGGCGATCAACCTTTTCTCAGAAAACTCCAGATTAAATTAAATTGTCAGGAAAAATTTCATATCTTGACATGAACAATTTCATTACGTATTTTTGTGTCTACAAATTTTTGCAGCTCATCTCCCCTCGTAGTTTCCCAGGAGCTGGATGATTCTCAAGGAAACAATCCATTTCATAGATCGCATGTCCTTCAACCCCCATTCGAATAGGAGTCCCCGTCTCTATGCGATATCTCTATCTGATCGTGAAAAACTTTCACAAAATCAAGGTTCCTGCATATATTTGTGGGATATTTCTCTTTGGAATAGGAATTCTTTGTGGGCAAAATACAGTTGGGACTATTTTGGGTACGGTGACCAGCACCGATGGCGCATTAGTTCCAAATGCCTCCATAACAATTACCAATGAAGGCACCCATGCGACCCGGAACACAACCACCGGCCAGCAAGGGCAGTACGTCGTGACTGGCCTGAATCCGGGCACCTATACAGTTAGCGGCAGCGCTTCCGGCTTCGCCACGTATCAAAACGCCGGGATTGTGCTGAATTCGCAGCAGACAATTCGTATCGACATTCCCCTGAAGATCGGCAACGTTGCGACCCGGGTTGAAGTTACCGCAGGCGCGCCAGTGGTGGAGACCGAAATGTCCTCCATCTCCTCGACGGTAACCGCGAACGAGCTGATCAATAACTCCGCGAATCTCAACGGCAATTCTGGCGGCGGCGTGGGGAGCAATGGCGTACCACAATACGCTCAACTGGTGCCTACCGGCCATAACGTAAACGGCGACTGGTCCCTGGGCGGCTCGTTGGGAGGGCAGGCTTATTACAATGTGGATGGAATCAGTTCGAATTCGCCCCTCTTCGGAAACTTTGACGATCCATCCTTCCCGCGTTCGACATCATTCAGGAAGTGAAGTACGACTACGTCAACAATAAGGCGGAATTCGGCCAGTTGTTGAATGTAACGGTCATTACGAAAAGTGGAACCGATCGATTTCACGGCAGCCTGTTCGAGCACTTCAACAATCAAAATCTCGCCGCCCAGAGTTACTTTTCAACCAGCCAGCCCAGCTTTAGCGATCACGACTTCGGCGCCAGCCTGGGCGGTCCAGTCCTCAAGAAAAAGCTGTTCTTCTATGGAGCCTATGAGGGCCTGCGGAACAACACGCCGATTTCCATCAATCCCAACGTGCCAACAGTCGCAATGCGCACCGGCGATTTCTCCTCGCTGCTGGTGGGTCCCAACCCGATCGTCATTAAGAATCCGTATACGGGCCAGCCTTTTTTCGATAACAAGATTTCACCCAACCTTTGCAAAGTTCTCAAAGCCAGGCTGCACAAAAGTGGCAGACGATGTTCTATCCAGCCCCAAATTTTGGACCGCCGGATCAATATGTCGGTAATTTCAGGGCAACCTATCCAGAATGGATCTATGGCAACCGATTCGATGTGCGCCTCGATGCCATCACTTCCCCATCGAACAGCGTCTTCATTCGTTTTAGCTACGACAGAGCTTCCCCAGAAGTATTGGATAGCGGATTGCCTCCGTCAGTGACTGGGTACAGAGTTCAGGTCAGAAAGACATATTCGGGGGTATTGTCCGATACCTGGGTAATCACGCCAAAACTCCTGAATATCGCCAAAGTAGGCGCCATGCATATGGCAAACCCCCAGGGTGGGGTGTTACGCGGGCAGCCGATTCTCGATGAACTCGGAATCATGGGTTTCCCAGTCGCACCTTCCAGCGCTCCTGGAATCCCCTCCCTCTCCATCAGCGATTTCACTTCTCCGTATCAATTGCCGCAAAACGATTACATCGACCAGACCATCCAGGCGATTGATCAGTTAACGTACCAGCACGGCAATCACACGATCAAGGGAGGATTTGAATACCGCCCGCAACAAGGCACCGGATACTTCAATCCAAGTTTCGGCACCTTTAACTTTAATGGGAACCAAACCGGTTTTGCTTATGCGGACTTCCTGCTGGGGTTGCCCCAGACAACAGGCTATACGTATACGCGGCCGCCGCAATATGGGCGCCAGTATTTCCTGAACGGATTTCTTCAGGACGACTGGAAGATCACCCCAAATTTGATGCTCTCTTACGGAATACGCTACGACTACAACAGCGCTCCTGTGGACAAAGAGAACATAATCTCATCGTTCAATCCAGCAACCGGTGCGATCGTTGTCCCATCGCTGACCGCGGCGCAAGAATTTATCACTCCAGGTTTCCCCAGCCAAATCCCGATCCAATCGGCGCACGATGCGGGCTTTCCGACACGCAGCTTAAGGAATGCATTCAAGTACGCGATCTATCCGCGTTTAGGCTTTGCCTATAGCATCGGAAAAAATACGGTGCTGCGGGGCGGCTATGGAATCTACAACAATGATTTGACCATCGATACGTTGGACTATCTGTACCAGGCTCCCTATGGGGGCACTGTCGGATATACCAACAGTATTACGAACGGCGTTCCCGCCATCACGTTTACCCAACCCACGAATGCCAGCACGGGCTCGCTGGGCGCATTCAGCATGTTTACCTACCCGACCGATCTACGGAATCCATACGTCCAGCAATGGAACCTTACGGTAGAACAAAATATAGGATTCTACACTTCGCTCCGGCTTTCCTACATCGGTTCAAAGGCTAACGCCTTACTCTATGGCAAGGATATTAATCAGGTCCATGCAAGCACCACTCCTTTCTCCCAAGCCAACACTCCCTACCCGCTTTTCCAACACGTGTACGAGGAGTCGAATGGCGCCATCCAGAAATACAACGCCTTCACTGCCGAAGTCGATCACCACATGAGGAAAAACTTATTGTTCGAAGGGGCACTGACGTGGGCAAAGAATCTGAACGTATCCACCGGTTCGTCATCCGACGACAACCTGGGAGTGATTATTGAAGATGCCTACAATCTGCCCCGGCAATTGGGGAACGACCAATACACTCCACGCCTTCAATTCGTCTCGAATCTTATCTGGACACTGCCGGTCGGACCGGGACAAATGCTGCTCAGCGAAGACAATCTCTGGACGAAGCTGCTTGGTGGATGGCAATTGAGCGGCGCATTCCTGGCAAATACCGGCCAATACCTGACGCCGACATTCAGTGGTCCGGATGCATCGAACACCAATCACTTCTCTGGAACGGCGGACCGTGTTGGAAAGCCATCTCCGATTGGCGGGCGATCCATCAACAACTGGTTTAATCCGAAAGCCTACGCGATACCACAAAACGGCAAGTTCGGGAATGCCGGATTTGGCAGCCTGGAAGGCCCCGGCTCACAGGTGCTCAATCTAGCCCTTTTCAAGAGCTTCCCGCTGCCCAGACAGAGCACAATTCAGGTCGAAGGCAGTTTCACAAACGTTCTCAACCATCCAAATTTCGGAAACCCCAACACTACGGTCACCGATACGAGTGCCGGTAAGATCACGACCGTTCAAGGCAGAATCTTCGGACCACGATCGGGACTCCTCAGCGTTCGTTATACGTTCTGAGAAGCCGATGTTGTTCCTATCATCTTTCGGCGCAGCAATCCATGTGTCGATCGCTGACCACGCTGTTTCATAGGTCGCGTCAACGAATGTGGAAGGCTTGGGATTGTTCGACGAGGAGCCGGGTTTGTTTCAGTGCGTCGTTTGCAGGGTCCCTCGGCTCCCCTGGACTAAGCTCAGGGCCTGCTCGGGATGACAATTTGAATCAAAGCGTCTCAGTAAAGCCAGATGCGGTTTCGTAAATGGGAGAATAATTTCGGGTAATTTTTCTTAAATTCGTGGAGCACCATGATCGGTCGGTAACCAAAGTAGTGTTTATTTGGTACTGTGATTCTTTATCAAAATTTCTTTTGACAGCGCAGTTTCGCAGAGCGCTTAATGAATCTGTGATCGGCGCTGCCATTCGATTGGCATAGACGGCATGAACTCTCATGCATTCGTCGATCCGCTGTTCCTGGTTCTCCAGCATCACTGCGCAACGGTCAGCAGTAACCAATCCAAAATCCCCCCGCTGACCGTATCGAGGCCCGGATCCTCCAGTGGAATCGGCTGGCATTCCCTTCAAGAAATGGACCGACTCGCAAAAGTTTTTCGCATTTCGGCGCGTCTTTTCGATGCATAAAATTGTGTTTTTTCATTGTGTAAATTTCTAAGCATTCAAAGTGTCGAAGGATGTTGACAGAGACATCGTTGCCGATGCTTAATGGTCATCGGTCGGCAATAACACCGATGTGGTGTATGAAAATCTGAAACGCTTTTCATCTGACAGCTGAGTCAGTTTTTGCCGGCGTGACTGGATTTAGATGGCGAGCCAATATCGTGGCCAGCTAAGATTTTGGCTCTAACCCGAGCCCCAAGGGTAGATAACCGTTTCTCTTTAGGAGAAGATCATGAAGTCTGCAAAGGTATCTTTGCTTCTGTTTCTCGGCGCGTCGGTAGCCGGCGCTGCTACGCTCACGGTCGGTCCGACTGGGCAATACCAAACTGTATGTACCGCAGTATACGCCGCAAGCAGCGGGGATACGATTCTGGTGGATGCCAATCATGGAATCCCCTACATCATCCCACCCGATCCACATCACTCGGATGGCAGAATCGATTGTACGGTTTCGCAGTCTAATTTTACGATCCAGGGAGTCAATGGGCAGGCCATTCTCGATGCCGGGCCAGACGCCTTTGCCAATGGGACCTACGTGCAAAAGGGAATCTTTGTCCTGAACGGGCATGACATCACAATCGACAATCTGGAACTGCGCAACGCCGGCAATCTCGTCAATCCCAACGACGATGATGCGGCGGCCATCCGTATTCAAGCCAGCGACGGTGGAGCAGGCCCGACGCCTGACGGCGGCAATGTCACGGTCAGCCGTTGCTATATCCACAACAACGACGATGGGATTCTTACCGCCAATACATTTCCCGGTGGAGAACAGTATTTCTCGCCGAATCCTTTCCTGACGTTTGTAAATGACAATTTTTACCTTAAC
>Ga0134128_10003678_pt1 | contig 18740 bp, 24 predicted proteins | sample KB31754_FD_96462 | JGI IMG/M metagenome (GOLD analysis project Ga0134128, IMG submission 96462) | Terrestrial soil microbial communities with excess Nitrogen fertilizer from Kellogg Biological Station, Michigan, USA - KB3-175-4 | ecosystem: Environmental > Terrestrial > Soil > Unclassified ... | reverse complement strand
GTCATTCGTGAGCTGTTCATTTTTGCCGTATCCCCATTCTTCTCTGACTCTTTGATGGAGAAATTCCGCAAAGGCTTCGGCCAGCCGGTCAGCGAGGGCCTTGGCCATGATCGAATTATAGTCATCAAGGTCCTTATCAAACCGCTTGCACAATTCATCCAATCCGATACCGGCCGTGACGGCAAACGCTCCGATGTAATCCTGACGACCTGATTCCTTCGGCACAACATAATCGGCCAGCGAAAGACTGGGCTGGCCGATTGGTTTCTCCGATTGCTGACGAAGATGATGGATCGTCGTGAGCACAGTGTTTCTGGACGGCTCCACATAGAGTTCAATGTCGTCACCGACCGACGCCGCAGCAAAGAATCCATAGACTCCCTTGGCCATGAGCTGTGCTTTTTGAACAATCTCATCCAGAAGACGTCGTGCATCGTCGTACAGTTCCTTGGCCTTTGGCCCAACGGTTGGATCTTCGAAAATCGTCGGATAGCGTCCTCTTAATTCCCACGTGTGGAAGAAGGGTGACCAGTCGATATAAGGGATTAACTCGACCAACGATTGGTTGGAGATCGTCCGAACACCTAATGTCGCCGGCGTGGGAATATCACTCTTTTCCCAGTCCGCCGTGAACCGATTGGCGCGCGCGTGGGCGATCGAGATAAGCGGCTTCGCACCGCGATCGTGATGCAATTGCCTCACACGCTCATAGTCGTCCCGCACTTGTTTGACGAAGCCTTGCCTCTGCGTTTGGCTGACCAGACTTCCCACGACGCCCACTGCACGTGAGGCGTCCAATACATGGACAACGCCCGGCTCATAGGAGGGTGCGATCTTGACCGCAGTGTGAGCCTTGCTGGTCGTGGCGCCACCGATCAAGAGGGGCAGGTCGAAACCCTCGCGTGTCATTTCTTTTGCCACATGGACCATCTCGTCTAGCGAAGGAGTGATGAGCCCGCTCAAGCCGATGATATCGGGTTTGTTTTCTCGAGCAGCGGCCAGAATTTTTTCACAGGGCACCATCACGCCAAGATCGATGACTTCATAATTATTGCAGCCAAGCACGACACCGACGATATTTTTCCCAATGTCATGGACATCACCCTTGACGGTCGCGAGCAGGACCTTCCCCTGCGCCTGAAAATTGCCGGTCCGTTTTTTTTCTTCTTCCATGAAGGGCATGAGATAGGCCACAGCCTTCTTCATCACCCGGGCGCTCTTGACGACCTGAGGCAGGAACATCTTGCCTGAGCCGAACAGATCGCCGACGATGTTCATACCGGCCATCAACGGTCCTTCGATCACCTCCAAAGGCTTGGAATATTTTCGCCGCGCCTCCTCCGTATCCTGGTCGATATAGTCCGTGATGCCTTTAATGAGCGCATGGGATAACCGTTTCTCAACCGGCCCCTTACGCCATTCATCGTCCTTGGCAACCGCTTTCCCTTTCGCCTTCACAGTTTCCGCGAAAGTCACCAGACGTTCGGTCGCATCCGGCCGCCGGTTGAACAGCACATCCTCTACAAGTTCAAGCAAGTCTTTGGGAACTTCCTGGTAAACTGCCAACTGACCTGCATTCACAATGCCCATATCGAGACCGGTCTTGATGGCGTGATACAAGAAGGCCGCATGCATCGCTTCGCGAACGACGTTGTTACCACGGAACGAAAAGGAGATATTGCTGATGCCCCCACTGACCTTGGCATCCGGAAGGTTCTGTTTGATCCAGCGCGTCGCATCGATGAAACTCACGGCGTAGTTGTTGTGTTCCTCGATCCCCGTTGCAACAGTCAGTATGTTGGGATCGAAGATGATGTCTTGCGGAGGAAACCCGACTTGCTCCGTAAGAATCTTGTATGAGCGTGCACAGATCTCCTTCCTTCGTTCCAGTGTATCGGCCTGCCCCTTCTCGTCGAAGGCCATGACAACAACTGCGGCGCCGTAGCGACGAACGAGCGTCGCCTGGTCGATGAATTTCTGCTCGCCTTCTTTCAAGCTGATACTGTTGACGACGGCTTTACCTTGGATATTTTTCAGGCCGGTCTCCAACACCTCCCACCTGGAGCTGTCGACCATGATAGGCACTTTGCAGATATCCGGCTCCGACGCAACGAGGCGAAGAAACTTCTCCATCGCGGCCTTGGAGTCCAGCATGCCTTCATCCATGTTGATATCGATGATCTGCGCTCCGCCCTCCACTTGTTGCCGCGCCACCGATAGCGCTGTCTCATAATCACCGGCCAGAATCAGCTTCGCGAAAGCGGGCGAGCCGGTCACGTTCGTTCGCTCACCGATATTCACGAAGTTCGAATCGGGCCGAATAGTGACGGCTTCAAGACCGCTCAATCTGGTGTATGGCTCGACTTTGGAGTGCGCATGCGGTTTCACCCCGCGCACCGCTTCGGCAATACGCTTGATATGAGCCGGTGTTGTGCCGCAACAGCCGCCGACGATATTCAGCCACCCGTTGTCCGCCCATTCGCGCAGTTGGGGCGCTAAGGTTTCCGGAGTCTCAGGAAACCCGGTCGGCAACAATGGATTCGGCAGGCCGGCATTGGGATGGGCGCTGATGTAGATCGGCGCGATCTGCGACAATTCTTCGATCAGCGGGCGCATTTCTTTTGGGCCGAGCGCGCAGTTCATCCCGACGCTTAACAGCGGCACATGGGAGATAGAATTCCAGAAGGCTTCGACGGTCTGCCCGGTCACCCCGCGATTGCTGCCGGCCTGAATGAACGTCACCGACGCCAGGACCGGAACCGAGCGCGCCCCGGATGCGAACGCCTGTTGGATCGCAAAAAATGCGGCCTTCGCATTCAACGTGTCGAAGATCGTCTCCACCAGCAGAAGATCGGCGCCACCGTCGAGCAACCCCAGTATTTGTTGTCCATAGGCTTTGACCAGTTCTTCATAGGTCGTCCCCCGGGCCGCGGGGTTGTTCACATCAGTGGAAATCGACGCGGTCTTAGTTGTAGGTCCAATTGCTCCAGCGACAAAACATTGCCGTCCCGGCTGCGTCTGCTGTACCGCCATCGCTGCTCGCTTGGCACATTCCGCCCCGGCTTTGGACAATTCATAACCCAGCGTCTCCATCTTGTAATCGGCAAGCGAAATCGCCTGCGAATTGAACGTGTTGGTCTCGATAATATCCGCACCGGCCTCAAGATACTGCCGATGAATCTCTTCGATGATAGCCGGCTGCGTGACATTCAACAGATCGTTATGACCTTTGAGATCCTTCGCCCAGTCCTTGAACTGCTCTCCTCGAAAGGCCGCCTCATCCAGCTTTCGCTGCTGGATCATTGTCCCCATGGCGCCGTCAAGGATAAGGATGCGCTCGTGCAAAAGCGCCTCAATGGAACTTTCATGCGATATCGACATGATCACCTTATAGAATCACTGAGATGTTATCGATTGAGTATTCGCGATCATACTGGAAGGCCTTCAGATCGAGCAAGCAGGCAACCCTTCCTTGACATAAAATTCGAGGCCTGGTTACGATAACATATGACGCACGTCTCGATCCTCTTACAAAACACGGCATTGATCTCTCTTCTCTCCGTTATCCTATCTTTCACCAGACCCTCTCTCACCTCTGCAGCACCCTATTTTGAAGATGGTTTTTTAGGGCTTTCTCAGAACGAATTGCATGAGAAACTCGGTATGCCGCAGGCCGTGCGGGACCGAAAATCCGCGTTGCGCGTCTTCACGTATTACTCGATTGCCGACTGGTCCAAGTACTACGGCAAATTGGTGTCGCCCGAAAACGGTGAAGATGTGTATACCTTCAAGCGTGAGGGTATCGATGTCCGTTATTCCTTCAGCTTCACGGTCGACCCGAATGATCAAAGTGAAAACAGGCTTTTGACTGTACGGCTGGTGGACGTTGAATTTTCCCCGGCAGTGCCGATCAGTCGGCTCCCAGGTTTGATTCCGGAGTTTCGTCCCTCAACTGATCCAGCCAGTCCCGCCTTTCGATCCAACATTTGGGTGCTGTTGTTCAAAGGACCTCCCTCGCCGGATGCCCGTTTCATCGTGAGAGAGAATGGAAAAGAACAGCTCGATTGGACTCTCTGCTATCAACTATTCTCGCTGCAAGGACTCCCCGATCGCTTGACGACCGAGGCATTGATCGACCGTGTGGAAATCAGCACACAGAGTCTGCAGCTGGTGACCATCCGGCAGCGGCACACTCATGAACCGATTCCGAATCCCTACTCCCACCAATTCGGCAGACAATCTCCCCCGACCGAGCCATCGCCCAAATCAATACCGGTTCCGAAATACGCGGAATAGTTTTCAGAAGACACGGGGAAGGAGAGAACGTTCACTGCGGAGCTTGCTGAAGACGATCCTGTTGAGTTTGTCCTGAAGCTACCGTCTTTTTCTTCATGATGTCCATTGGACCACCGTCGCTGACATAGATCAGCACAGGGGCACCGATTCCGATTACGATCAGAAGACAAAACCCTAATATCCGCACGAATGGGCTCTTGCTCGTATACATGATAAGCAGCAATACCACCGCCGCTGCGCCGGCATAGGTCAGAATCTTGGATTGGGCCGGGTTAAAACCTGCCCTATCGATCTGGAACGACGGCATCTCCCATCCATAATTCATTGCCTGTTCTTTCATCTTCTGTTGCACCGACTGCATCCTCGATGGAGCTTTCGAAAAGGGATCAGGCTGCTCATGCATCTTCACTTTCGCGCGATATTTATCAGGAATCGTTTCGGGAGAATCAGTATACACGGGATTTCCTTGATCATCGATATAGGAATAGATGATAGCGGCACAGACCTCAACACAGGCACTCTGCCCAAGCAGGATACACAGACACATCAATGGGAGCCGTCGATAAACTCTCATGGCCATCTCGCTGTCCCGTCGGTTGCGGCTATGCAAAGCACTCAGAAACTGTTGAGCGTAAGTATAGCGCCTCCTCCATCGCTATGATTTCATTCATTATTACAGACCATTCCTTGACCTCGAATAGGACCCACTGTTAGCATTCGTTCCTCTTGCAAGCCATGTCCATCGAATCTCAACGCCTCGCTCTCAATCCCACCGCTGATGAGCCGTCGTTTATTCGCCGCCGCTCGGTCAGGATCATCATTTATGCCGGGCTTGCGCTGTTTGTCCTCATGATGGTGGTCTGGCCGATGATCGTCCAGCTTGGCGATCCGGATTTTCAAAAGCACATCGAACAACACCGTGTCATGGTGGGGATGACCAAAGAACAGGTTCTGCAATCTTGGGGCGGACCACAGACGATCAACACCACATTCACCAAAGACGGCATACGGCAAGAGGAATGGATTTTCGAAGATTGGGAAAGCTCGGCGGTTGTCCGTCACCGCTATCTCTATTTCGAGGAAGGGATACTGATGGGAGGATGGTACGAAGGATCACGTGAACGCCGTTCGCGTGACTTCCCAACCGAGAAACCACACCCAAAACTTCAGCCCTAGATCCGAAGAAAGAACGGCCATCGGAAGTGGCCGGAAGATCAATCCATCGAACCAAGAATTTAGGTTGATGCTTCACGGATCGAGAGTCGAAGCCGGCTCAAAAGGACTTCGGCACGAGCCTGATCGGATATGTCGACCATGACACGACTGACAAAGAAGGGCACACCGGGATAGAGGCTGCTAACATGTTCACCATGGACGACGTAGGCGATGCGGTTGCCGTCGAGCAAGCTTTTGATCATCGCGAGCTCACCGACGTCTTGCGCGTTGGTGAGATGAATCATCCGCATGAGCTGTCCACTGATCGATCGTTCACGCGTGAAACTTGCCCATTGGTTGCACTTCGCCGTCTATCGTTTTACACTCTACCAGTTACGGAGTTTCCGTAATTCTGGCGCGCCGTTCCTGACCCGGACCGCCCGAGATGGTGAGCACGCGCTTCCACTCACGGACCTGGTAAATGGCCCATGCATTCGGTTGACCCTTGAAGAACGCAGTGGGATCCTCGCCACTGGCGTTGAGAAAGATTGGTTCGGTAAATCCCTCTTCGAGCACATAGTCGAGTAACGATTCGGTCGTAAAACCCGTTCCACGAAGGGTCACCTCGGCCAGCATAGTGAGGATTTCGTCGGGATTCTGAATCGTTATTGGATTCATCGATTGTTCCTCTGCATTCCGAATTGTAGCGAGGCTTCACCCGAGAAGGCAAGGCATCGTGTCCGTACACATGAAGAAATCGTCGTTTCTTGAAGCGCTCCTCCGGATCATGGACGATAAGCATCACTGGGCTTGGGAATACTTTTCTTCCGGCCGACTCGGCAAACCCCAGCTCAAAATTCACTTTCACCATGAGTACGCCGTCTACGTTCGAGACTTTCCCGTCTTCTTATCACGGATCCTTGGAACCAACCCTCCGCTTTCAGTCCGCCATATGTTGGCTGAGAACATCTACGAGGAAGAAACCGGAGGACTCTCGTTGGGAAAATCTCACCCCGAGCTCTTTCTGACGATGATGGAAGGGTTGGGCTTCCGCCGACGGGATTTCGAACGTGCCCATTTGTTGCCTGCGGCCAGAACTTATCGCGCCTGGCTTGAGCGCATGTCGAGCCACCGTCATTGGGGGATTGCCGCTGCAATCTTGACCATCTTCGTCGAAGGCAGCGTGAAGGATCGCAAAGAAATTTTCTCGCCTCCTGAGAAGAAACGCCCGGAAGATATCGAATCCATCATCAGCCTTCATCCTTTGGTCCGATATCATGGGGTTTCACCGAGCCGAATGGATCTGATTCGAGCCCACCAACTGGTCGAAGCGGGCCATCGGCACGATGCCTATGACATGGTCGTCAATTACACACCGCCCGCGCTTCGACAATCGGTTCTGACATCCGTAAAGAAGAGCTTGTCTCTGTGGCTGAACTATCGCGATGCGGTCGCCAGAGCTTGTGGTATCAAAGCTCCGTAATGGCCCGATCCTTCCTTTCCTTGTGTGTATTTTTCCTTGCCGTCGGCCATGACCCGTGGGCTACCGGCGCTGACATCCCCCTAGACATGGCCCTGATTCCTCCGGGAGAGTTTACGATGGGAAGCCCCGAGGGTAGCGATGGCTTCCCTGACGAACGTCCGGAACGACGTGTTTACCTCAGCGGATTTTTCCTTGACCGTTTTGAGGTGACCAACCAGGTCTATGCCGACTTTGTGCGAGCGACGAGGCATCGCTCTCCAGCAAATGCAAGCCAAGCCGCAACTCTCTGGACGAACGATCGCCCCATCTCAGGCATCGAACGCCATCCCGTCGTCAATGTGAGCTGGGAGGATGCCGACGCCTACTGCCGCTGGGCTGGGAAACGCCTCCCGACCGAAGCGGAGTGGGAAAAGGCCGCACGCGGAACCGATGGCCGGCGGTACCCCTGGGGAAACACCTGGGACTTTACCATGGCGAATAGCGCCAGCTACTGGGCGCAACGGACGATCGAGTTCAATAGCGGAGCGGATTGGGATGCCTTCTGGGTCAGAGGCGAAGGCGCTCGTCTGGCGAAGGAGAACGGGATACAGGGAGAAGTTTTGACCATGCCGGTCGACAGTTTTCAACAATCATTAAGCCCTTACGGTCTATTCGGGATGGCCGGCAATGCAGCGGAATGGGTACAAGATTGGTACGATCCGAATTATTATAAAAATGCCCCACTCACAGACCCGACGGGTCCGATTCGAGGGGCGATCAAAGCCATGCGTGGCGGGTCATGGCTCAAACCGGCTACTAGCCTCCGCACAACCGATCGCGATTGGGGCACGATGGACAGCCGTCCCAGCGGTACCGGCTTTCGTTGCGCAAAAGACGCGTATTGACGAACTGCAGCAATGTAGCCCCTCGACCGCGCCAACTCATACCTGCGCAACGGACTCGCGCTTCAGTGACATCAAGGCGCTTGAGGCGCTTTGAAAAGAATCTCCACCTGTTCAACCCTCACCACAGGCATGATGAGGCCAACCCCTTCCTCCTCATGCGAGAAATCATAGATGATCGACTCGGAGGGAATCAGCATACCAGCCATCACGACCGACACTTGAACTTTTTCATGTTTGGCGAGGCTCCGACTGATCCGACCGGCGGGTTTCTTGTCCGGTTTCACGCGCAGATTGTTTGGGAACTCCTCGGGCTTGAATCGCACCATCCCCCAATCTGTTGCATTGAACTCTGGTCCGACCGCCACCGCATAGCTCTTGGTTTCGGGATCGAATTGCGACAATTCTCCAGGCCAGACGAACGCCACACGCCGGTTCAGAACGGGGTTCCCTTCTCGTGCAGTATCTCGCTCGCGGTTCAGGTTAAATAGCCGCTCATCATGTCCCGGATCATGGTGACCGTGACCATAGACTGTGGGCCAATCGGGAGGTGCCCCTTCCAGAGCCACAAGAAATGCTTCGATGGCGCTCCGCTCGATCAGCATATGCGTGTCAGGGGGAAGAATCGAGGCAATCTTAGTTGGAAGAATCGTTCTCAGGGGGCGAAGCCCGATTTCATCTTCCGCCTGTATTGTGGTCGGCAAGATGATCAAACAGGACAGACACAAGAGAGGAAGGAGGAATGCGAGCAATCTATTCAGCGGGGGTACGAGCCAGCAATTCATCGTAAACGGCCCTCAGGGCAGTCACGCCCGAGTGATCGTCGGTGAGCACTCCAGTCTCGATGAGAACTGTGAGCCGAGGGGACGGGTTGAGACGGCGCAGACGGGATTGAGTCAGACCTTCCGTGGCCAAGGCTTTCTCGTAAATACCCAGCCAAGACTCCGTTACAGCGAGTAAGCCCGTATCGGTGGGTTTCATTCGGCCCAATCGCACTTGCTGCAGCAGCTTGATCAGCGGATCGGATTGAGCGATGCTCGAGATCGCGCGTTGCACCGCCTGGTCATCCTGCATGCTCATCGCCTGTTCAGTTCATCGAGCAAGCGCCGGGTCCGCGAGGATCGCCGCAACTGCCGCACGCGCCGGGACCGGCTGAGGGCGCCCAGCCGCTCGTGGCCCCGACTCCAAAGGCAGAGAACTGTTTATCGAGCTTGGTCGTCTTGCACTGCGGACAAGCCACCTCCGCCGATCCTTGGACCAACAGTTCAAAACGGTGATTGCATTCGCGGCACACATATTCGAAGATAGGCATAGCTGACTCCTTCGGTTGCCAAGAGCATTATAAAATCACACCGACTGAATCGCAACGACAGGGATTGTATGTACCAGGAAGACAAAACGTTTACTATTCGCTTCACATTGGAAGCTTCGTTTCCGGACGACTATACCGGAGATGAAGATGAACGCAATTGGCTGCATGAGTGGGAAGCCCGGATCAAACCGCAACTGCTCAAATCCGTCTTTGAGGCGCTCCGCAGGCATGACGGGTGGACATCGCACATCCGCAACCGAGGCGTATCACCGTCCGACGAAATCGAAATCGTCGTGGCTAAGGATTTCTCACAACCTCTTCCTCTTTCGCTGAAACGATGAGTCCTTCGGACAAAGACCTCGGTCTGTATGTTCATATCCCTTTTTGTCGCCGCCGTTGCCACTTTTGCGCCTTCTATCTCGAAATTGCTCATCCCGATCGGATGGCGCTGTTTCACTCTGCGCTCGCCCAAGAAATTTCACACTATCGTCGGCAAGAGCCCCAGGATGGCCGCGCTTTGCAGAGCATCTATTTCGGTGGCGGGACGCCGACGTCCCTCCCCGCCGATCAATTGGCCACGATTCTGACGCTGATTCGAGCCATATGGCCGACCGATGGCGCGACCGAGGTCACGGTGGAGGCACACCCTTCCTCCGTCACCGTACGAGACCTCACTGTCTTGGCTGATGCTGGATTCAATCGGATCAGCTTTGGAGCGGAGTCCATGACGGACAAGGATTTCGTCTCCATTGGTCGTTTTGGACAAGTGCAGGATACGGCGGCCGCGGTTCAGGCTGCGCGGCGCGCCGGATTCAGCAATATCAATCTCGATCTGATGTATGGGTTGCCGGGCCAGTCGTTACAGGATTGGATACGCACTTTGGAATCGCTCATGACGCTTGCCCCATCGCATATCTCCTGCTATGCCCTGACCATTGAGGAGGGCACCAGGCTCGCTCAGGACATCGCTCGGAATCTTGTCCTGCCGCCTGACGACATGCTTCAGATCGACATGGAATCAGCGGCGGAGCGTTTCCTTGCCGAAACGGGATTTTCCCGCTACGAAATTTCCAACTATGCCAAACCCAACTATGCCTGTCGCCATAATCTCCTTTACTGGACCGGTGGCGAGTATCTTGGACTCGGCCCCAGCGCGCAGTCCTATCTCCATGGAGTCCGGTTTGGAAATGTGGCCGACCTCGAAACCTATGCAGCATGCTTGAACGACAACCGTCTGCCGGTGACTGACCGTATGATCCTCTCGGCATCCGAGCGCCAGCGAGATGCCCTTGTGTTCGGCTTGCGCCTTCTGCATGGTGTCCCCCGCACAGTCGTCAGCGCAGCGGAACGAGATCGTCAGATCGACGAACTCGTCGCGAAGGGTCTGCTCGATGCCGATCACGATCGGGTACGACTGACTTCCTTAGGTCGGCGCTATGCTGATACGGTGGCGGAACAGTTGTTTTGAGCGGATCACGAGAACCGGCACATCGAATATCCGGCTGGGTTGGTAGAATCCATCCTGGTCTCGGTCATCACGCGCCTTTCGCCGATTGACAAGACGGTCGCACTTAGAGAAGACTACAGCGTTATCGGGAGGAACCTCATGCCGGTCAACATGGATCCGTCAAAGAAACGGCGCCGTCCTCAGGCAACCACCGCATCGGCCGCTGAGGAGAGACGCACGGGCGCCGCATCGATAGCACCGCGACAGTCGTTCGGCGAAGAAACGGAAGCGGATCGTGAAAAGGACTTGGCTGACGCTGAGTTGAAAAACCTCTGGGATGCGACCGAAGTGATCGATATGGACAAGGTGTAATCTCCTGCATGGCGTCCGGCGATTCACAGTTGAATTGTTTCCGCCAGGCCTGCTAGAAGCCCCGCTCCATGCCGACACCTTCCACACCACAGACAATTCCGGAAACCAGCGAAGATGTGCAAATCGGTTCGGGAACCGGATTTGAGTCTCGTGTCGTCGTCTACAACTGCGACTGTCACACCTACCAGCAAGTGATCGAGCTATTTTGCCGGTTCATTCCTGCGATGACCTCGACAAAGGCATTTGAGTTGGCCTATCGGATCGATCATGAGGGGGAAGCCATCGTTTTCACCGGATCGACAGAACAAGCGGATGATATTGCGGCAAAACTTGCAGGAGGCGGGCTCAGAGTGGCCGTGCAGTAATCCGATCTTCTTTTATTTATGTTTGGATGGGCTCTTGGCCGACTTTTTAATTGTGCCTGCCGGCTCCTTGTTGACAGCCTCTTTAGAGGCTTTGCCTGATTTCTTCGCTGCGTTCGACGTGCTTGATTTTTCACTTTTCTCCGCAGACTTTGACTTGCTGCTCTGAGAATGCTTCACAGGAGCCACGTAGGTGAAGGTGCGGTTGACTTTGGCCAGTTGGTCTCCAATGAGCACGCGTACTTGATAGAGCTCGAACAGCTTGCTGATGGCTTTCGTGTCGCCTCGTCTCGCCGCACTCAAGAGTTTGCGGCGTTGATTCATCTCTTCTTCTTCGGTATGCGAAGCAGCTCGTCGTTCCATGCCCATCCTTCCTCAACACAGGCTAACCGCTTGACCCGATCAGGGTTGCTGCGGTCCAATTTCACGCTCACGGATTAAAATTGCCGAAGTATATCAGAATTATGATGTTTTTTGGAATATCGAATGTTGCGCGACCGTGCGATGCCTCATACAAGGCTCTCGCACATAAGAAAGGCCGTCGGCCCAGGGGATTTCACTATTGAGTACGATCGCACATACCGGTATAAGTATAGAACGTCGATACGTTTTTTTAAGAGGAGATCCACCATGGAGCCCACACAAGAATCTTCAACCGTCACCGATGACCCTCAAGCGCGCGATCTACTGCGCCGGGCGTTCGAAATGACCGCACGCTGGCAAAAAGACTTTAAGGGGTTTACGGCCGACCTCATCGTGAATGTGAATGGGAAAGAAATCAGCGGCCCCGTCATCGTCAAAGGCCCCCGCGAGGTATCCGTTCAGCTCGGCGATGGCGAGACCCAAAAATGGGCGCAAGAGCAACTGGGCATGATCGCGGTCCATCGTGGACCACGGAGCTTCGAAGAGTCTGACGGAAAGTATGCCTTGACGATGGAAGAAGACGGTCATCCGTTCGGCACCAAACTGAACATCCATGGTTCGAATTCCTTCTACCGGATCAAGGACAACCGCATCACACAGATCAATCGCAAAATGGCGCATCCGGGCATGAATCCGTTCGCTTTTACCATCAATGTGGAAGAAAGCGCGGTCACGCAGGACCAGAAGAATCTCACAACCAAGTACACGGTCTATTACTATTCGCCGACCGACGGCAAACTGACCAACGTGGAAAGCTTCACCGACACCCATGTCCGCGTCGGCTCGTCTGATCTTCCAGCAACCAGGCGAATCATTACCTATGAGAACGGTCAAGTTGTTGTCAAAAGTCTGACCTTCAAGAACCACAAATTGCTCTAACAGGTTGCGGACAAACTCGGTTGATGCCAACTATATGGCTGGAATGTTCCGTACGGTGCCAACGCCAGAATAACTTTAGGATGAGGATGCTCAAAAAGGCCGTCCAGCAAGGCCGCAGCGAGCGAAGTGGCGAGGCGTAATCTTTCGCACCCAACCCACCCCGAGCTGCTCCGGCAGCTCTTGCCCGGTGGTACGTTGAGCCTCTGAGCGATGCGAGAACGCCGCTGGCGGACTTTTTCAGCATCCTGCTAACGATGGATTTACGCAAAAACTTCCCTCGCAGCATGCGATTCAAGCTGGCGGGCTATGCCCACCTCGCCCGCATGATCGACAAGTGCCGGGCTGCGCTCGCAGGAACAGAGGGGGAATATATCTATCCTTGTCCGATGGACGAACGGCTGATGGAGTTTGTTGGAATTACCAGCGATCAGTTCACGGCTGCGGTTCAGGCCAATTCCACCGATGAGGAAGTTGTGAAGTGGCTTGAGCAAACGGCAACACCGCAGCAGCCTGCCGAATTGGAAGAATGGAATCAGAAGCTGTTGACACGCGGACCAAGTTCGCCAGAGAGTGCGGCCAAGTTCAAAAAATACTTGGCCGCCATCGATCCATCCCGCACCGATATTACATCTTGGTCGGATCTTCAAGATCTAGAAGAAGGACGGGTCGTTCCAAGACGAGAGCCAGCACATCATTGTCAGTAGGTGAGCGCTACGTACTTACTTAGGTAAGTCGGGTGCTCGGCCTGAGCCACCATGAAATGCGCCACATCAGCGCGAGAAATAGCGTCAACTTTCATCCCTTCCACCAGATCGTCCAAGACACGATAATGGCTCGTCATGGCGCCGTTGGTTAACCGGCCCGGGCGCACGATCTCCCAGCGTGGATACCCATTGGCTATCACACGCTCCTGCTCACTCTTGTCCGCATAGACTTTCTTGAGAAGCAGCGTGAAGAGGAGCTTCATGGGGAGAGAATTGTAGCTCCAGCTGTCGCCTGCACCGAATCCGGTGAGCGCGATGACTGTTGAGGAGGAACCGGTTTCTTGTAACACGCGCAACAAGATGCGCACTGAGTCGGAAAACAGCGTGGTGGCAAAGGGGCTTTTCACGCCGAGTGTCACCAGGATGGCGTCAGCCCTTTCTGCTGCGGCTCTTACATTATTCAGACTAGTCGCACTACCCTGCACTCTTCTCAGTTTAGCGTGATCCGGAAGTGAAACGACCCGGCGCGATAGGGTGGCGACCTCATGTCCCTTCTCAAGGGCGAGCCGCGTGGCTTGGAGTCCCACTCCGGCTGAGGCTCCGATAACGGTGATTTTCATGGTTCCTGTGCTTGTTGCAGACAATCTAAAAACATATAATGGAGCAGACACATTCTCCGCTTGTTTATGGACTCGGGTCAAGCGCCGCTGAATCCCTATTCCTCAGTCCTTGGGATCATGACGGCGGACTGAGGATCTCCTGCCAAACAACAGCGAGATCATGAAGCGCTTTGCCCCCATCACCGATGTAGACCGAGCCATGCATGGTTGCCAGCCGCTTCGGCTGTAGCGCTGCCAGCCGGTGCAGCGTCGCCTCCGTTAACGAGCAATAGGGCACGTAATTTGCCAACGGTCCTTGCTGATAGTCCACCAGCGTCTTCCGACAGCGATCGATCACGTCCGATTCCGTCATCGGTTCAACGTCCCCGTTTTGGTGAAAGAGATCCGAGCACAGGAGCGTCCGCTCCGTTTCTTCGAACATCAATCCCGCTTCCCAGCAGTGTGGGACATGCGGCGTTGCCAGAAACCGGAACCGGTATCGTCCGGTCTCAAGCACCTCGCCGTCGACCATCCCCTTGGCGGGACGAAGCGCCAGACAATCGTCGACGCTCACCATCTTGCCCACCAGACTGCACACCGCTTCCGAGTGCGGAGCCAGTTGCTGCCACTCCGGCACCGTCGCGCATTCGTCCGACTCAAAATGACTGAACCCGATCCAGCGCAAGGCCTGCGGATCGATGAGCGACGCCACGGCGGCTCTGACCTCGGGAAACAGTGCTCGCGGGCCGGTATGAAACAGCAGCGGCTCATCGTCGCGCATCAAGAACTGGCTGAACTGAATATTGAACGGTTCAACGAAGGTCGTGATTCGAAATAGGTCCGGGGCGATCTCGGTGATCTTCGCCATGAAACCTCCTTAAGAATTGGAGGGATGCGATCATACGTAGCGTCAGAACAAGGTGCAATACGAAGAGACAGCACGAGAGAGTGAGGCAATGCCTAATGTATTGAGACGAGCCCTGATGGAGTCCGACCTTTGTTCACAGGAACTACTGAATTGTCAGGCCGAGATGCTGCTCGATGGTTCTGACACGCTGCTCCAACCGCTCTACACGTTCCTGAATCTGTCCATAGGAGAGTTGGATGAGTGCGCGTGTTTCTCGGAATTGCTCTTCAAGGAAGGATCGATCTTCGGCATGGCGCCGGTCGAGATGCATCTGAAATCCTTCGGCAACAAGCTGCAGTTCGTGACGAAGTCCTTCCGCCAGAACACCAGCGTGCCGCTTGGAGTCAGCGATGTCTACCCGGAGGGTGTCGGTCGATGCAGTGATGAGTTGCTGGATTTGTGCGAGTGATTCTTGGTCCATAGTCTCTAGAAGAAGACCGGCGAAGTCTATGGGGAGACGCAGGAGAAGTCAATGAGCCTATTCGATGGTCGGTTCCATCACTTTGGAGGAATGGTGTAACCATCAGTTCGATTACGACGGCGGCCTGAGGACCTCCCGCCAAACAGCGGCGAGATCGTGAAGTGCTTTGCTTCCATCGCCGACATAGACCGATCCGTGCATGGTTGCGAGCCGTCTCGGTTGTAGCACTGCTAGCCGGTGCAGCGTCGTATCCGTCAACGAGCAATAGGGGATGTAATTCGCCAATGGACCTTGCTGATACTGCACCAGCGTCTTGCGACACCGATCGATGACGTCTGATTCCGTCATCGGTTCAACGTCCCCGTCTTGGTGAAAGAGATCCGAGCACAAGAGCGTTCGTTCTGTTTCTTCGAACAGCAACCCCGCCTCCCAGCAGTGTGGCACGTGAGGCGTAGAGAGGAAACGGAAGCGATATCGTCCGGTCTCGATTACCTCGCCATCAACCATCCCTTTGGCGGGACGAAGCGCCAGACAATCATCGACACTCACCATCTTACCCACAAGACTGCACACCACCTCCGAGTGCGGAGCCAGTTGCTGCCACTCCGGCACTGTCGCGCATTCATCGGATTCAAAATGGCTGAACCCGATCCAGCGCAGGGTCTGCGGATCGATGAGCGACGCCACGGCGGCTTTGACCTCGGAAAACAATGCCCGCGGACCGGTATGAAACAGCAGCGGCTGATCGTCGCGCATCAAGAGCTGACTGAACTGAATATTGAACGGCTCAACGAAGGTCGTGATTCGAAACAAGTCCGGAGCAATCTCAGTGATCTGGGCCATAGAACTTCCTCAAGAGTGAAGCTGCGCGATCATACGCACCAAGAGATTGAGGTGCAAGACGGGTTGAACAAGTCAGGATGGCGATGAAGGATCACGGTGGGCCACTGACTCATCGAGATCCTACCAAGGAACAATCTCGAAGCGTCATATCAATCGGTCATATGAGAGTTGGATGAGCGGGTGTGCTTCTCGGAATTGCTCTTCAAGGAAGTAGCGATCTTCAGCATGACGCCCAGTCGAGATGCAGCTGAAATCCTCCGGCAACAAGCTGGAGTTCGTAACGGAGCCCTTCTACCAGTACACCAGAGGGCCGTTTGGAGTCCACGAGTTCTCCCCCGAAGAGTGTCGGTCGCTGCGGCGATGAGGTGCTGGATTTGTGCGAGTGATTCTTGGTCCATAATCTCCTGGGGAAGGCTGGCGAAGTCTAGAGTGCCGACAACGAAGAGTCAATTAGGCTATTGATGGTAAGGATTTGGAGAACAGAGCGGCTAATAAGTTCAGAAGTGATCAATCAGAAGTCCGCTCAATTCGTGTGTTAAAAGTCACTTTCATCATGAATCTCTATAAAGTATGGAATCTTGACGGTTTGCGAATCAGGAGCACCTTCAATTTCGATCATCTTGGCGCCCAAGGCATATAGGTTTCCGCCGAAGTGTTTTTCGAAGCAGAGAGCCATTATGGTGCCTATTACTGTTTGCATATGATTGACAGCTAGCAACGTTTCCTGAAGAAGCGCTTCGTACCCTTCTTGATGGGCACCTGGCTTGATACTCTCTAGCATTGCGCGCCCGGCAATCGTGTCACCAAAAACATACAATGTATTGGTCACAGATTTCGCAAGATAGATATCAAGCGCGTCCCCTTCTGCAAGGGTGGCAAAGCCGCTATCAACTTGATCGAGCGAGTAATGGAAGGCATGTTTGTTCCTAACTGTCGCAATGACGTTGTCGCAGCCAAAGTACTTCTTCAGCCATGAGAGCGATGCCGACCCTTCGGCATCGAATTTCTGTTCATAATCCTTCGCCAACGCGTTCCCGAAAAAGGCGGATGTCAAAAGCTTCCAGCACTCATAGATCTTCCCAGTAAGAAGCCGCCCCATGACCAATGCCTGCATGTTCTCCGCTTGCATAAGTATTGCGACATCAGGACTAGCCCCTGCCATAAAGTGAAACAGTTTCGATAGAACGCTAAGCTCGTTGGCGGCATGTGCTACCAATGCAAGCAGCCGCCGTTCTGATTGCGGGATCAAATTCAGTTGTTCCGGAGAGAGGGCAATGTGATGAATGCGTAGCATGAACTGAGACGCCTAACAATGTGTAGATGCCTTCATAGACAGCTGATCGCAGATCTCCAACCCATATCACACATCTTCACGTCTCCCGCAAGCACCTGTGAATTTCCAACGATCCATCATCTTCCCTGTCCCGCCCTGGCAATAAGTTCCTTAAGCCCCTTCAAATCCCAACCACCCAGCCACCAGCTCATTGCCCACGATGAAGCCGGGGGTCCCCGAGATGCCGAGTTCGCGAGCGAGGGCTCGATTCTTGTCGATGACCGCCTGCCACTTGGGATTGGCCATGTCGGCTTCGAGCGCTTCGCGTTGAAGGGATTTGTTAGGCAGTTCTCTGTTGGGCCCCATTCCCAAGTATTTGCCACCGTGCCTCGATCGTGTCCGCAGACAAGTCGGCACCACAGTCCCATTCAACAAAGTATCCACCATTAATTACCTTCACAAATTGGTTCTGATCGCGGAGCGCCTCGAATGCCTCATACTGAAGATAAGGCCTCACATCAAACCGACCGACACGGCCATCATCTGCCACAATGGAGAGCACCCAATTTGGCTCTGTCCGGAGTTCTGTAATTCTCATTGGTCAAGTCCTTTGATTGGAAAAAGTTTCTTACCGTTGACAGCCAAGTTCCAATCTGCAAGCAAATCTTCTTGATGAATCTCGATCCATGCGACGACCAGTTTATGCTTATTCGGAGGCAGGTCGCCTGCCAGAAGAGTTCCGTCAGGAATTGAGTACACTGCCACTTGCCTTTGGTAATCGGCATGTATGTGCGGCATGTGGTGTTTCTCGGTATCTCGAAAGAACATCCGAATGAGAATCCCATAAAACATGGAAATCGTTGGCATGCTATCTTTTTGTTTTAGCCATAACACTTAGCTTGTTTAGATGATCCGCCGGAAGCTACGGACTTCCGATTTGCACGGCGCATTTCCAGCCAGTTACCAGTCGTCGTCAAGCGCCACTGAGATGACCGTCGTTCCATTTATAGATCCGGGCCATCATTCATCATCGTCCATACCCCGCCCGGGCAATCAGTTCTTTTAGTCCATTCAAATCCAACCAACCCGGCACTAGTTCATTGCCCACGATGAAACCGGGTGTACCAGAGATGCCGAGTTCGCGGGCGAGGGCTCGATTCTTGTCAATGACGGTCTGCCACTTGGGATTGGCCATATCCGCTTCCAGACGTTTTACGTCGAGGCCGACGGCAACGGCAATCTTCAAGATTGCCTCCTTGCTCATATCGGCGTGGGATGCGAGCAGCGCCTCGTGGAAGGCTTGGTGTTTGCCTTGTGCCTGGGACGCGAGCGCGGCCTTGGCCGCCAGTTCCGACGGTTCGCCCAGAATGGGGAAATCTTTGT
>Ga0134128_10003677_pt1 | contig 18740 bp, 11 predicted proteins | sample KB31754_FD_96462 | JGI IMG/M metagenome (GOLD analysis project Ga0134128, IMG submission 96462) | Terrestrial soil microbial communities with excess Nitrogen fertilizer from Kellogg Biological Station, Michigan, USA - KB3-175-4 | ecosystem: Environmental > Terrestrial > Soil > Unclassified ... | reverse complement strand
CGGTCGGCGGTGAAACTAGCCTCGGTACGATCGGGGGCGCAAGCATCCCACCCCGAGGGGGCAGCAGAACCACGTGAGCGTGCTCGATGACATTCTCGTGGACGTGCGAGCCGATCTGGCTGCACGGCAGCAGGCGACGCCGCTAGAGAAGCTTAAAGAGGCGGCCGGCCGCGCGTCTTCGCCTCGCGACGTCATGGCCGCGCTGCGCACCGAAGGCGTCGCGGTGATCGCTGAGGTCAAGCGGGCGAGCCCGTCGAAGGGTGCGCTGGCGGCGATCGCCGATCCGGCCGCGCTGGCCACCGACTACGAGGCCGGGGGCGCGCGGGTGATCAGCGTGCTGACCGAGGGCCGCCGGTTCGGCGGCAGCCTGGCCGACCTGTCCGCGGTCAGGGACGCGGTCTCGGTGCCGGTGCTGCGCAAGGACTTCGTGGTCAGCTCCTATCAGCTGTGGGAAGCGCGAGTGCACGGCGCGGACCTGGCGCTGCTCATCGTCGCCGCACTCGAGCAGAACGCGCTGGTCTCGCTGGTCGAGCGGGCCAAGTCGATCGGTCTCGTGCCGCTCGTCGAGGTGCACGACGAGGCCGAGCTTGACCGGGCCGTCGAGGCCGGGGCGAACGTGATCGGCGTGAACGCGCGCGACCTCGCGACACTCAAGGTCGACCGGTCCGTGTTCGCCCGGCTGGCGCCGAGAATTCCCGATGACGTGATCAAGATCGCCGAGTCCGGTGTCCGCGGCCCGCACGACTTGCTCGCCTACGCGGCGGCCGGCGCCGATGCCGTGCTCGTCGGCGAGAGCCTGGTGGTCGGCAAGGACCCCAGGTCCGCGGTAGCCGACCTGGTCGCCGCCGGCTCTCATCCAGCGCTTCGGACCGACCGAGGAGGCAGTACGTGACGACGGTGCCCATGATGGCGCCGCCCGGCCGGTTCGGCCGGTTCGGGGGCCGCCTGGCTCCCGAGGCCCTGATGTCCGCGCTTGAGGAGCTCGCCGTCGCCTTCGAGTCGGCGAAGGCTGATCCGGCCTTCACGGGCGAGCTCGAGCGATTGCGCCGCGACTACATCGGCCGGCCGACGCTGCTGACCGAGTTGCCGGGATTCGCCGAGCACGCCGGTGGCTGCCGGGTCTTCGCCAAGCGCGAGGACCTGGCCCACACCGGCTCCCACAAGATCAACAACGTGATCGGCCAGGCCCTGCTGACCAAGAGGATGGGCAAGACCCGGATGATAGCCGAGACCGGGGCGGGCCAGCACGGCGTCGCGGCGGCGACGGCGGCGGCCCTGTTCGGCCTGGAGTGCGTGGTCTACATGGGCGCCGAAGACACCCGCAGGCAGGCGCTGAACGTGGCCAGGATGCGGATGCTCGGGACCGAGGTCGTGCCGGTCACGATCGGCAGCCAGACGCTCAAGGACGCGATCAACGAGGCCTTCCGCGACTGGGTGGCCACCGTAGAGACCACGCACTACTGCATCGGATCGGTGATGGGCCCTGACCCGTTCCCGACCATGGTGCGTGACTTCCAGCGGATCATCGGGGTTGAAGCGCGGTCTCAGGTCATCGACAGGACCGGCGGGCTTCCCGACGCGGTGATCGCCTGCGTCGGCGGCGGCTCGAACGCGATCGGCGCGTTCCACGCGTTCATCGACGATCCCGCAGTGCGCCTGATCGGCTGCGAAGCCGGCGGCGATGGCGTGGAAACCGGCCGGCACGCGGCCACGATCTCCGGCGGATCGCCGGGCGTGATCCACGGGATGCGCACGTTCGTGATGCAGGACGGCGAGGGCCAGACGCTGCCGACGCATTCGATCTCGGCGGGCCTCGACTATCCGGGTGTCGGGCCCGAGCATTCCTGGCTGCACGAGGTCGGCCGGGCCAGCTACCGCCCGATCACCGACGGCGAGGCGATGTCCGCCTTCAACCTGCTGTGCCGCACCGAGGGGATCATCCCGGCGATCGAGTCCGCGCACGCCCTGGCGGGCGTCTTGGACGTCGGCCGAGAACTGGGCAAGGACGCGGTGATCGTCGTGTGCCTGTCGGGCCGGGGCGACAAGGACGTAGACATCGCGGCGCGGTGGTTCGGCCATTACGACGGGCAGGGAGCCGGCAGTGACGCACACTGACGCGGTCGGCGCCGGGGTGACTGGCCTCGGCAGGGTCGCTGGCGCCTTCGCTGCCGCCAAGGCGGAGAGTCGGGCGGCCCTGATCGGGTATCTGCCTGCCGGGTTTCCGACGGTCGACGGCGGCATCGAGGCGGCGACCGCGATGGTGCGGGCCGGTGCCGACGTGATCGAGATCGGCCTGCCGTACACGGACCCGCTGATGGATGGTCCGGTGATCCAGGAGGCGGTCCACCAGGCCCTGCTCGGCGGCGTGCACGTCACCGACGTGCTGCGCACAGTCGAAGGGGTGGCCGCGACCGGAGCGCCGGTACTGGTGATGACGTACTGGAATCCGGTCGATCATTACGGGATCGAGGCGTTCGCACGCGACCTGGCGAATGCCGGCGGCAGCGGCCTGATCACCCCTGACCTGCCGCCGGAAGAGGCCGTCGAATGGCTGGAGGCGGCCGCCAAGCACGATCTGGACCCGATCTTCCTCGTGGCCCCGAGTTCTCCAGAGGACCGGATCAAGCTGATCTCCTCGGTGAGCCGCGGCTTCGTCTACGCGGCCTCGGTCATGGGCATCACCGGCGCCAGGACTAGCGTGAGCGACGCCGCGGCCGGGCTGGTAGCCAGAGTCAGGAAGTACACCCAGACCCCGGTGTCAGTCGGGCTCGGGGTCAGCACGGCCGCCCAGGCCGAGCAGGTAGCGCGGTTCGCCGACGGAGTCATCGTCGGCTCGGCGTTCGTCAAGCGGCTGCTTGAGGCCCCGGACGAGACTGCAGGGCTGGACAGCGTGGGCGAACTCGCGGCCCAGCTCGCCGCGGGCGTGAGAGGGTCTGCATCCTAATCAGACACTCAGGTCGTTAGGAAACAAACGCTAGCCAGGAAACATAGAATTTACCCGCAGGTAATGTAAATCCTCGGCGAGATATGATGAGCTGGTAAAGCTGTCCGTGGTCAGCAGGGTCAGCGCAGCTGGTGGTGGGCCAAAGTCGTCCCTCCGATTTCCGCAAGTAAAGGCGTTAGCGGACGAGACGACAGGAGCGCGGATGACGCCTACCCCAAGGCACAATCTGTCCAGTAGAAATCCCGCAGTTTCGCAGGCCGCCCCTGAGGCGGCTTTCTTGTCCGGGGGAGCGGGTCTTTACGATCCGCGGTACGAGCACGACGCGTGCGGGGTTGGACTGGTCGCCGACCTGTCTGGGCGGCGCAGCCACGCGCCGGTCGCCCAGGCGCTGACCGTGCTGGCCAATCTGGAGCATCGGGGGGCCAAGGGCAGCGACCCGGACACCGGGGACGGCGCCGGCATCCTCACCCAGATGCCCGATGAGTTCTTCCGCGCGGTCTGCGAGTTCGCCCTGCCCCCGGTCGGGCAGTACGCGGCCGGGATGGTCTTCCTGCCCGGCGAAGGCGTTGAGGGCGGGCCGGAAGAAGCCAGGGCCGCGATCGAGTCGCTGGCGGCGGCCGAGTCCCTGCGAGTACTGGGGTGGCGGGACGTGCCGCACGATCCGGCTGCCTGCGGGACCGGCGCGCGAACGGCGTCTCCGCACCTGGCGCAGTTGTTCGTGGCCGGCGATGGCGCAGGCGGTGCCAGCCACCACGGGGAGCTTGAACTTGACCGGCGCGCGTATTGCCTGCGCAAGAGGGTCGAACACGAGGCCGGCACCTACATCGTGACGCTGTCGAGCGCCACGATCGGGTACAAGGGCATGCTGACCGCCAAGCAACTCGAACGGTTCTACCCGGACCTGGCCGATCCGCGGTACGCCTCGGCCCTGGCGCTGGCGCACTCGAGGTTCTCGACCAACACGTTCCCGTCGTGGCCGCTCGCTCATCCGTTCCGGTTCATCGCGCACAACGGCGAGATCAACACGATCCGCGGCAACCGCAACTGGTGGCGCGCCCGCGAGACGTGGCTGGCATCGGAACTGTTCCCGCCCGCCGCCGACGGCACCGGGATCGAGCGCCTGCTTCCGATCGTGGGCCAGGCCGAGAGCGACTCGGCCAGCTTCGACGCCTGCCTGGAGTTGCTGACCCTGGGCGGCCGCTCGCTGCCGCACTCGGTGCTGATGATGATCCCGCAGGCGTGGGAGAACGACCGGCTGATGCCGACCGACCTGCGGGCGTTCTACCGGTTCCACGCCTCGCTGATGGAGCCGTGGGACGGCCCGGCGCTGATCGCCTTCATGGACGGGACGCTGGCCGGCGCCGTGCTCGACCGCAACGGGCTGCGGCCAGGCCGGTTCTGGGTCACCGACGACGGCCTGGTCGTGCTGGCCAGCGAGGTCGGCGTGCTCGACCTCGACCCGGCCAGGATCGTCCGCAAGGGGCGCCTGCAGCCGGGCAAGATCTTCCTGGTCGACACGAAGGCCGGCCGGATCGTTGAAGACGAAGAGGTCAAGGCCGAACTGGCGGCGCAGCACCCGTACGACGACTGGCTGCACGCCGGCCTGCTGCACCTGGACGACCTGCCGGACCGGGAACGGGACCTTCCGACCAGCGCGGAACTGAGTCGAGCTCAGCGCCTGTTCGGCTACACCGAGGAGGAGCGCCGGGTCGTGCTCGGCCCGATGGCGCTGACCGGCGCCGAGCCGATCGGCTCCATGGGCGACGACACTCCGCTAGCCGTGCTCTCGGCGAGGCCCCACCAGCTCTTCGACTTCTTCACCCAGCAGTTCGCGCAGGTCACCAACCCACCGCTGGACGCGATCAGGGAAGAGGTCGTCACCTCGCTCGGAGCCGCCACCGGACCCGAGTACAACATCCTCGAACCGGGACCGTTCTCGTGCCGGCAGATCGTGCTGCCATACCCGGTTCTGTCCGACAGTGACCTAGCCAAGATCATTCATATAAACGAAGACCGGGACCTGCCCGGCTTCGCCGCGCACGTAGTTGACGGCAGGTATCTCGCGGCGGCCGGCGGTCAGGGCCTGCGCGACCGGCTGGACGAGATCCGGGCCGAAGTCAGCCGCGCGATCGAGGCCGGCGCCAAGATCATCGTGCTCTCCGACCGGGCCTGTTCGGCCGGGCCGAGCGAGTGGGCCCCGATCCCGTCGCTGCTGCTGACCGGCGCGGTGCACCATCACCTGATCGCCGACCAGAGCCGCACCAGGGTCGGCCTGGTGGTAGAGGCCGGTGACGTACGGGAGACCCACCACGTCGCGCTGCTGATCGGATACGGGGCGGCGGCGGTCTGCCCGTACCTGGCGATCGAGACCGTGCAGGACCTGGCCAGGTCAGGGCTGCTTGAGGGGGTCAGCGGGCGCAAGGCCGCCGCCAACCTCATCAAGGCGCTCGGCAAGGGCCTGATGAAGATCATGTCCAAGATGGGCGTGTCGACGGTGGCGTCCTACACCGGGGCGCAGATCTTCGAGGCGATCGGCCTGGGGACGCAGGTCATCGACGAGTGCTTCGCCGGGACCTCATCGCGGCTCGGCGGGATCGGCTACGACCAGATCGCGGCCGCCGCGGCGGCCAGGCTAGCGGCCGCCTACCCGGACCGCCCGGCGGCGCCCGGGTCGACCGGGCTCGAGTCCGGCGGTGAGTACGCCTGGCGGCGAGACGGAGAGCCGCACCTGTTCAGCCCCGAGGCGGTCTTCCGGCTGCAGCACGCTACCCGGTCGGGGCAGGAAGCGATCTTCCGGCAGTACACCCGGGAGATCGACGACCAGTCGGCCCGCCGGATGACCCTGCGCGGATTGCTCGCCATACGCGGAATAGACGAAATCAAGGGCAGCGGCGTTCAGGTCCGGCCGCCGGTGCCGCTGGAAGAAGTGGAGCCGATCAGCGAGATCGTCCGGCGGTTCTGCACCGGGGCGATGTCGTACGGCTCGCTATCGGCCGAGGCGCACCAGACCCTGGCGATCGCGATGAACCGGCTCGGCGGCCGGTCGAATTCCGGCGAGGGCGGCGAGGACGCCGACCGGTACTCCGTCGACGCGAACGGTGACCTGCGCCGGTCCGCGATCAAGCAGGTCGCCAGCGGCCGGTTCGGCGTGACCAGCGAGTACCTGGTCAACGCCGAGGACCTTCAGATCAAGATGGCGCAGGGAGCCAAGCCCGGTGAAGGCGGGCAGTTGCCCGCGCACAAGGTCTATCCCTGGATCGCGAAGACCAGGAACTCGACGCCCGGCGTCGGGTTGATCTCGCCGCCGCCGCACCACGACATCTACTCGATCGAGGACCTGGCTCAGCTGATCAGCGACCTGAAGAACGCTAATCCCAAGGCCAGGGTGTCTGTGAAACTGGTAGCCGAGGTCGGGGTCGGCACGATCGCGGCCGGGGTCGCGAAGGCGCACAGCGACGTGATCCTGATCTCCGGTCACGACGGCGGCACCGGCGCGGCGCCGCTGACCAGCATCAAGCACGCGGGCGCGCCGTGGGAGCTCGGCCTGGCCGAAACCCAGCAGACGCTGCTGCGCAACGGGCTGCGGGACCGGGTCGTCGTCCAGGTCGACGGCCAGTTCAAGACCGGCCGGGACGTGGTTGTCGCGGCGCTGCTCGGCGCCGAGGAGTTCGGGTTCGCGACCGCGCCGCTGGTCGTCTCGGGCTGCGTGATGATGCGGGCCTGCCACCAGGACACCTGCCCGGTGGGCGTCGCCACCCAGAACCCTGAGCTGCGGACGAAGTTCAGCGGCAAGCCGGAGTTCGTGGTGACGTTCTTCGAGTTCGTGGCCGCCGAGGTCAGGGAGTACCTGGCTCAGCTCGGATTCCGGACGCTGGACGAGGCGATCGGCCAGGCCGAGCTGCTCACGCCGATCGGGCCCGCGGGCGATGCCAGCGTGTCCTACCTCGACCTCGAGCCCTTGCTGCACGTTCCGGCGCTGCCCGAAGGCGCGGCCAGGCGGCGGATCAGGGCCCAGCAGCATCACCTGGACGAGGTGCTGGACAACACGCTGATCCAGCTCGCCGAGGGAGCGCTGACCGAGGCTACCCCGGTCCGGCTCGACCTGCCGGTCCGGAACGTGAACCGGACCGTCGGCACCATGCTCGGTTACGAGGTGACCAAGCGGTGGGGCGGCGAAGGCCTGCCGGACGACACGATCCTCGTCTGGCTGCGCGGATCGGCGGGTCAGTCGCTCGGCGCGTTCCTGCCGAGCGGCATCACGATCAGGCTGACCGGCGACGCCAATGACTACGTCGGCAAGGGACTGTCCGGCGGGCGGATCGTCGTAGTGCCCGACCGGGCCGCCCCGTTCGCCGCCCACCGGCAGATCATCGCGGGCAACGTGATCGGCTACGGCGCGACCAGCGGCGAGCTGTTCCTGCGCGGGGTGGTCGGAGAGCGGTTCTGCGTGCGCAACTCCGGTGCGGTCGCGGTGACCGAGGGCGTCGGCGACCACGGCTGTGAGTACATGACCGGCGGCCGCGTCGTCGTACTCGGCCGGACCGGCCGTAACTTCGCGGCCGGGATGTCGGGCGGAATCGCTTACCTGCTCGATCCGGATCCTGGCCTGATCAACACCGAGATGGCCGACCTCGAGCCGCTCGGTGCGTCCGATTCGGCCTACGTACGCGAGCTGATCGTCCGCTATCACGGTGCGACTGACTCGGCGGTCGCGTCGGCCTTGCTCGACGACTGGGACGACACCGTGCGCCGCCTACGCCGAGTGATGCCCAGAGATTACAAGCGCGTGCTCGCCGCGACCAGGAACGTCGGCGAGTCGGCGACCGGCACCGGGGCGGAGGCGATCAGGAATGGCTGAACAGACCACCGCATTTCTTTCTACCTCCAGGAAAACAGCCGGTCGCCGGCCGGTGGACATCCGGATACAGGACTGGCGCGAGGTTTACGTCCAGTTCGAGTCCGCCGAGCTAGAGCGGCAGGCTTCGCGGTGCATGAACTGCGGCATCCCGTTCTGCCACAATGGCTGTCCGCTCGGCAACCTCATTCCGGAATGGAACGATCTGGTGCAGCGCCAGCATTGGCGCGAGGCAATTGAGCGGCTGCACGCGACGAACAATTTCCCGGAGTTCACCGGGCGGCTCTGCCCGGCGCCCTGTGAGTCGGCGTGCGTGCTCGGCATCAACGCCGACCCGGTGGCGATCAAGCAGGTCGAAGTCGAGATCATCGACCGGGCGTTCGCCGAGGGCTGGGTAGTGCCCGCCCCGCCCGGGCCGGCCGCGCTGGCTGGCGGGCGCCGGGTGGCGGTGGTGGGATCCGGGCCGGCCGGGCTGGCCGCCGCGCAGCAGCTGACCAGGGCCGGGCACGCGGTCACCGTGTTCGAGGCCGACGACCAGCCGGGCGGGCTGCTGCGGTACGGGATCCCCGAGTTCAAGTGCGAGAAGCGGCTGCTCGACCGGCGGCTGGACCAGCTCCGGGCCGAGGGCACCGTGTTCGTCTGCGGGGTCAGGGTAGGCGAGGACCTGAGCGTCGGGCAGCTGCGGGCCGACTTCGACGCGGTCGTGCTTGCGTGCGGGGCCAGGGTCGGGCGCGGGCTTCCCGTGCCCGGCGCGGAACTGGACGGCATTCACCAGGCGATGGAGTACCTGCCGCTGGCGAACCGGGCTGTTGCCGGGGCCGGTCCAGACGGATCTGGTGAGCCGCCGATCTCGGCGCGGGGCAGGCGCGTGGTGATCATCGGAGGCGGCGATACCGGGGCTGACTGCCTCGGGACCGCGCACCGGCAGGGCGCTGAGTCGGTGACCCAGCTTGAGATCCTGCCGCGCCCGCCTGAGCAGCGGCCGGCCAGCCAGCCGTGGCCGACATACCCGATGATCTTCCGCACGTCCAGCGCGCACGAGGAGGGCGGCGAGCGGGTCTACGCGGTCTCCACCCAGGAGTTCCTGGCCGACGAGAGCGGGCGGGTGCGGGCGCTGCGGCTGGTGGAGGTCGAGCTGACTGGCGGGCGGCCGGTTCGGTTGCCCGGCACCGAGCGGGAGCTGGCCTGCGAGCTCGTGCTGCTGGCGATGGGGTTCACCGGGGCCGAGGATCGCGGGCTCGTATCCGGGCTTGGCGTGGGGCTGGACGAGCGCGGCCGGGTGCCGCGCGACGATCAGTACGCCACCTCGGTGCCTGGCGTGTACGTGGCCGGAGACATGGGTCGCGGGCAGTCGCTGATCGTATGGGCGATCGCCGAGGGCCGGTCGGCGGCAGCGGCGGTGGACCGGTACCTGGTCGGCCAGACCGCGCTGCCGGTCGCGATACCGGCCTCGGCGGCGCCACTGCGGGCCTGAGCGGTCGCCGAGCCTTACCTGGCTTGTTGAAGTGGCCAAAGGACGGGGGCGGCGGTAACGTCACGAACCATGCCGGCCGCCCGCGTCCCGCTTGCCTATCTGCCCGGCCCGGCCAGCGGTGTCTGGCACATCGGGCCGGCGACCGTGCACGGGTACGCGCTGTGCGTGGTCCTGGGCGTGCTGGCCCTGCTGTGGCTGGCCGAGCGCCGGTACCGGGCCGTGGGCGGGCGCCGGTGGGTGATCGTGGACCTGGCGACCGTGGTGGTCCCGGCGGGGCTGATCGGGGCGCGGATCTACCGGATCGCGGTCGACTCGCAGCGGTATTTCGGGCCCGGCCGGGACTGGGTCGGGATCTTCAGGATCTGGGACGGCGGGCTTGGCCTGCCCGGCGCGGCGATCGCCGGAGTGGTGGCCGCCTGGCTGTGGTGCCGCTATCACGATCTTGAGATCGGGCCGGTTCTGGTCGCCTCGGCGCCCGGAGTCGCCGTGGGCGCGGCTATCAGCTTCCTCGGCAACCTGTTCGCGCAGAGCCTGTACGGATCGCCGTCGACCGTGTTCTGGGCGGTGCGGATCGCCCCGGCCAACCGGATCGCCGGCTACCAGGATTTCGGCACGTTCCAGCCGCTGTTCTTGTACGAGGCGATCTGGAACGTGATCGTCGCCGTGGTGCTGATCAGGCTGATCGCGAGGCTGAACCTGACTGGTGACCGGGCTCTGGCCATCTGCGTCGGCGGCTATGCGATCGGGCTGCTGGCCGCGGAGCCGTTCGTACTGACCGGGCCGCAGCACCACGCGGTGCTGCTGATCAAGGAGATCGCGGCCGTGGCGGTGCTAGCAGGCTCCGTCGCCTACTTTTTCGCGACCAGGGCGAGGATCGGTCCCGAGCCCCTGGAGGTCACGCCAAGGCGGAGTGCTCGGCGCGGCCGGGGCGGCCGGCTGGCCGCGGGTTCGGCGCCGCCGCCTGGCGATGACTCTCAGCCGAGCCCGAACGCTTCGCGCACCGCTAGCGAAGCTGCCCGCCACCAGCTGTGATAGCCGATCTGTGGCTTAACGCACTATCGTGGGGGTATGTCGCTTACTTGGTGCCCCGGGTGGGATTCGAACCCACACTTGATGGATTTTGAGGCCATTGACTCTGCCGTTGGTCTACCGGGGCGGGTACTGTCGCCTGTCATCGTACAAACGCGGGTTGTCCTAAATCAGATGGAACAGTGCATGCTGATGCCGCAAGGCGCGCCGTGCATCTGTTCAATGTAGCGGCTATGGATAGGCTTCAGTGGGTGAGCGAGACTCCCTACCGCGTGGTTATCGCCGAAGACGAGGCGTTGATCCGGCTTGACCTCAAGGAGATGCTTGAGGAGCCGGGTCAGGATGCCTATGTCGTAGTCGGCGAAGCGTCCGACGGCGACGCAGCCGTCAAACTGGCCGCAGAGTTGCGGCCGGACTTGGTGATCATGGATGTGAAGATGCCGGTACTCGACGGCATCTCGGCGGCCGAGCAGATTACGGCCCGCCGCCTGGCGCCCGTGGTCATACTTACCGCCTTCTCCCAGCGTGATCTCGTCCAGCGGGCGAGCAGCGCCGGCGCGATGGCTTACCTGGTAAAACCCTTCACCAGGGCCGACCTGATCCCGGCGATCGAGATCGCGGTAAGCCGGTTCGCGGAAGTCAGCGCGCTCCAGGCGGAGGTCGGCGACCTGCGCGAGCGACTGGAGATGCGCAAGCTGCTCGACCGGGCGAAGGGCGTGCTGCAGGCGAGCCGCGGGATGACCGAGCCCGAGGCGTTCCGGTGGATACAGAAGACCTCGATGGATCGCCGGATGACCATGCGGGCGCTGGCTCAGGAGATCCTCACCGAGCAGAAGGCAAGCGCGAACACCGGAGCGGCGAGTCCGGAGAGTCCGACTAGTCACGCGGATCACTCTATTACCAGCGATGGGACGAAAGAGCCCGATACGGACGCGCCGAAGGAGCCGAAAGAGTAATCAGCTCCTGGTTTTAGGCAAGCGAGCGGGGCCAGGTCTTTACCCCCCGCGCAGACCCGGCGCCCGCTCGCTTGCTGCCGCCCGCCGCGACCTGTCGTTTGACAGCGCCGCAGCGACGGTAAGGAGCCCGGTGATCCTTTGGTGCCGTGTCGGCCTTCCCCGGGCCGGCACGTTCTCTACTCGAATCATCAAAGCTCCGGGGAACACCGTAGCGAGCAGCGCATGGCCGCGTGCGGACACTGCTATTACCAGGCCGGTATGGGCCAAACATCCGTTCGGTACGGCCGGCCCGAACCTGGCCGCTACCTGCGGCTTCGCCCGCGCCGACGGCCACGGGGCTTGCCCCGGTGCTCGGCTGGTGCGCGGGTTTGCGCGGCTTCAGCCAAGCGGCTGGTTGCCCTCGGTGGGCGAACTGGTGCTGCCGTCGGAGCCGGGGACGGCCCGGCGGAGCAGGCAGCTGAGCCTGGCCGTGCAGATCCGGCGGTCGCGGTCATCGCTAATCACGATGTCGTAGGTCGCCAGCGTCTGCCCGGCGTGCACCTGCGTGGCCACGCCGGTGACATTTCCGCTCCGCGCGGCCCGGTGGTGCGTGGCGTTGATCTCGATGCCCACGGTGAAGTTGTTCGCTCCCGCGTGCAGCGCCGCGCCGACCGAGCCGAGGGTTTCGGCGAGCACGCACGAGGCGCCGCCGTGCAGCAGCCCGTACGGCTGGGTGTTGCCCGCTACCGGCATCGTGCCGACCACCCGTCGCGGTGACGCTTCGATGATCTTGATGCCCATCCGCTGGGCGAGGGTCTCGCCGCTGGCGATCGCGCGATTGAGCGCGAGCAGGTCAGGTTGCCAGGAATTGTCCGACACAGTCTTGTCCGCCACGCGTGGCAGCTTAGTGCTCGCTCAGAGAGCGGTTCACTGACAGTAGGGGCCACTAGGATTGCCGGGTGGCTGTCAAGACTCCGGAAAAAGATCAAGATCAGCGCGACTTGCTCCTGCTGCTAGACGGGCATTCGATTGCCTATCGGGCCTTCTTCGCGCTGCCGATCGAGAATTTCTCTACCACTACTGGTCAGCCGACCAACGCGGTCTACGGCTTCACGGCCATGCTGATCAACGTGCTGAGGGACGAGAAACCGACGCATGTCGCCGCCGCGTTCGACCGGAGCGAGCCCACCTTTAGGCATGAGCAGTACGTCGAGTACAAGGCGACCCGCAGGCAGACGCCCACCGACTTCAAGAGTCAGCTGAGCCTGATCTTCGAGGTGCTCGACGCGCTCGGCATCCGCTGGCTGTCGTCGCCCGGCTTCGAGGCCGACGACGTGATCGCGACGCTCGCCACCAAGGCGGTAGCCGATGGGATGCGAGTGCTGATCGTGACCGGCGACCGGGACGCGTTCCAGCTGGTCAACGACGACGTCACGGTGCTGTACCTACGGCGCGGGGTCAGCGAGATGGGCCGGTTCACGCCCGAGGCGGTCTTCGAGAAATACGGCCTGACCCCGACTCAGTACCCGGACTTCGCCGCGCTGCGCGGTGACCCGAGCGACAACCTGCCCAGCATTCCCGGCGTGGGAGAGAAGACCGCGACGAAGTGGATCGCGGACTACGGCAACCTGGGCGCGCTGGTCGACAATGTCGATCAGATCAAGGGCCGGGCCGGTGACAATCTGCGCGACAACCTGGACAACGTGCTGCGGAACCGGCGGCTCACAGAGCTGGCCAGGGACGTGCCGATCGACGTCGGACCGCACGACATGGCGCCCGTCCCCTGGGACCGGGACCAGATCCACCAGCTTTTCGACACGCTGCAGTTCCGCGTGCTGCGCGATCGCCTGTATACGACGCTGCCCAACGGGATCCTGGGCCACCTGATCGACGCGCCCGCGCAGGCCGCTCAGGGCGGCTTCGACGTGGACCTGGCCCGGCTAGGCCCTGACGAGGTCAGGGCGTGGCTCGCCGATTACGGGCATGGCGGCCGGATCGGGCTGGCGCCCAGCGGCACCTGGGGCCGGGGGACCGGAAACCTCACCGGCCTGGCGCTTGCGGCCGTCGCGGGCGAGGCCGGGCTGGGAGGGCGGGCTGCTGGGCAGGGAGGGCGGGCTGAAGAACTGAGCCCGGCGGCCGTCATCGATCCGGTGCAGCTCACCGAGGACGATGAGCGTGCGCTCGCCGACTGGCTGGGCGACGAGTCGGCCGCCAAGGCCATGCACGACGCGAAGGGCCCGATCCACGCGCTGGCCGCGCGCGGCTGGGCGCTGCGCGGCCTGACCAGCGACACGGCGCTCGCTGCCTACCTGGCGCTGCCGGGGCAGCGTTCGTTCGACCTGGCCGACCTGGCGCTGCGGTACACCAAGCACCAGCTGAGCGAGGTCGGCGAGACCGCCTCAGGGCAGCTCACGCTCGACATGGCCACTGATGAGACCGAGGACGCGGAGGCGCAGGCCGCGATGGCACTGGCCCGGCGGGCGCTGGCCACCGCCGAACTGGCCGACGCGCTCGACGCCGACCTGGCCAAACGCGGGGCCAGCGAACTGCTCGCCGACGTCGAGCTGCCGCTGGTCACCGTGCTCGCCAAGATGGAACACGCGGGGATCGCGGCCGACATCGAGCACTTCGCCTCGATGTCAGCGAGCCTGGGCGCCGACGTCAAGTCGGCCGAGCAGGGCGCCTACGCCGCCACCGGGCACGAGTTCAACCTCGGATCGCCCAAGCAGCTGCAGGAAGTGCTGTTCACCGAGCTTGGCCTGCCGAAGACCAAGCGGATCAAGACCGGCTACACGACCGACTCAGAGGCGCTGACCGGCCTGCTCGCGCAGACCGAGCATCCGGTGCTGGCGCACCTGCTCAGGCACCGAGACGTGGCCAAGCTCAAGAGCATCGTCGACTCGCTGATCCCGATGGCTGGTCACGACGGCCGGATCCACACGACCTACAACCAGATGATCGCCGCGACCGGCAGGCTCAGCTCGACCGATCCGAACCTGCAGAACATCCCGATCAGGACCGAGGAAGGCCGGCGGATCAGGCAGGGCTTCGTGGTCGGCGAGGGTTATGAATGCCTGCTGACCGCCGACTACAGCCAGATCGAGCTGCGGATCATGGCTCACCTGTCCGGCGACGAGGCGCTGGCGGCCGCGTTCGGGTCCGGTCATGACTTCCACGCGGCGACCGCTTCGCGGGTATTCGGGCTGCCGCCCGAGGACATCACCGGCGACCTGCGCAGCAAGATCAAGGCGATGAACTACGGGCTCGCCTACGGGCTCTCGGTTTACGGCCTGTCCCAGCAGCTCAGCGTTCCGGCCACCGAGGCCCGGGGCTACATGGATGAATACTTCGGCGTGTTCGGCGGCGTGCGTGACTATCTGCAGAACGTGGTCGCCCAGGCCCGTCAGGACGGGTACACCCAGACGATTCTGGGCCGCCGCCGCTACCTGCCCGATCTGACCTCAGACAACCGGCAGCGCCGGGAGATGGCCGAGCGGATGGCGCTGAACGCGCCGATCCAGGGCTCGGCCGCGGACATCATCAAGGTCGCGATGCTGGCGGTCGACGAGGCGATTACGGCCAGCGGGCTCAGCTCGCGCATGCTGCTGCAGGTTCACGACGAACTTTTGTTCGAGGTCGCGCCGGGTGAACTCGATCGGCTCAGCGAACTGGTCAAGACGGCGATGGGCGGCGCGTTCACGATGACGGTTCCGCTCGATGTGTCCATGGGAACCGGCCGGAGCTGGGCCGAAGCCGCCCACTGACGGCAGGTTGACTAGTGCTGTACGCAAGGTGAAAGTGAGGTAAATGCCAGGTAGCTGACCGGGACGCAGTCCGGTACCGCGATTGACCACCCGGCCAGGTTCTCATAAGCTGATCGATGCGTTGTGATCTCACGCAGTCCGGCCATGGAAAGGCACCGACGGGAAGTCTGTAGCCCGGCCGGTGTTCCTGACCAGGGCACTCCAGCTACCATGTCGGACGCGCTGCACACTGCGCGCCCAAAAACCCAGACCCTGTCCGTATCCGGAGCCCATTAACACATGACGACCAGCAGCACGCAGGCCACCTCGACCCCTCAGGTTGCCGTTAACGACATCGGTTCGGAGGAAGCTTTCCTCGCCGCGATCGACGAGACCATCAAGTACTTCAACGACGGCGACATTGTCGACGGGACAGTCGTCAAGGTCGATCGGGACGAGGTTCTGCTCGACATCGGCTACAAGACCGAGGGCGTGATCCCGTCCAGAGAGCTGTCGATCAAGCACGATGTCGATCCCAATGACGTCGTCAAGACCGGTGATCACATCGAGGCTCTTGTCCTTCAGAAGGAGGACAAGGAAGGCCGCTTGATCTTGTCCAAGAAGCGCGCGCAGTACGAGCGGGCGTGGGGCACGATCGAGAAGATCAAGGACGAGGACGGCGTCGTCACCGGCACTGTCATCGAGGTGGTCAAGGGCGGTCTGATCCTGGACATCGGGCTGCGCGGGTTCCTGCCCGCGTCGCTGGTGGAGATGCGCAGGGTCCGCGATCTGCAGCCGTACGTGGGCAAGGAGATCGAGGCCAAGATCATCGAGCTGGACAAGAACCGCAACAACGTGGTCCTGTCCCGCCGGGCCTGGCTGGAGCAGACGCAGTCCGAGGTTCGCCAGAACTTCCTGAACACGCTGCAGAAGGGCCAGATCCGCAAGGGTGTCGTAAGTTCGATCGTGAACTTCGGCGCTTTCGTCGACCTCGGCGGGGTGGATGGCCTGGTGCACGTCTCCGAGCTGTCCTGGAAGCACATCGACCACCCGGGCGAGGTTGTCGAGGTCGGCCAGGAGGTCACGGTCGAGGTGCTGGACGTGGACATGGACCGCGAGCGGGTCTCGCTGTCGCTGAAGTCCACCCAGGAAGACCCGTGGCAGCAGTTCGCGCGGATGCACCAGATCGGCCAGGTCGTCCCGGGCCGGGTCACCAAGCTGGTGCCGTTCGGCGCGTTCGTGCGGGTCGAGGAGGGCATCGAGGGCCTGGTGCACATCTCCGAGCTGGCGGACCGGCACGTGGAGATCCCCGAGCAGGTCGTTCAGGTGGGCGACGAGATCTTCGTCAAGATCATCGACATCGACCTGGACCGGCGGCGGATCAGCCTGTCGCTCAAGCAGGCGAACGAGGGCCAGACCGGGGAGATCACCGGGGACGACTTCGACCCGACCCTCTACGGCATGCCGGCTACTTACGACGAGCAGGGCAACTACGTCTACCCGGACGGCTTCGATTCGGAATCGGGCGAGTGGCTCGAAGGCTTCGAAGCCCAGCGCGAGGAGTGGGAGCGGCAGTACGCCGAGGCCCGCGCCAGGTTCGAGGCGCACCAGCGCCAGGTCGCCGAGGCCCGCAGCAAGGCCGAGGGCGAGGACGCCGACGACCCGGAGGGCGCGAGTTCGCACACCTCGGGCTCGGCCGACTCCGACGACTCGGGCGGCGGTGCGCTCGCCTCGGACGAGGCGCTCGCGGCGCTGCGCGAGAAGCTCTCGGGCGGCCGAAACTAACAACTGGCCAGCTAGCCATGAACGTGGCGGGCTTACCCGGCAAGATTCTGGGAAGCCCGCCACAATCATGTGCAGGGGAGTGAGCTGAATGCTCAGGGTAGGGCTGACCGGCGGTATCGGCATGGGCAAGAGCGAGGTTTCTCGTCGCCTTGACGCGCACGGTGCCGTCCTGATTGACGCCGATGCCATCGCCAGGGAAGTCCTCGCGCCTGGCACACCCGGGCTTGATCAGGTGATCGAGACGTTCGGGGTCGAGCTGCGCAAGCCAGACGGCTCGCTTGACCGGGATCGGCTCGGCGAGATCGTGTTCGCCGACTCCGAGAGGCTCGGCCAGCTCAACGCGATCGTTCACCCCTTGGTCGGCCAGCGGATGATCGAGCTGGAGAGCTCGGTCGCGGCCGACGCGATCGTGGTGCACGACGTGCCGCTGATCGCCGAGAACAACCTGGCCGGCAACTACGACCTGGTGATCGTCGTCGACGCGCCGTCCGTGTTGCAGCTGGACCGGCTGACCAGGCTGCGCGGCATGAGCAAGGAACAGGCCGACGCCCGGATGGCCGCGCAGGCCAGCCGGGAGGCCAGGCTCGCCATCGCGGATTTCGTGATCGACAACTCGGGTTCGCTGAGCGAGCTAGATCGCCAGGTCGGTGATCTGTGGGCCGAGCTGCGCCGGCGCGCCCGGCTGGATGACCGGACTCGGACTGGCCGGGGGCCCCGCACAACCTGAAAGTCTTCTCATTTAGAAAGCATTGCGGTGGCTTGCTGCGCCCAGCCTGAGCCGAGTCCGGCCGGGCCGGACGCAGGACCGGCCTCGGGCCGGGCGACGCGCCCGGGCGGACTGAGGGCGGCCTGAGCCGTTGCGGAGTCCGGTTCGGACGGGCGATCCGACATGCGCAAATTCTTCATCTTCCCAAGGGTTTTGAATTTGGGGGTTGACGGTGTTCTGTGGTTGGATCTCAGGCGATATATCGTGTGTGTGAACTGGGCGGGGGGCGACCGATGAGGAGGCGGGCGCTTGATTGAAGTACGGGGAGTAACCAAGCGATTTGGCGAGAAGATCGCCGTCGATGACCTCAGCTTTACCGTCGAGCCCGGGCGGGTCACCGGGTTCCTCGGCCCGAACGGTGCGGGCAAGTCCACGACTATGCGGATCATTCTCGGCCTTGACCGGCCGCAGAAGGGCACCGCGACGATCGGGGGCCTGGCCTACCGGGATCTGGCCGATCCGCTGCGTACGGTCGGAGCGCTGCTCGAGGCCAAGGCTGTGCACACTGGCCGCAGTGCGCGCAACCATTTGCTTTTCCTTGCGCAGAGTCAGGGACTGCCGGCCAAGCGCGTCGACGAGATGCTGGACTTCGTCGGCCTGGCGGCAGTGGCGAATAAGCGGTCGGGAGGGTTCTCGCTGGGCATGGGCCAGCGGCTTGGGCTGGCGGCCGCGCTGCTCGGGGATCCTGAGGTGCTGCTGCTCGACGAGCCGGTCAACGGCCTGGACCCCGAGGGCGTGCTCTGGATCAGGAACCTGCTGAAGGACCTGGCCAACCGGGGCCGCACGATCCTGGTCTCTTCGCACCTGATGAACGAGATGGCGGTGACGGCTGATCACCTGATCGTGATTGGCAAGGGCAGGCTGATCACGGCGGAGAGCACCGCCGAAGTGATCTCGGCGGGCACGAAGAAGTCGGTGCGGGTGCTTACCCCGGACGCGACCAAGCTGACGGACCTGATTACCGCTGACGGCGGCGAGGTCAAGTCGGGTTCGCTGACTGCGGCCGATGCCGAGCTGGCCGACGGAGCCGAACTCCTGATCGTCTCCGGCCTGAATGCGCGGCGAGTGGGCGAACTGGCGTCGTCGGGTTCTGTGGTGCTGTACGAGCTGACTCCGCAGCTGGCTTCCCTGGAAGAGGCGTTCATGGAGCTGACGGCAGGGAGCGTGGAATTTGGCGTGCATGGCGACGCCGTTGGCGCGGTTGGCGCG
>Ga0134128_10003672_pt1 | contig 18755 bp, 33 predicted proteins | sample KB31754_FD_96462 | JGI IMG/M metagenome (GOLD analysis project Ga0134128, IMG submission 96462) | Terrestrial soil microbial communities with excess Nitrogen fertilizer from Kellogg Biological Station, Michigan, USA - KB3-175-4 | ecosystem: Environmental > Terrestrial > Soil > Unclassified ... | reverse complement strand
AAGTTTGACAAGAAGGATGAAGCCAGGAACGCCATTAGTGTGCCTGTGATGGTAGAGATATGTGAGATTGACGAATATCACAATATCCTCGCCATCGAAAAAGGTCATTGATGCAGGTAGATACCTGCATGAGAAAGCCAAAAGAGGTATTTGAGGATCATTTGAAGATCAGAAAGAACGGTCATGATGCCATTGAAAAAGACATCAGCCGCAACTACTCTGATAACATATTGATTTTCACCTCTTTTGGCATCTTCCACGGCAAAGACGGACTCCGAAAGTGTGCAGCCAAGCTCCGTCGAGAACTACCCTGTACCGACTACGACTACATCACAAATTTAGTCCGTGGCGAGATTGCTTACCTGGAGTGGAAGGTGGATTGCGGTAGCCATTACGTCGATGATGGTGCTGACACTTTCCTTATCAAGAACGGCAAGATCGTACTTCAGACAATCCACTACACAGTCAAGAAACGCCGCTGATGCAGGTAGATACCTGCATGTGGAACGAATCCAGCCTCAACAGATTGTATCACAGTGCCGTAGAAGCTTTCCCGCACACCAGAAAACGTCAGCACGCCACCGATACAGTACAGGTGACTCGCCTGGAGTGGATGCCCTACGTTGGTATGCACACTTTGTTTTTGAAAGCTCACGTTCAGAACTTTGCCGATAATGGCGGCGAGTACGATCCCATTATCCTTTTCAAAAACGTAAGATATCACGAATACCACCAGCCGGGATTCATTGAAATTATCAGTTCCGACACCCACCAGCAGTATTTCGTTGACCGTCTTAGCGGCAACCTGAACGATGTCTTACTGCGGTGTAGCTGCGGCGACTACTTCTGGCGTTTCAACTACTACAACAGTCTTGACAGAAGCCACTACGGTCGGGTAAGAAATCCATATGAGGACGGTGCGTATCGCATTAACCCAAGAGAAATGCCCGGCGAATCGTGCGAGCCTTAGAATTTCAGAGGTAATATGCTGGAAACAGATTTCTTGGTCGTTGGTGGAGGCGTTGTTGGACTGGCTACCGCATATCAGATCATGAAAAAGCATCCCGGTAGACACGTTGTTGTCCTTGAAAAAGAACCAAAGGTAGCAAAACACCAATCAGGAAGAAACTCCGGTGTTATTCACAGTGGCATCTACTACAAGCCCGGTTCCTCTAAGGCTATTAACTGCCGCCAAGGGAAGCTGGCTCTTGAGCGATTCTGTTATGAAAACTACATTCCCTTCCAAAAGATCGGTAAGTTGATCGTAGCCACCGACCAAGAGGAAGAGGGGAGACTCCACGATATCTTACAACGCGGCAAAGAGAACGGAGTTAAATGCAAACTCCTCACCAAGGAGGAGATGCTTAAGATTGAACCAAACGCAGCAGGCATTTGCGCCATCCACGTTCCTGAAACTGGCATCGTCAATTACAGAACCGTGTGTAATTGTCTTTCCACAATGATTAAGGGAATGGGTGGCAATGTCTATTGTGGAGAGAGGATAACAAGCATTGAATACAACAGCGGCGTTCTGGCTGAAACATCAAATGGGATGCTGTTCCACTGCAAGATGCTCATCAACTGTGGTGGTCTATACGCCGACCGCATAGCGAGGCTTGCTGGTCATGAACCCATAGTTAAGATCATTCCCTTCCGTGGTGAATACTACACCCTCTCACCAGAGGCGATCCCTTTGGTTAAGGGACTGATTTATCCCGTCCCTGATCCGCAATTCCCCTTCCTCGGAGTTCATTTTACCAAAATGATCGGTGGTGGAGTGGAGTGCGGTCCTAATGCGGTACTGGCTTTCGGCAGAGAGTGCTATAAGAAGCATCAGATCAGTATCCCCGAACTTTGGGAGACGTTGACCTTCCCTGGCTTCCGTAAGTTGGCTATTAAATACTGGAAAACCGGCATTCATGAGGCATTGCGTTCTATAAGCAAGAAGCTGTATACTCAAAGCTTGAAAAGGTTGGTCCCGGCGGTCGAGAGTGGTCATCTCATCGACAATCGTCCTGCCGGTATTCGGGCACAAGCTGTCCGTACCGATGGGACTCTGGTTGATGACTTTTTGATCGAAAGACAGGATGACATAATCCACGTCCTCAACACACCCTCGCCAGCCGCAACCGCGTGTTTAACCATTGGTGAGCAGATAGCTAGGGAGGTTGAATGAAGAAGGTTTTACTGGCTTTTTTGACGTTGTTGTTGGTTGTTGGTTCTGGTGCAACACAGGAGCGCAATAAGGCACCTGATATCATCAGCTATGTGAATCCGAGTCACTACTCCAATTACACCTTCAAGTTCGATAAGAGTAAAGGATTCAAGCTGAAGTACAAATTCACGAAGAAGGACTTCAACGGCAAGATGCCCGAAGTGTTTCACTTCAGTTTTCACGGACCCCAGCCAGTCAATGTGGAGGCTTACACGACAACCTGTTGTCTCAAGAAAACACGACTGGCAGCATTCCCTCTCGACCACGGCAAGTATTGGATTATGGACAATCTCTATAACAAAGATGTTCATATTGAAATCCTCATCCATGACCCGCCAGAAAGACATGAGAAGCGATGGAAGCAGTATGAGGTCAAGGTTGAAGGCACTTATATTGATGCCGAGAGCAAGAAAGATCGTTTGTTTTCATATGAAGCATTCAGGGTCAGGGGAGTGGTGGGATTTGGTACGGAGTCTGAAAAACATACCTTCCGGGTTGACCTCGCCAAGGGACATCCCAAAATTAAGGAGATCAAAAAGAAGGTGGAAGACCTAGCCAAAAAATACGGCTGCAAGGTGATCAAGTGGGAGGAAAGGGAAGGCTTTGACTTCCTTTGGAAGGAAAAGAAGAAGTAAGTGATGGAGTCCTCCTTGGTTCATGGTATAATGGGACCAAGGAGGACTTTTTCATGGGCTACGAGACACACTACAAACTATCGATTAAGGACGAGCGTGAAATCCGAAAGAGTCGCGATCCGAAATATACCGAGTTCGTGACCTTCTTGGAACACGCTTCCGAGAACCGCAACTGCGGCAGACAACGTGCTGCTGACGCATTTCAATTCGGACCTGATGACTACATGGAAATCCCTGTCGCCTGGCTCTACGACTTCTGGATCGGCAACGGCGATCCTTGCAAGTGGTATGCACATGAAAAGGACATGAAACTTTTCTCCAAAAAGTTCCCCACATTTGTGTTCAAGCTGGAAGGCGAAGGCTCTGAGTCGGGGGATCTCTGGATTAAGTATTTCAAGGACGGTAAGATGCAGCAATGCCACGCCAAGATTATTTACGACGAATATGACGAGACGAAGCTGCAATGAAAAACCTTGAGAAGCACATTGCCAAGGTACTTGAAGAACACAGGCTTGACGAATACCTCAGTCAAATGATCAAGGCGGTTCCTTGGGATGATTTGATGATGGCGTTTGCCAACGTCTGTGTTTTTACGGCAAATGGCAGGGATGTTAAGCGGGACAGCAAAGAGTACAAAGCATGGATGAAGCGGGCATCAACTTTTCACGATACCATTATTGATGCCCGCACTGCTTCTGTTCAAAGGCGCAAGCTGAAGAAGTTAACCAATAATGCCGGCACTGTCGCCGCTACTGATGCTGATGCTTCCGGTGCCGTGAAGCTTGATCCAACCGTCTGAGATATGGATGTTGACTGGCTTATTCAGTACCTTCCTTAGTATCGATGGGAAATAATCAGGCGTAAGAGTGAATGTTCTGTCGTGGATGGAGATGGTAACATCTTGGTCATGGAATTTGATCTCTTCACCACCGCCACCAGTGGATAACGTCTCATTTTCTCCGGTTTTCCCAGGATGAGCCATCTTCATAAGGGCGTTCCGGTTAATCACCCCATTAGCCAGCCAGCCAGCGTCCTGAGTGACCTTATCGATGTTGCAGCCAATGATTTCAAACTTGTCTAGATGAATAGAAATCGGTCCTGACCCAGACAACTTGATTTCTATTGGAGCGTTTTGGACTGCTTTCTTGGCTTGAGAGGCTGGGTCTTCGTAGTTTCTGGTAATGGCGTGATCGGGCTTCGGCAATCCCTGGTAAGCAGGTGCCTGCATGGAATGGCGATATCCACCATACATGATGCCAAGTGCGGCAGGCAATGCCAGCCACTTTTTGCTGATTTCATTGTAAAGCTCTGAGTCTCGTTGTTTTAGCCACTCGGCAAAAGGCGTTCTTTCCATAGAGGTATATAGCAATGGCATTGACAGTTGAGCAAAAACGTGCGATCATTCGGTATATCACTGGCTGGTCTGTGAAACCCATCCTTGAGGATGTGGATGAAGTCGGTGGAACTTGGACTGACGAAACCGGGGATCAACTTGAAGAAGAAGTGGGCAACTTCCTTGATGAGTGTGCCACTACTTTGAAAAGGTGGGTTGAAGATGAACACGGCAAACATCTGGACGGACGAGAATCGTCGTAGTGGTCTTCCATGCCTGCGCAATACGAGAATCACCATTGCTCAGGTGATCGCCGAAGTCGCCGAACGCGGCAGCATCAAGGAATTTGCAGACAATTTTAACCTCGATGCAGAAAGCATCAGAGGTGCTTTGGAAGATGTCGCTGTCCTTTTCGACCATCCTCTTTGGGAGAAAAGGTTGAAAATTCAGACTGACCCTGCTAATATAGAAGTGTAAGGCGGGGTCATCGTCTAATGGGAAGACAGTAGATTTGCATTCTACAAATCGGGGTTCGACTCCCCGTGGCTCCACTAAGAAGGAAGTAGGCATGAACATTTTGTGGGCGAGCATGAGGGATTACTGTTGTTTGGGCACGGTTGTCCTACCTATGTGCCTCTGCGGTTTCCTTTGCTGGAGAAACTTCATCAAGAAGTAAGAAAGGGGCGATGTCGGAGTCACTTGAGAAGATCGAAGGGCAACCCGGAGATCAATTTGACAAAGACACCTTCTATATACCCAACGCGGGTGACGGAGTGTCTCTTGTTGGTCATAAAACGAAGTGCAGCAAATGTGGTAGAAAGGTTCTGATCCAGTTGCCTTTGTTTGGCGTTCCGCATCATTTTGATGCAATGCCCACTTGTGCAGAGTGTCTTGACCTAGACCCGCATTGGGCAGATGAACACCCGGAAATAGCACTCGATCTCTTGAAGTGGAAAGACGCCCCCTAAGCACTTGGTAGTGCAGGCGGTGGAAAACGGGGTGAAGTTCACGGAGAATGGGGCGGCTTATACCCGCTATAGCGACTGATAATCGCACCGGCTAGGGTTCGACTCCCTACACCCCGATTGTGTATCATTGGGAGGAGAAGCACGGTGGGCGTTGATTTCTTCCCTTGCGACCATTGCGGCGACACTATCTGTGACTGCGGTGTATATTATCACTGCCGTGACATCTGTGAACGTAAATGGTGCAGTAAGGAATGTGCGGCAGCGGAAGGTTGGAGGGCTGACAAAGAAGACGCCGACGACTCCAATGATTACTCTTGCATCTTTTGCCGCTACGAAGATGCAGAAGATTCGGAACTCTTCCATTTTCTGCTTGAGAAGTACAACTTGACGCGAGGAGAAGTGTTGAAGATGTATCTCGCGTACCTTAAAGGTTAATCATGAAAAAGATTGCAACTCTTTGCGTGTTTTGTTTGTTGCTGGTCGGCTGTCAGCCAAAACCTGTTCAGCGGGTAGTTGTACCACCACAGCAGCAAACGGTGCCAGTGGCACCAGTAGCCCCTAAGATCGAGGGAACCTATAGTGGTACTTGGTTGGCTACGAATAGAAGAATTGACGGCACTATGATGTGTGTCGTCTCCGATCTGGGCGGTGGGAGATGGAAAGGGACTTTCTCTGGTGTTTGGCATGGGAGAAAGTTTTCTTACAATGTCGATTGGACTGGCACTCCCAACGACCTGAGAGGCACAGCGGTGATTGATGGTGCAAACTATCAATGGACAGGATCGATCACCGCAAATGAATTTAAGGGAACCTTCATCGGCAACAGGTACAAGGGTTCTTTCGATCTACGAAAATGACGGTCCTGGGATGAAAAACACACCCACTGAAGAAGAAATCATCGCCTGGGAAGGCGAATGGAACCGAAGAGAACAGTTCCTTCTTGACCACGGCTGGAAGAAGGTTGAAAAGACCTTTAAGAATCCGTGGAACGGTCAGGAATACACGGCGTCCGCTTGGCATGACCCGGTAAGAAATGCCGTCCATCCCTATGCGGACGCCTACGACCAGCTAACCATGATTATCCTCAAGGAAGATGGTTGGCGGGCGATACTTGAAGTGAAACACCTTGGTACTAAGGAATTGGGACCGAAGTTCCCCAAGAGAGAAGAATGGGGAAGATTCCAGTCACCCAGGACCAAAAGGATTTACAGCTTCCTTGAGGCACAGCATATTATGGAGCGGGGCTGGAAAGAGGATATCTATCCTGCTGACTGTTCTGAGAATACAAGACAACTGAACCGGCTTGCCGGGGAAAACTTCCAGGGTGATATCATTGAAACGTGGTATTACCGTAGAAAAAATGGCGAATGTATTCACAAATTGTGGGAGAACGGCAATGACTGAACAACAAAAAGCGGCTGTTAGCATTGCTCTGTCAACCCTGGCGGGAGACAATCTCGCCTTCGACACTCCCCTGGTAAAAGATCCCATTGAGCAGGCAATTGCTCATAGGGAATTGCCCCCAAAGGACTTCAAACACAAGTGTGTAGTGGTTCTTTACGAGGCGATCACCCGCACAGGGTATTTTGCTGAGTGAGTATTGTTCGTGGATGCCCCGGTGCCAGCATTTGCTGTGTGTCTGGCTGTGCCGAAGAGGGTTGTGTTAGTTTCCAGTGGACTTGAGGGCACTTAAAGTCCTTGGCACCGGGGTACATTCACCTTGAAACTACAAATCTCACTTTCCTTTGATCAAACCGAGCAACAAAAGGATCTTATTGAGGAGTTGACCGGCTGGTTGCTGGAAAACGCTCAACTTACTCTCAAGTACAGGTTGAGGTTCCCCGACATTGAAGATATGGTTCATCGGCTCAGCATCGTTCGCAGACTAGCGGAAGGTGGTGCAATCACTTCAATCGATACCGAAGAAGCCCAGAGATATCTCTTCTGGGTTGATACCATGAAAGAGGAACTGGAGACGATTAGAAATATGTTCCAAGATTGAAGTTAAATGAGTGCTGCTCTAATACCTCATGCAATACTTTGTAGCAATTGAAGACACCAGAGAACTCCGCTGGCAAGCAGAGTTACTATACGAGAGCATCCGTCTCCTTGATCTTGTAGATCACTTCTTGGTCGCCATCTGCCCTGGCAGAGGCTCAATCGTTCAAAAACCACGCTACCCCAATGTTGTCTACTTCGACAACATCGGACGACGGCTAGGGTTTCCTCATCTCAACAAATGTTACGGGCTTCTTAGGGCGCTTGAGACTGGACATCTTAAGCCGCCCTTTGTGGTGCTTGAACCTGATATGTTCTTGCTTAATGCACTGCCGCCCACTAAGGCTCCTGTGGCAGCACAGCGACAAAAATACCTCTCTTGGGATAAAGTGGATGATCGAGTCAAAGACATGGTGATAGATAAAGACAGGTGGGTTGACGTAGGTGGTGTTTACCTTTTTAATCAGGTGTCAAACAAGTTGTATGAAGATGCGGTCAGGTACACCCACGATCTTTACAGCAAGTATGGTAACAACCCGAAGTGGCATACCTACGGTTTCAATCTGGCTATTGCCAACAACGACCTCTCCTGTCAACGAAGAGAGGATTACGAGATGCCTCTCCTGTACGACGGATCACCTGATGTAAATTGGAACAGCTACATCATCCACTACAAAGACGGCTACCCACCGTACTTCCATAAAGAAAAGGTGTTTGACTCAATCAACTTCTCTTTCAAGATGCCTCTGCCATTCAAGGTGCTTCTGGAGGCTCCCATCCAAAACCAGCCCAACCTTGTCATTATGCAGACCTTAATCCGCTCCTGGCTCGATTCTAACTTGACTAGGCTGCACTACTTGCTATAATAAGATACGATGGCTAGGTACTACGTTGGCTTCCACTGTCCTATTTGTCACAAGCCGGTCAACTTACTGACCGATAACCTGTACGACGAGTTCTTTATGCCGTGGGAGGACAACTATCGTAGATATATCATGCCGACGCATTGGGTTTTACATCCTTGCAAACACCGTCTCAAGGAGTTGGGAGTAACCGAGTGGGGAGGGATCTGGTGGAAAGCCCTGTATCCAAGCAAGCTAGAGAATCCCCAAACCGTTGAGGGCGAAGGCTTTAACGCCTTTGTGGAATGTAAACAGGAGGCGGATAACCCCTATACAACTTGGGGCGACCGTAGGTATTATGAGTGGCACAAAGGGTGGCATCGAGCGAGAGAAATTGCCCAGCAACTATAGCAGGTTGATGCCTGACTATCCGCGCACTTTGCATCTACCACACAATCCGAACGCCCAACGAGATGACTTAATTGCATCTCCCGAAGATGTTAAAGACATCTTTGTCAGCCTAAACACCTACGTCGAAGAAAAGATCGACGGTGCCAACTGTGGCATGATGTTGTGCAATGACGGCAAGGGCGATGAGTTTCCGCTGATCCGCAACCGCAGTCACATTCTCGTCAAAGGTTACATGAAGGCAACGCCTGCTAAGATGCAATTTGCGAGCGTTTGGAACTGGTTTTACGACAATAAGGACAAGTTCGACAACCTGAACTGCATCCTGGGCATGTACGCAGGGGTTTATGGGGAATGGCTTTACGCTCTGCACGGCGTAAAATACGATAAACTACCGAGCCTTTTTGTGCCTTTCGATGTCTATGACTACGAGCAAGGGCACTTCCTCGACACTGGAAAATCTCGGCAAGCCTTGCAGGAGGCAGGTTTCGAGATCGTTCCGCTGGTTCACCAAGGACCAGTCGAGAGCTATGAGCAGTTGGAGGCGTTCTGCCAGGAGCAAAGCCTTTTCGCCTCCGAGCGTCGGGAGGGCGTCTACCTCAAGGTGACGGACGGCAAGAAAGTCATCAAGAGGTTCAAGATGGTTCGCCACGATTTCATTCAAGGTTGCCACTGGTCCGACAGGGTGATCACAAGGAACAAGGTGAAGAAATAAAGTGGGAATTGATTACGAAACCGGAACAACCTTCTACGAAAGGTTTGAACTTACCATTCAACCCTCTGACCTTTTTCCAAGAGGGCTAAATGTTGAAATGGTTCCCTGGCAAGGCAATTGTTTCAACATCACAAAGATAACCTCGTATGATGCCTATGATGGCAAGACGAGGTATTACAAGCTGAATACCTTGAGGGATGAACAGCAGAAGTTCATAAGAGATGTGGTTGCGAAACACTACGTCCGTCACCGAAAGTTCATGCAGTTAACAGAGGGCTTCTTCGCCATAGAAGAAGATGTGTCGAAGTATTGGTTGCATGTGAATCACTTGGGCGAGAAACACACCTACGGGGGAAAGTGAACTGCGGGGAGCAATGCACACGCCTAAGTCTAACAAGATGAAGCGACAGGAGAAGGAGAAGAGAGAGCGTCTGCGCCGCGAACGCGAGCAGAGGCTCAACAACTCCTTCGCTGCCCGCAAGGCGCGTGAAGTAGAGAAAGTTCAAAAAGCTGTCGAGTTGCTTTCCGCATCCAAGGCTGGTACGCGCAACCCCAAGGAGGCTCTAAAAGCGATCTACAAGGGTGAGAAAATTTACATCCCGTCTTCTTCTCCTCTTGCCTGCTACAACACCATGTTCTCCAATACACGATCCAAGGCGGAAAAAGATTCTCTTTTTCGACTTTTGAGTCATTGTGTAGAGGAAGGTGTTCATTTCGTTGATAAGGGACGTGTCTATGGGGGCAGAAGCTTCGCCAATGCCGTCCGTGGCTTGGCTTTCTTTCACGACTTCTGGATTCGTCCTCTGGAGGATTGGGAACCGCCGAGCTACAACGTCCGCAAGCAGTTCAACTCCCTAGCAAGGCACCTGTTTTCCAAGTACGCTATCCCCTCATTCATGGACGATGCCTGGTTTAGCGGCAACACCACTCATCAGGAGTGGTTCTTGCATCTGGGTGAGGGACAAAACATCAGGACCGCCAGAGGTTTGCCTATCCAGTTGACGAAGAAGGCGGCGCATCACATGATGCAGGCTCCAGGTGACTTCGACATCAATGCCGCTATCCGCTGGGGTCAGATTCATTTCATGGGTGGAGACGAGCGGCTGGTGCGTGCGATCTTGAAAACGAGAATCAGCAACAGCTTCGTCAACAATGAATTCTGGGAGAGCGTCTTCCGTTGGTTCATGGTGAACCCGATGCTCGATACGGCACAGTATGCGCCGATCATTGACTACATTTACCACCAGAAGTTCATTCCCAGCGTTCCCAACGAGGCTCCAACCGGACCACGCCTTCTTCCTGCTCAGCCAAACCTGAGCATGAAGAACCGCAACGTGGACGCCACCATCAAGGCGATGGAGGAATGGCACAAGCAAACAGGTCGTAGCCGCAAGGGTGGCGATAACTATTGGGAAGGCTCTGGCATCCCTGAGTTCACCTACGAGGAAGGCGAACACAACAAGAAGTATTACACCGTGTCTGAAATCCTCACCGCCAAGGAACTACGCGAGGAGGGTTCTGCTATGCACCATTGCGTCGGCTCTTACTCTCACTCTTGCTCCACTGGACGTACCTCCATTTGGAGCATTAAGCAGCAGAACCCGGACGGCTCTGTCATTCGCCTTCTGACCGTGGAGGTTGATAACGCGGGTAAGAGCATCCGTCAGGCACGCGGCAAATTCAATGAACGCCCTGGCTACAAGGCAAACGACATCATGAACCGCTGGGCGACAGCGGCTGGGCTTAACATTTCCCGGTGGTTAATATGAGATGGCGTAGAAAAATCTACGATAACTGTGTGATACAAGCCCCCGATGGAACACCCGTCAGCCGATGTCTAAGAAGTCGGCTTGATTGGTATCTCAGCCGGGGCTTAGCTACGCGCATTGATGAAGACACCATTCGACTTCATAAGGAGCCGAGCGGTTCTTGCCATGTGCGCGAAGCTACTGAGATCAAGTTAAACATCTGTGTGGTGTGTGGCGATACCAAGAAGTTAAGTACCCACCACGTTGTTCCTTACTGCTTCCGTAACGCCTTGCCTCTGGAGTGGCGAGCCAGTGCTGCGCTTTATCATGATACTGTTGCCTTGTGTGACAAGTGTCACAGATCCTACGAGAAGTACGGCAATCTGCTTAAAAAGCAGCTTGCCAGTCAGTTTGGCATCAGTGTTCACGGTTATGGCGTAATCGTTGAAGGCAAACGAACCACTATGAGAAGCTACGCCCGAACCCTCTTGGAGTTGCCGCCTCGCAATAAAAAAAGACGCAAGAAGTTCTACTTTAACCCTCCTCCTGAAAAACGACAAGAGTTTCTACAACGCATTGCAGAGTACATCGGTCATGAACCAACGCAGGAAGAACTGCTTGAAATGACCGAATGGAACACGGTCATTAAGACGGAGGATTATATCCCCTATGGTAAATACATCGTTGATCAATTTGATCCGGCTGATCTGGTGTTAATGTGGCGAAAACACTTTTTAGACACCATGAAGCCGCGATTCATGCCTGGTTACTGGTCACTTGAGAGACTTCCTACCCCAGAAGAAACCGAGCATCTCCTGCAAGAGCTTCAAGATGATCCCAAAGAGGTCAGGTGGCGATTCCGAACAGAATCCGCTTGATATTCCCATACCCTTTGCTATAGTAGGGGCATGAAGGAGTATCCGAAGACCTTTGGTTTCAACCCCGCACTTGCCGGAAGACCCTGCAAAGCCTTCTACAAGTACGACGGCTCCAATCTGCGCTTTGAGTATAGCCGTAAACAGAAGCGGTGGTACAAGTTCGGCACACGACGCCATCTCTTCCTTGAGGGCGATCCAGAGTACGGAGCCTCCCTGCCTGTTTTCTTTAAGAAATACGCAGAAGGGCTTGCCAAGGTTTTCCACGATACGAAGTCCTGGCGCAACGCCGATTATATGATTGTCTACGGAGAATACTTCGGACCCCATAGTTTCGCGGGTCAGCATGATCCGTTGAGGCTCAAGGTGGAAAACAACGATCCCAAAGACCTTGTTCTCTTTGATGTTGAGGTTCACCGTAGAGGCATCCTAGGACCGGACGAGTTCATAAAGAACTTCGGACACCTGCCGGTAGCCGAGGTTGTTTATGAAGGACCGCTCACAGAAGAGTTCTTCTATGAAGTTCGTAACGGCGGGAAGTACAACCTCAATGAGGGTGTAATGTGCAAGGGCGGGACCGGACACAACCTATGGATGTGCAAGGTCAAGACCCTGGATTACCTCAAACGTCTCAAAGAGATGTACGCGGAAAGGTGGAAGGACTTCTGGGAGTAATGCATAGATAGATTATGCATTTCGAGGAATGGTTAATTGGACGCGATCCACAACTGGTAGAGGCTCTACAGCAGGAAGCCAGGCTCCTCAGCTACCTTAGCAATGGACGGTTGGGGAGGGTGGGAAGATGGCTAGGTGCTTTTCCTCTATACCTCTCCTTAGCGACCAACACACCGATCAAGGCTGATGATCCCAGACTTCTCGCATCACCCATTAAGCACGCGAAGCGATTTGCAATGGAGAATCCTGGGGGCAAAAGTAGGTACGCAAGGCAAATGTCAGCCCATGACCGTGTACAACACAGGGCTGAGATGCAGCCTACCTACAATCAGCCCGTTCCGTCTTTGGTGATTGACCCAAACACCCTGGAGCCAACAGAAAAGTGGAACCTGAGAAGTCTCAACACAGTTCAATAAACGAACTCGCCGCTAAACTCGAAGCCGAGCAGAAGAAGATCATCGAGGCTAAGTGGATGGTGGGCTTCAAAGACCGAGGGCTGGGGCACGGTGACTTCGGTGTAATTACAGCCAAGGGTGAGTTTGTTGTTGGTCCCTGTTCCCATGAAGTCGCCGAACACATTGTCAAGGTGCATAACGATGCCAGAGATGCCGCAAGAGTCGAGAAGCAGAGTAAAGCAAGTCGTAGTCGTAAGACGCGATCTAAACATGAGGAGGGGTAAAGAAGACGCCCAAACTGGACACGGGTTCAGTAACTGGCTCCTCATGGAAGCTATCCACTCCCACCAGACGCAGACTCCTTTTCGGTTCAATCCACCAGAAATCGAGTGGTGGCAGAACCAACGCATCACCAAGATCGTTCTTCAAGCAGAGAGTGAAGAACAACTTGAGGAGGTATACCACCTCGCCAAGGAAGCCGGCTTGAACAACGTGCATCTTGTTGTGGACAGCGGGCTTACGGAGTTTCATGGTGTCCCAACTAAGACTGTTGTTAGCATTGGACCCGACTACGCCGATAAGATTGATACCATCACCGGACCCCAAGGAAAAATTCCACTGAAACCTCGCTAATCCATTGGACTATGCTGTTTGGTATGGTATGATGGTAGTGAAAGGAGACAAAAGATGCCTTTGACGAAGAATGAGGCAGCTTACATTGTGGGCTTCCTTAATGAACTCGATAACCAATTCAGCAACGACGGGTGCAACGATATGTACCTGCCGGATACGCCTGAGAATCGCGAGATGTACACCAAGGCTGAGAAGCTTTGGGTAGGGGAGAACTGCGACGATGAGGAAGGTGTGCCTCTTGAAGACTCCCTTCAGGTTCCTTATGGAAGTCGCAAGAAGGAAAAGAAGATTGGCACCAACAACCAAACCATCCTGGGCTACCTCCGTAAGAGGCTCAAGGATGAGTTCAAGCTGACCAATGAAGAAATCCCCGACACGGCGAATTGGTGAAAGAAGAAAGGAGACACATGCATGGGACGGCAACTGAGACGGGTGCCCCTGGACTTTAATTGGCAATTGAACAAGGTGTGGAAGGGCTTTATTAACCCCTATACTGACTACTCTTACGAGTGTCCTGAGTGTGGTGGCACAGCACTCAACCCAGAGACTCGCCAGATTGCTGACGACTTCTATGACAACGAAGGTCACGGTGTCCGCTGGCAGTACAAGTATGACGGCGACGGACGTGCTTGTGAGATCATCGAAGCATATCCCGGTGCCTGTCGGCGCTGGTGTGATAAGCTTACCCAGGACGAAGTTGATGCTCTGGTGAAGGAGGAGCGTTTCGCCAGCTTGACCCATGATTGGGTTGAGGGCGAAGGTTGGACTCCCAAGAACCCGATGCCAAAGGTAACTGCTGAGGAAGTCAATAAGGCGAACTCTCCTGGCGCTCGCGGCATGGGTCACGATGCCTTCAATCGCTGGATTTTAATCGAGGCGCGTGCCAAGCAGCTTGGTGTTTACGGGCGCTGCGAACATTGTGAGGGTGAGGGCAGGATCGTCACAGACCCAGAGGTAGAAAAGAAAGCTGATGAATGGGAACCGGAAGACCCACCGGAAGGCGAAGGCTGGCAGGTATGGGAAACGGTTTCTGAGGGTAGCCCCATTACTCCCGTTTTTGCAAGAGGGGAAGAACTGGTAGACTATCTGGTGAACGTCGGTGCCTGGAAGCAGCGCTACAGTCGAGAGGCGGCTCAGGCGTTCGTTTTCGGAAACGGATGGGTTCCCAGCGGTGTTGGCATTTCCGGTGTTGGCTTCCTGTCGAACATTGAAGCGGCACCCTACTTGGGGGCAAAGAAGGATGACTCCGACAAAGGATGAGGCGATAGCGAGGCTGAGACAGGCTCTCCATGACATTCTGCAACCTTGATCTGTATCTGCGGCTAACTACCCGGATGTCATTTACGAGGTAAAGGAAATTGCGAGAACTGCCCTGGATGACACCAGAGTGATCGCTCAAGAGGAACATCATCCTGAGAACCTGTTGGTAGATTATATCAACAGATGCGAAGACTTGGTGTCATCAAGGGCTTCCTGGGAGTTTAAGTACGACCGGGTGTTCGACATCTTCGCCAAAAAGATCCGCCCACTGATTCAGGAGTTGAGTATCAGTTTCGACTATTATGACCCCGACACCAGTTATGAAGAGGATGTTGTGGCGCTGATGGGTGCCTTGCGGGATCTCAAAGACAACCTCAAAGGGGAATACTACGATGGGGATGATTAAGCAGTTCGTCATGGAATACTGCGAAGCACTCCATCCCGACGACGTGGATGCCCAGGACGAATTATTTCGTAAGGTTGTCAATAATGAAGTCGAAGTCTCTATGGAGGAGATGTCCCGCGTCGTTGACGATTTTCGTATGAAAGTCGCAGCCCCGTTTGACAGTTTTGCTGCTGCTGAAACAGCGCACGACAAGACAATTGCCAGATCGGAGTCTGAGAAAAGAAAAAGACAGAGACGACAGCAACGTGAGGACTTGTACAACCGACTCTTCAATCATAAGTTTGAGTCGTCCCTCCAGTATCTTACAGGTTCTGGTCTAGAGGAACACGATCAGGAGTTGATACATTACCTCGCGAAGCAATTTGGCAACTGTGGGTGGATTGAAGGTGCTTTCTGCACGCTGATCAATGCTTCTCTGCGTAGCCTTCCCGGTTATGTAGATTACTTGAAGTCCATCAAACAGTGGTAAAACGGCGTTGCGTACCTCTACATAACGGTGTACAATGGGATGGGCTAGTGGACACATAGCCAAGTTGCAAGCTGGAGAAACGGTTCAATTCCGTCCTCATGGCAACTCAATGAAAGGAAAAATCGAGTCCGGTCAGCTTTGCACCGTGGAACCCGTCACCGACGCCGCCTCCTTGGAGGCTGGTGATATTGTTCTTTGTAAAGTAGGTGGAAAGCAGTACCTGCATCTGGTTAAGGCAAAACAAGGTTCGCGGTTTCTGATCGCAAATAACCGTGGAAGACAAAATGGCTGGACTAGCGCGAACCAAATCTACGGTAAGTGCGTCAAAATAGAGGATTAGCCTGCTGAGCCTATATACCATAAGAGACAAATGCCTCACTGATACTCTTGTATAGTGAGTTTGGGCGGTTAGGCTAACGGAAAACTATCTGTCTTACACACAGATGTCGCGGGTTCAACTCCCGCACTGCCCACTGGAAGGAGGTTTTTATGACAGCACTACGGAATAGGAAGGTACTGGTTCTTAACAGGGGTTGGAACGCTATCGGCGTCGTTACGCTTGAGCGCGCTCTCGTCATGTTGTTCTCTGAATACAAAGACGGAACACCAAAGGCGAGGATCATCGACCCGACGAAAGACTTTCAGACCTTCACCTGGGAAGATTGGAGTCGCCTGCGCCCGAAGAATGGTGAAGATACCATCAAGGGCACCAATCTGGTATTCCGCGTGCCAGAGGTAATCTTGTTGTCTAAGTACGACAAGTTGCCCCAGCATAAGATCCACTTCTCTCGTAGAACGATCTACAAGAGGGACGCGAATACCTGTCAATACTGCGGGTGTATGCCAGGAACTGAGGAACTGACTATCGATCACGTTCTACCGCGTTCTAGGGGCGGCAAGACCACATGGGAGAACTGTGTTCTCGCGTGTGTCGGTTGTAACTCCAAGAAGGCTGACAGAACGCCAGAGGAGGCTTACATGAAGCTGCGCAAGCAACCGAAGAAGCCAATGATTCCTCTGTTCAAAGGTGATATCAGGATCAAGTCCTGGGAGGCGTTCCTTGGTGAAGCTTACTGGAATGTGACCCTAGCCAACGACGAAGAAGATGACTAGGGAGTAGTTCCTTAACAACACCTAGAGGGGGCTAAAAGCCCCCCTCTTCTTTTGGGTGATTCTACCCGGATCAAGAGATGATGAGAGAAAGAAAACAAACAGGTCATCGCGACAGGTTCTCTAAAGACGAGGGCTTCAACAAAATACTCATGTCGTGTCGAGGACATGAGAAGAAGGCATTGTATGCCTGGGTGCGGAGCGATGGGAAGCTCCTTTGCACGCCCTCTGATGACTTCTCAGCCATCGCCGACATGCGCGAGGAGATGCAGAAGCAGTGCGACGAGGACGGCTATTACCTTTATCTCGACACCTATTTCTACGACGGCACCGAGCAGGTACTCTATCCACCCCCCGATCCCGAAGAACTTGAGGAATGGCGGCGTTTTGGGCGGGGTGGTCACGCTGTTGGTGGTCCTCCTGATTTGAAGACCGCCGAAGATGTGCTATCGTTTCTCAAGAAAACCGCCGAGCAACAGTATGCCAGGGCTAAGGATGCCAAGTTCTATGTCGAGGGAAGTAGTGCCTTCATCGAGTATGGTAATGTCCGCGCCTGGGTGACTCGCTCAGACGATTTAGGCGTGGATAAACCTTCAAGCCTGCCGTTCAAGTGGAGTGCCCATGTCACCATGATTAAGAATTGGAATGAAGACTACCATGACGTGCATCTTGGTAACTTCCGGTGGGAGTATGATGCCATTGAAGAAGCAATGACCGCTTTCATCAGGTATCAAATCATTGAAGCGGAGATGGACTACTACTAAAAACGGCAACCATCTTCGACAACCAATTTGTTAGCTAAAGCAAGCGATTGCGATGTTCCGGCATCTGTCCAGTAATCATGGAAGAAGCTGTGCCGCAATCGCTGTTGCTTTAGGTAATGCATGTTCACATCGGTTATCTCAAGCTCGCCTCGTTTGGACGGCTTCAGGGTCTTAATCACCTCAAATACATCAGGTGGATAAGCGTAGATGCCAGTTACCGCGAGGGTGCTGGTGGAATTCTCAGGTTTCTCTATGATGTCATAAAGTCTGCCAGCGTGTTCCGTGAGGTAGGCTACGCCATATCTGCCGGGATCGGACACATCTTTCAAGATGACGTGAGCGTCATTGAGAGTGCCACCAGTATACCAGACAAAATGTTCCAGACTTTCTTGGAAAATGTTATCTCCCAGAATGACGATACAGTTTTGCCCACCACAGAATCTCTCGGCTAATCCAAGAGCTTGAGCAATACCGCCAGCCTCGTCTTGGACCTTGTAAGTCAAGTTGATACCAAACCGACTGCCCGAACCCAGGAGTTCAACAAAGTCGCCCATGTGTTCGGTGCCAGAGACGACCAAGATTTCTTTGATGCCCACAGAAGCGAGCTTCTTGATGGGATAGTAGATCATGGGGAGTTCACCAACAGGCAAAAGGTGTTTATTGGTAACTCTTGTGACCTCACCCAAACGAGTGCCCTTTCCGCCAGCCAGAACCACACCACACAGGCTGCTCATACCTCACCCCCTCCTGCCAGGTCAGTCATCCTTTGTTCAAGTTTTTGTTCAGCACTATCCATTGGGACATATCTACCACCCAAGTTGGTAGAGGAAGTCCCGCCCTTAACTGAAAAACCAAGCCCGCCGCTGAGAAGCTTCATTAGAGCCTTTTTCTTGCACTTGGGGCATTTCTCCAGTGGCTTATCGTTGAAGGACTGGTACTCCTCCAACGTGTGTTCGCAAGCTTTGCATTTGTACTCGTAAGTGGGCATGACCCTCCTTTTGCATTGTACTCCTTCTCAACCTATGGTAAAATAGTCGAAGGAGGTGAATATGAATGAACTTTTTGCAGAATTGCCGCTGATGACGCGGGAGGAGTGGCACAGGACTCCCGACTTCATTATCCTGCGGTTCCTCAATAACATGGCGGCGGATGTCACCCACAAAACTCAGGAGATCCGTGACATCCTTGAGCTTATGCTTGCTCACCGTCCAGACCTGTTTCTCACCGATCGACCCCGCGTCGTTGAACGGCACCTGAAGCTCGTTCACCTCGACGCCCGCCGCCTTTGCGCTGAATGTCGTAGGTT
>Ga0134128_10003670_pt1 | contig 18757 bp, 13 predicted proteins | sample KB31754_FD_96462 | JGI IMG/M metagenome (GOLD analysis project Ga0134128, IMG submission 96462) | Terrestrial soil microbial communities with excess Nitrogen fertilizer from Kellogg Biological Station, Michigan, USA - KB3-175-4 | ecosystem: Environmental > Terrestrial > Soil > Unclassified ... | reverse complement strand
TCCCGGCGTGAGGCGCGCGATGGTCGAGCGACAACGTGCGATGGGCAAACGCGGAGCAGTGCTGAACGGACGCGACATCGGCACGGTTGTTTTTCCGGACGCGGACATCAAATTCTTTCTCACCGCCACGCCCGAGGAACGCGCCAAGCGTCGTTATAAAGAAGATCACATAACTGCGCTCTCGAGCGTGTCATACGCGGAGACGCTTGCGGACATGATCGAGCGTGACCGTCGTGACTCGACCCGCGCTGACTCGCCGCTGAAAGTTGCTGATGACGCCGTCGTGATCGACTCGACAGGCAAGAATATCGACGAAGTATTTGCAGAGATGATGACTTATGTTCACCGGCATAATTGAAGAGCTGGGCAGCGTGCGAAGCATCGAAGAACGCGGTGAGAATGCGCGGCTCGTTATCAATGCGCGTGTTGTTACCGAGAGAACGAATCACGGCGACTCGATCTCAGTGAATGGTGTTTGTCTGACGGCGCTGGACATTGAACCGGATTCGTTTGCTGCTGACGTCTCGCGCGAAACGTTACAACGCTCGACACTCGGCAGTTTGAAACGCGGCGCGCCGGTGAATCTCGAACGCGCCGTGACTCCGGCGACGCGGCTTGGCGGTCACATCGTTCAGGGTCACGTCGATGCGCGTGGGCAATTTCTCGGCGTTGAGAATCATGGCGAGTCGTGGACCTTGAGAATCGCTTATCCGAACGAGATCGCGCGGTATCTCGTTTTCAAGGGTTCGGTCGCTGTCGAAGGAATCAGTCTGACAATTGCGGGACTGACTGACGATCACTTCGAGATCGCGATCATCCCAAAGACTTGGGAAGTCACCAACCTCTCCCACCTGAAGCCAGGTGACGCAGTCAACATCGAGGTCGACGTCATCGGAAAATACGTCGAGAAACTACTGTCATCTGTGGCTGAAAATCCTCCTTTTCGGTTAACATGACGCCGTGGCTCTAGCGACCATTGAAGAGGCCGCCGCCGACATCCGGGACGGTCGCATGATCATCATTGTCGACGACGAAGATCGCGAGAACGAGGGCGATCTGGTCTGCGCTGCCGAGAAGGTCACACCGGAGATTATTAACTTCATGGCCCGGCATGCGCGCGGACTGATCTGCCTGCCACTCACCGAGGAGCGTTGCGACGAGCTCCACCTGACCACGCAAGTCGCCGACAACACCTCATACCTCGGCACTGCCTTCACAGTTTCGATCGATGCGCGTCGCGGTATCACGACCGGAATTTCGGCTGCCGATCGGGCCACAACGATTCTGGTAGCGGTCGATCCACAGTCGCGTCCGCAGGACCTCGCGCGTCCGGGTCACATCTTTCCCTTGCGCGCAAAGAGCGGCGGCGTTCTGGTCCGTGCCGGACAGACCGAAGCGAGCGTTGACATGGCGCGAATCGCAGGCCTGTATCCGGCCGGAGTGATCTGCGAGATCATGAACGAAGACGGCACGATGTCGCGTCTGCCTCAGCTTGAAAAGTTCGCCGAGCAACATGGTCTGAAGACGATCAGCGTCGCGGAGTTGGTCAGGTATCGCATTCGCAAAGAGACGCTGGTGCGCCGCGTTGTCGAAACCGACCTGCCGACGGTGTACGGTCGCTTTCGCGCGATTGCGTACGAAAACGTCATCAACGGCGACGTGCATCTCGCAATGGTGATGGGCAACGTCAGGACGGACGAACCCGTGCTCGTTCGCGTTCATACTGAGAACGTGACCTGCGACATGTTTGGATCGTTGATCGACGACACGGGTTTTCAACTTCACACCGCCCTCGAGAAGATTGCCGCGGCGGCGCAGGGTGTGGTCCTATACTTGCGACAGCGCGAGCACAGTCTGGATCTGGTCAACCAATTGCGTACTTATAACGTCATGCAGGAGCGTGGTCTTAATAAACGAGATGCGAGTTTGGAGACAGGTTACGGAATCGATCGCGACTACGGCGTCGGGGCGCAGATTCTCCACGACCTTGGGTTGCGCAAAATATTACTTCTTTCGAATCATCCCCCCAAAGTAGCAGCGCTAGAAGGTTTTGAACTCTCGGTTGTCGGCAATGTTCCATTGGGCCAACCGCGAAACCTTGATGAGGTTTGTCAAGAATAGGCCAGAAGACCCCAGGAAGAACTTTGTGACTCCTGTTGCCTTTTTGTGGCCCTTTCATCTCCCCTCTAGAATTCATCGTTCCCCGAGTCGCACCGCGGCTGTAAGGTTATGAGTGCAGAGAAGAAGCCTGCATTAACAAAACGTTGGCGTTATTTTACGCGTCGCCATGCGATCCTGGCTGCCATGATCGCCGGCGGCGTCGCGCTGGTACTGATAGTGCTGGCCTTCTTTCTATTTCGGCTCGGCTTTGTGGACCGGTATGTCGCAGGCCAGATCAAGGAGACCTTCGCGAACTACGGCATTCGCGCTGAGATTGGAGAGTTTCACGCCACTTTCTTTCCACCTCGAATCGTAGAGATGTCTGGGGTCGAGCTGTACGACGCGCAGACAAGCGACAGGATCGGCAAGATCGATCGGCTTTACGCCACCATCAAGATCGAGGACCTGTATGCATTGAATCTCCAACGCAACATCAATCTCGAAGACTTGAAGATGCAAGGTCTCGAGATCTGGGTACAGTTTGATAACGAAGGGCGTTCAAACTTCCGCAATATCCATATTCCGCCACCGGAACCAAACCGGCGCATCCTCTTTGCTTACTCGGCCGCTACGATCGAAATTGAAAAAGGCCTGGTCCACTACGGTGACGCGCAGCACGAGATCTCCGGTGACGCACGAAATCTCGAGGTGAAAATCCAACCCGACCAGACCGGTGCGCCGATTGGCGTCCGCATGACCACGGTTGCATTGGGACTCTCCAATTCGGCTTTCATTTATGACGGTCGAAGTTTCAACGACATCCACATCCAGGCGCGCGGTCGTTTTAATCAGGAGCGTGCTGAGATCCAGGAGTTGACGTTGAAGTCACCGGTTGCTGAAGCGCATGTGGACGGTGTGATGGACGACTGGCGCGCGCTTCATTACACGTTGAACGTCAATTCGAATGTTGATCTCACACAACTCTCCGACACGTTACAGTCAAAGCCGGCTCTTCGTGGCGATGGCCGTTTCAGCGGCACGCTTACGGGCGCGGGAGATCAGTTCAAACTCAACGGCGAGATCAAGTCGGACGCTCTCGCCGCCGACAATCTTCGTTTGCAGGGACTGAACGTCAGTGCGAACGGTTCAGTTAACGGCAAGAGTTACGAGATCAACGGAAAGGCAGTCGCCGATCTGCTCAACGCCGGCGACTTTCATATCGATTCACTGCAACTCGCCGGCAACGTGATGGGTACGGGAACAAACTTCCGTTGGGTCGGCGAGTTGCGCGCAGTCGCTGAAAAAAGTTACGGCACCACGTTGACTGGCCTGATTCTTCATGACGCGCGCGCAGAGATGAACGACGGCGTCTTGACCGCGTCGTCGAACCAGTTCACTGCGAACGGCCTCACCGCATCCGGCGCGAAAGTTAACGGCATCACTGCTTCAAACCTGCGACTCCGCAATCAAAACGACGTCACGACGGGCTCGATTGCGAGCGTCAAAGCGGGAACGGTCACGGCTTCGGGCGCTGAAGTCAAAGGAGTCACCGCAAACGACATCCAGATCGACAGTCGCGGCGGCGTCTCCAGCGTTGTCGTGAAAAACGTGCAGGTTGGGGCGACGAATGCGGCAGGCGCGGAGATCGGAAGTCTGAACATCGCCGGCGTGCGACTGTCCGTGCGCAACCGGCGCATCGAGGGTTCGACCGCCGATATTGACGCGGGAACCGTGAAGTTTGCTGACGGCCAGGCGAATAACGTCAAACTCGCGAAGCCGGTGTTTGTAGTTGAGCCATCGGGCAGCTATCGCGCCTCGGCTGATCTGAGCATCGGCGGCGGCGTGTTGGGAAGCATGAACATGGGCCAGGCGCGCGCGCAGGTCGTTGCGACCAATCGCGAGGTCCAGCTCAACAACTTTACGGCAGACATTTTCAACGGTCGCGCGAGCGGAAACGCGCGTGTCGCGATTGGCAAAGGCGGCTCGTCGCAAGTAGCTGCTGATTTCAGTGACGTCGAGATTTCTGGTCCACTGACTGCACTCGCCGGCAGCGCGGTGCCGCTCGCAGGCCGTGCGACGGGCAGAGTCGATCTGACGTTCCCAGGAACGGACTTCAAACTTGCATCAGGCACAGTGACGACGCACCTGGCCGCGGAAGCAGGCGAGGTTGACAGAATTCCAATCAACGGCGAAGTCGCGATGCGAGCCAATCGCGGTACGTTCGATATTCAACAAGTCAACCTGCAAACACCGGCGACGAGGTTAACAGCCACCGGCCAGTTCTCTTTCGAAAACGACTCAAATCTTCAAGTCGATCTGAATTCATCTGACGCTGCCGAACTGCAAACAGTGCTCATCTCTTCCGGCCTGTTGCCCGAAGTCGAAGAGCAGATGCGCACTTACCGCATCGGACTCGCGGGCCAGCTTGCCTTCAACGGCAACATACGCGGGCGCTTGAACTCGCCGAATCTTAACGGCAGAGTTTCGATCGGATCGTTGCTTGTAGACGGCAATGAGCTTGGCTCGTTATCCGCATCGGTTGCGATGAACGATGCTGAGATTCGGGTGCCCGACGGAAACCTGGCGCAGCGAAATGGTGGCGGCGTTCGCTTCTCGCTGGTGAAGCCGCGCGTTGGTGACAACAACACATCCATCGAAGCGACGCTCGATCGTTTCAATTCTCAAAATCTGCTGGCGCTTTCGTCGTTCATCGGTAACAAGCAGTTCATTGCGGACACGCAATCGGATCTTTCCGGCCAGGTAAAAATCACGGGAATTCCAGATGCGATGAGTGGCAGCGCGGATCTTCGTTTTGGACCAGGCAGGCTCGGCGGTGAACCACTCGAAGGGGCGACCGCGCGAGCCTCCTTCAACGGCGCTGACGTAAACGTCGAGAGCGTCGATGTTCGTTTGGTGGCTGGTCACATCGTCGCCAGCGGCAACTTCAACACAAAGAGCAAGTCATTCGACTTCCAGGGGAACGCGCAGGGAATTCAACTGGCGCGGCTGACCACGTTCGCGAACCGGCCCGGACTTCCGGCCGTCACCGGTGTTGCCGATTTTACAGCGCACGTTATCGGCAACATGACTGACTTCTCTGCGTATCAGATTACCTTCGACGGTGAAGGTCGTGACGTAACGATCAACGGTCATCCTGCCGGCACGGTCGCACTCACGGGACGCACGCAGAACAAGCAACTTGACATCAAGTTGACGACGGGATTGCTGGGCGCGCCGCAGGAAATCCTGGCGCGAGTGGATCTATCCAACGAGCGTTTGCCGGCCAGCATCAGGACCACACTAACGAATGCGGATCTCGCGAACCTGTTTCAGATCGCGATGCCCGGAGCCGGCGTGACGATTGCAGGTCGTGCCAACGGAACGATCGAAGCTGCCGGTAACCTGATCGATGACGACGACAACTTCTCCCTCGCAGGACTCTCCGGCAAAGCCGACTTCACCGAACTCAGCTTCCGCGTTGAAGATGTTCAACTGAGTGCGACCACGCCTTTGTCCATTCGCTTCACTCCAAACGAGCTCACGCTCGACGAAGCAAGGTTTACCGGACCGGGCACAAACATCGTTCTCAACGGCACGCTCGCGACAGCGAGTGGTGGCAAACAGAATCTGAACATCAACGGCGACTTGAATCTCCGCGTGCTCAACGGCGTGTCGCCTGATTTCTTCTCATCGGGGACGGCGGACGTTGCAGTTCGCATCAATGGCAGCTTTGAACAGCCGCGCGTCATCGGTACCGCGGCTTTGAACAATGCATCAGTCTCAGTGCTGCTCGGAAACGATCGTTGGACCGTCGCAAATTTGAAGGCGGCGTTGAGATTTACTGCTAATCAGGCACAGATCGATTCGCTCGAAGGCACCCTTGGCGGCGGTCGAGTTTCTGCGACGGGCGGTGCGTTACTCGAAGGATTCACGGTCTCTGCATTTCGGATCAACCTTCATGGTGACAGTGTAACCGTTCCATTCCCGCAGGACTTTCGTTCGACGCTCGACGCGGACGTTGAGATTCGCGGCTCTTCGCGCGAGCAGGTGATCAGTGGGCTCGTGAATCTGCGTCGCGCCGAATACACGCAGGACATCGAGCTCGCGGACCTGATAAATACGCGGCGTGGTGAGTCGATCGAAGAAGGCGCTGAGAATGAGCTCACGCGTACGGCGTTGTTTGGCGGTCTGCGTGTCGAAGGACGAAACGCGCTCGTCGTGCGAAACAATCTGGCTGACCTGGTTGGTTCCGTTTCGTTGCAGTTGGATGGCCCAGTTAACGATCCGACGATCTCCGGCCGAATCACCGCTACCAGCGGCACGCTGAATTTCCGAAACGATCGCTACGACATCACGCGCGCTCTAGTGGATCTGCCGCCGAGCCGCAACGCTGACCCGATTCTCAACATTCAGGGCGAGTCGCAGATCCGCGGTTATCGCGTGATCGTTGGTCTGAATGGTCCACTTTCGCAGCCGCAGGCTATAGTGCGTTCCGAACCGGCGTTGCCGCAGGCGGACGTCGTTTCACTGATCACGACCGGGCAGCTTTCATCGGGCGACACCAGCTCGTCGATCCTGTCGCAGTCGGAGGTGGGGGCCGCGACCAGTCTGTTGACGGATGCGTTGATCAACGCGCCGGCGCAACGAGCGACGAGCAAGCTTTTTGGTCTGACGCGTTTTGAGATCAGTCCGGTGATTGGTGGTACGACAGGATCGACGCCGTCGGCGCGACTCACTCTTGGACGTCGCATCAGCAAGGAATTGACGGTTACTTATTCAACCAACGTCACTTCCGATCCCAACCAGATTCTGGCGCTCGAGTATCGCGTTTCCGATCGACTTTCGTTCTTCGCGCAGTATGAGCAAGCTTCCACCCGACGGCTGAGCGCTCGCACCAACAATTTCAGTTTTGAGATTCGCTTTAGGAAGAGATTCTGAGCACGGGTAGGTAAGTTGGGATTGTTTTGTAGGCCACAAAAAGGCACAAAAGGCGGAAAAGCTTTCTTTAATCCATTTGCGGTTGTTGTGCCGTTTTGTGTCTTGGTGGCTTGTTTCTCCACTTCGAGTGTTCTGTCAAAAGAGGGACGCAACACGCGCATTGAGGATTACGAGGGCCGGCAGATCAGTGCGGTCGAGCTTGTCTTCGAAGGCGCCGCCGCTGCCACGCCAAACGCTCAGGCTGAATTCCTCGCCATGCTCAAGGTCGCACCCAACACACAGTTTTCGGCAGTGCGCGTGCGCGACTCGCTCCAGTCGTTGTTCGATTCCGGACGCGTCGCGAATGCGCGCGTGGAAGTGATCGAGGAAGGAACGCCGAAGACTGGACCAGTCAGACTGCGGTTCGTCGTTCAACGACAGGTTCAAATCGGTGACGTGCGCATTGAGTTGACAACACCAGTTGCCGGTTCGCCGATCTCGACCGATGAGATTCGTGCGCGCATGAACTTTGTGCAATCGGGGAACCGTCTCACGCATCAAATCATCCTGCGCAACGCCGATGAGGTTCAGGTCTACTTGCGCGACCTGGGTTACTTCAACGCGACAGTTGAGCCAGTCGAGCAAGTCGGGCCGCGTGGTCTGCGCGCCAACGTGACGTACAAAATCACACCGGGCGAACAGGCGAAGGTTGAGTCTTTCGATATTCAGATCGCCGGTTTCGACGCCGCACCTGTGCGTCAAACGCTCAAGCTCCAGCCTTCGGCGCCATTCACTCGCGATGCTTTGAGTGACGACGTTAAGAAAGTTCGTGATGCGCTGATTGCCCAGGGTTACCTCGCGCCCGTGCTGGAAGATGCAAGAGTCGAAAGAGACGCCGAGAAGAATTCAATGAGGATTTTTCTGAACGGCGCCGTCGGTCCAAAGGTGAGCGTTGTCATCAAGAATTATGAAATAAGCGAGAAGACTCAGCGCGACTTGTTGCCGGTGAAGCGTGAAGGAAACATTGACTATTCCGCGATAGTCGAAGGCGCACGTCGCATTCGCAACAAGTTGCAGGAGGATGGTTACTTCTTTGCCGACGTGACGCCGTCGTGTACGGTGAGCAATCCGCCCGCGGATCTCGGAGCAAATGGTACTGAGGAGACGTGTGAAAATCTTAATCCGGTACCGTTAACCGGCCACAACATTACTATCCAGTACGAGGTCGAGCAGGGCCGGCGCTTTCATCTGAGTGACATTCGCATCACCGGCACCAACAAGTTGACGTACGCTGACGTCGAGTCGAGCCTCAAGACTCAGAAGTCGAATCCGATTGGTTTGATTCCCTGGCTTGGCTATGGCCGTGGCTACACGAGCCTGACCTTGCTCGAACAGGACCGTCGCACGGTCGAGTCTTTCATGCGCGATCTCGGTTATCGCAAAGCGGCGGTCACAGTTTTGCAGGGTGTCTCGATCAACGGCGATAGTCTGATCATCACTTTCAACGTCACTGAGGGGCCCCTCACTCGCATCGCGGGTGTCGAAGTGAAAGGAAACAAGATCTACACGGATGACAGGATCCGGCAGGAGTTGCACACCGTGATTGGCGCGCCGTATTCGCGCTCGCAGGCGAGAGTCGACGGCGATCGTGTTGCAGCGCTTTACTCGCGCGAAGGTTACGTCGATACGCGCGTCGATTTTTCGATTGTTGAGTTGCCGATGAAGAACGGCGAAGAGCAGGTCAGGCTCGTCTACGCGATTAACGCCGAAGGCGACAAGGTGTTCATCAATCAGATCATCATCAACGGCGTTACAGGTACCACGAATGTTCGCCGCACTAAACGCCAGGCCATCAGACGAGCGATTCCGATCCGCGAGGGTGACGTGCTGCGCGCGGATCGAATTTCTGACGCTGAGCGAGAGTTGTATCTGACTGACGCGTACCGGCAAGTAGTTATTCACACAGAGCCGGCGGGTGAAACTGCTTCGGGTTACAAACAGCGAGACGTGGTCATCGACGTCGAGGAGAAGAAGCCGCGTGTTATGGACTACGGCGGCGGCGCCTCTACTGACGCCGGCGCGCTCGGATTGTTTGAACTCAGCAACGTCAATCTCATGAACAAGCTGCGACAGGGAGCGATGCGGATTCGTGCCAGCAGCCGCCAGCAACTTGTGCGACTCGAGTATCTCGATCCGCGCTTCGCTCGTTACAACCAGACCCAATTCGCGCCGCTGGCTGCTTCGGTTGAGTATCAGCGCGACTCGACAATCACGCGTTTCTTCCGTTCCGCGATCGACCGCGGCACGCAGGGCATCGTGCAGAGGCTCGACGAGAAGGGGAATCCGATAGACATTTTCGGCGTCGGAGTTAAGGAGCCGACGATCAATCGTTTCACCGCAGCACTTGAAACACAGCGTGTTCTCGATCGCAAAACACGCACGATCGTCTTCGGGCGGGTGAGTTATGAAGACGTGAGGCTTTTTAATCTCGAGAGTCTGGTAGTGAGACCGATTCTCGAGCCGGATCGTAAAGTCAGACTCGCGCGCATCGGCGCTTCTTTCGTGAGAGACACCCGTGAGCGCTGCGAGAAGGGATTGCTGGGAAGTAATCTGAACGAGGATGAAGAACCTGGCGCGCCCGGCGAGGTTTGTCGATACAACCAGTTGGATGCGACGCGCGGTGAGTTTCTGAGTGTCGATTACGCGGTGGCGTTGCGGCAGCTCGGCGGCAACATCTCTTTCAATCGATTTCAGGCGACGTACCGTCGTTACCACAAAGTGCGGGCGCTGAGAGACACGGTGCTGGCCGCCAACATGACGCTCGGTCTCGCGAATTTATTTAATCCGCGCGACCGCGACGGCAATGGAACTATCGACGAGATCGATTTGACGTTGCCGATCAGCGAACGTTTCTTCTCGGGCGGCTCGACGACGTTGCGCGGCTTTGGTTTCGAAGAAGCTGGTCCAAGACAGGTTGTGATACCTGAAGGTCCTTTTCGAGATTCGAAAAAGAACATCGTCTTTCTAAATCCGTTCACAGTGCCAGTTGGCGGCAACGCGCTTGCCGTGCTGAATCTCGAAGCGCGTATTCCGTTGACGAGATCGGTGCAGGCAGTTCCGTTTTACGATGGCGGCAACGTGTTTCGGCGGATTGGCGATCTGTTTGGCAAAGAGGACACGACGCCGGTTCCGCCTGGCGATATTCTGGCGGCAATCAATAAGGCGAACCTGCGCGCGCATTGGTCCAACACGGTGGGTCTTGGCTTCCGTTTTCAAACTCCGTTTGGTGGTGCGCTCGCGATTGACTACGGCGTGTTACTGAATCCGCCGGAGTTTTTGATTCCGCAGCGTGCGCCGAACGGTATCGATTTCACGGACACTCCGGCGATCTTCCGGTTGCAGCGTGGGAATCTGCACTTCAGGATCACGCAGACGTTCTAGAGGTGAGAGGGATGAAAAGAAAAAATCTGGCCGCGGATTATACGGATTGTTTACGGATGGGTCTTGTTATCGCAGTGGTCTTTGTTTTTTCTTCGCAGTGCGTGGCGCAGCAGGTCGTCGACAAGATGATCGCCACTGTGAACGCGGGCGTCAAAACAGATCTGATCACCTACTCCGATCTTCTCTGGCAGCTAGCGTTGCAGCCTCGCACCGTGCTCGATAACCCAACTTCCGAAGACTTGAATCGCGCCCTGCGCCTCTTGATAGACCAGCGTCTCATCCTTCAGGAAGCCGAAAAGCTGCCCACCATCGTGCCCACGCAAAAAGAAGTCAGTGACGCGCGCGATGAACTGGCGCGAAATTTTCCTTCGCAGGTTGAGTTTCAGCAGCGGCTCCAACGTGTCGGGCTGACCAGTGAAAAACTGGACGAAATCATCGAGCAGCGCCTCAAGATCGAAAAATATCTGGACTTTCGCTTTCGAAATTTCGTAGTGATCAGCGATAAGGAGATTGCCGACTACTACCGCGACACTTATGTACCTCGGTTTCACACTCGTTCTCCGGGGCGAATCGTTCCCACGCTGGAGCAAAGCCGCAATGAGATCGAGCGAACGCTGATGGAGGCAAAGATTGAATCTGACACGGACGCCTTTCTTGACACGGCCCGTGAGCGTGCGGAGATCGTGATGTTGAATGCTATCTGAGAACTCAGTCTATCCAAGAATCGGACTCGCACTCGGCGGTGGCGCTGCCCGCGGTATGGCCCACGTCGGCGTGTTGCGAGCGTTGATAGAGAACGATATTAGCATCGCCTGCATCGCCGGCACCTCAGCCGGTTCGATCGTCGGAGGCGCGTTTGCGTCTGGTCTATCCATCGAGAAGATTGCGGATTTTGGTCGCGAGCTGCGCTGGCGCGATATTGGCCGCGTAACGATGTCAAAGCTCGGAGTGCAGAGCAACGAGCGTCTTGAACAATACATGCGGGCACGTTTGCCGGTCTCGCGGTTTGAACACTTGCGGATTCCTTTCGCGGCAGTTGCGACGGAGCTAAAAACAGGCGCGGCCGTGGTGATGCGCGACGTGGGTGATGTACCGTTTGCGATCCGCGCGAGTTGTGCGATTCCCGGATGGTACGTGCCCGTCGTAGATCCACATGGACGGCAACTCGTTGATGGTGGTCTGGTCGCAGTCGTGCCGTCAACGATGACTCGTTCACTCGGCGCAGATATCGTGATTGCCGTAGACGTCAACACTGAAGGCGCGACTTTCCTTGGACCAACTAGTTCGGTGATTGGTGTGTTATTGCAGTCGATGATGGTGGTGCAGAAGACGGCCTCACACTATCAACGCAAGATGGCGGACGTCGTGATCAGTCCAAAGGTGGGCCACATTCGTTGGGATGAAATGGGTCGAGTCAATGAATTGATGGCTGCCGGTTACAACGCGGGACTGAAAATGATTCCGGAGATTCGTGCGCTCATCGATTCCGTCCACGATAAAACGCAGATATTGGCGTGAACTCACTTTCTGAATTCCTCACGCATTCGACGTTTATAAAAATCACAGGATATTGAGAAGCACTGAAGGAACGCAGGGCAAAGACTGCCCCAAACGCGCCCATGTTCATCGAGGTTAAATCCGTGCCTGAGCCTCGACGGCCGATTTTGCAAAGCCGTTGTGTTCGGGCCGGTTTTGTTCTGTTTGTAATTGCTTCAGCGATCGGTCTCGGCGCCCTCGCCCGTTCTTACCGTTACTATGCACAGATTATCGATGCACGGCTTGCAAGTGGTTATCTGACCAGCAGGCCCGGACTCTATGCAGCGCCACGCGTCTTGCGGCCGGGTCAAAAACTCTCGCGCGAAAAGCTCATCACTATCTTGCGCCGTGCCGGTTATCTCGAATCAACAGCCAGCAACGTGTGGAGTGGCAGTTTCACTGTTGCTGATTCAACGATCGATATTCGACCGGGGCGCGCGAGCAAAAAGGAATTCGAGCTCGTGCGCGTGAGTTTTTCCGGAGACCAGATCACTGAGTTGCATGGCGACGGTAATGCGCTCGATTCATTTACTCTCGAGCCGGAGGTCTTGTCGAACGACCTGTCTTTGAAGAGTGGGAAGCGCGAGTTGCTGAGTTATCAAGAGATACCGCCGGTGCTGGTCCGTGCGATTCTGGCCATCGAAGATCGTCGCTTCTTCGAGCACTCGGGTGTGGACCTGAACGGGCTCGGCCGGGCGCTGTTGAGAAATGCGGTTGATGATGAGTTGGGCCAGGGCGGCTCGACGATCACTCAGCAACTGGTCAAGAACACCTATCTTTCTCCCGAGAGGACGCTGCGCAGAAAGTATGCGGAAGCGATGCTTGCAATCGCGCTGGAGCGTCGACTTTCCAAGAACGATATCTTAGCGCTCTACTGCAACGAGATTTATTTGGGTCAACGCGGTGCAGTTGCGGTGCGTGGAGTTAAAGAAGCAGCGAAGATTTTCTTCGGCAAGGAGCTGAAGGATCTCACGCTCGCAGAAGCTGCGACACTCGCCGGAATGATTCAAAGCCCGGCGCATTACTCGCCGCTGCGAAATCCTGACGCAGCTCGGTCACGCAGAAACGCCGTGCTCGCCGCCATGCAGCAGAATGGTGGGATCACGGCGGAACAAAAAGCGACTGCGAGTGCCGAAGCGATTTCCGTTGCGCCTGCGCCTGCAATCGATAACTCACTCGCGCCTTATTTTGTTGATTACGTAAATCGTCTCGCTGAATCGCAGTTTGAAACGTCGGGTGCGTCACAACGAATCTACACCACTATCGATCTCGAATTGCAGCAGTCAGCGGAAGCGGCTTTGAAGCGACAGTTAGATCGGCTGGATATGCTGTACGCCGATCGCGGTCTCAAACCGCAGGCAGCGCTCGTTGCACTCGATCCACACACGGGCGACGTGGTCGCGATGGTTGGCGGTCGCAACTATGCGGAGTCGCAACTCAATCGCGCTACGGATGCGATGCGTCAACCGGGCTCGACTTTCAAGCCGTTCGTGTACGCGGCTGCGCTCGAAGATGGAATGTCGCCGGTGCAGTTGTTTATGGATGCGCCGCGGGAGTTTGTCTACGACCGCAATCGGACGTACCGGCCGGCGAATTACGGCGGTGGTTATTCGATGCGTGAAGTGCCGATGCGCACCGGGCTCGTGAAGTCGTTGAATGTTGTCACTGTCGACGTGGCGTTGCAAACCGGACTGGCGCGCACTGCGAACCTTGCCGCGCGATTCGGTTTGCCGAAGCCGGAGCGTTATCCGGCGATGGCTTTGGGAACCGAGGAAGTCACGCCGCTGCAACTCGCTTCTGCGTACGCGGCTTTTGTGAACGACGGGCGGCGCGTGGATGCGCGAGTCATAACGAATGTAGGCGAGCCACCCGCGGCACATGCACGCGAGCTGGTGATGGACCAGGTTGTCAGTCCGACTACAGCGTACATGATTACAAACACGCTGGCGGCGGTTATCGACCACGGCACGGCGCGTAAAGCGCGTGGCGCGGTGCCGGGCACTGCGATCGCGGGCAAGACCGGAACATCGCGCGATGGATGGTTCGTTGGTTACTCGCCGAATCTCGTGTGTGCAGTGTGGATCGGGTTTGATGACAACAAACAACTCGGGCTGACAGGTGCTGAAGCAGCGTTGCCGGCGTGGGTTGAGTTCATGAATGAAGCGATTGCAGTGCGGCCGGATCTGGGTGGTGAGAATTTTGAATGTCCGGAAGGGATCAAGTTCGTCGAGATCGATTCGCTGACTGGGCTGCGTTCGACGCTGGGATGTCCGCTGCGCGAGTTGATTGCCGTAACGGAACGATTACAGCCGAACATGGAGTGTTACCTGCACGGCAATCTGCCGGTGCAGAGTAGTCCGTTTGCGGAGGAGAGTGAGTCGCGGACTGAAACAACGATCGCAAAGAAAGAAACTCCGCCGCCTCTGCGCTATGGAGGTACGCACGTCGATGTTGATACGAATGGCCGTCGCACATTAGTCAATGACATGCGTTAACCGCAGATGACACGGATGAAATCCGGATTTCTTTCCGCGTTTATCCGCGTTCCAAAATCACCTGCGCGATGGCGTGCTCGCTCGTGTGTGAGATGGAGAGATGAGTTGTGGAGGCGCGGAAGTTCTGAAAAATACTCAGCACCTGCCCCGTGAAGATCAAATAAGGCGCACCACTCTCACGTGCCGCCACTTCAACGTCCTGCCAACTGATCCCGCCGCGCCAGCCGGTTTGCAACGCTTTCAACGCCGCTTCTTTTGCCGCGAAGCGCGCTGCATAATGTTGTGCTGCCACGACGCCGCGCGCGTCGCAGTATTCGCGCTCAGCGCGCGTGAAGACGCGTTCGGCAAAGCGCGGCGTGCGCAACAGCACTTCGCGAATTCGCGCAACTTCGATAATGTCTATACCAATGGAAATGATCACGAGCGACGATCAACTAAACGAAGCAGGTTTTTACTGGCGCGAGATCGACGGAGTCCGCGCGCTCATCTGCGCCCCACTTGAACAAGACGGTTTTGTTAACGGCTTCTCGACGCGTGTCGGCGGCGTCAGCGCGATGCCGTCCGGCGCGCTGAGTCTCGCCGGCTTTAACGACGACGCCGCGGAGAACATTCTGGAGAATCGGCGCCGGTTTCTCAAGCTTTTTCCTGGTGACTGGGCGCTCGCCGGTTGCTGGCAGGTTCACGGCGCCGACGTGCGACTGGTCCAAACGAAGGAGGAAGCGAGGCCGGCTGAGAACGAACGTGGCGACACGATCTTTTGCGATGTGATCGTCAGTAATGCGCGAGGTGTGCTCGCCGGAGTCAAAACAGCGGATTGCGTTCCGATTCTGCTTGGCGATCCGGTGACTGGTGCTTTTGCAGCCGTGCACGCTGGTTGGCGTGGGACTCTGGCCACGGCAGTGCTCGCCGGTGTCGAGCGTTTAGCGCGCGGATACGACGCGAAACCTGAGAACCTGCGCGTAGCGATTGGCGCTTCTGCTGGTCCATGTTGTTACGAGGTCGGCACCGAAGTTATCGAAGCGTTTACGAGTCGATTCGAATATGGAGAAACACTGTTCACGCCAACCCGTCCGGATCATGCGACGGTAGATTTGCTGCAAGCGAATCGAGCGCAACTCGAATCTGCCGGAGTGCTTTCGGAACGAATTCACACTGCGCCGATTTGCACGATGGATCGAACAGATCTCTTCTTCTCGTATCGGAGAGAGAAGAGTCTGCACGGGAAAGTCGGGCGCTTGATGGCGGTCGTGGGAAGGAAGTGATCACTCCACGTTGAGCCACATTTTTACTTCGCGCGTGACGGGCGGAAAACACGACTCATCGTTGCACGCCTGAAACCTGAGCTTGCCTTTGATCTCACCGGAGCCGCCGGAGTAGTTTGCGGGCACAGTCACGTTAAAACGAATCGCGGTCCGGCCTTCGTACACAGCCACATTGTTTTTCGAAAACTTCAGCTTCCGTGTCAACGCGCGCGGGTACGAAATTGGACCAACGTTCATGCCTGACGGCGTCTCGACGTCCAGCTTTGTAGGCACAAGAAACTTATCGAGCGGCCTGTTTGACTGCACGTGCAATCCGGAAGGGATGTCGATCACGACGGTCGCGCGAGCTATGCGGCCTTTCTTTAATTTATCCGGAGCGATCGAGCCGCTGACGTTCACGTCAGCCGATGATTGCGGCGCGGGTTTGGAGTAAAAAGTCGCGGGCAACAAAAGGATGATGGTCAGTGAGAACAGGCGAATAACGGTTGAATATCTGGTCATTTATTTTAGGCTCCGACTAAAGTTTCGTCATTAAGTGTTACCTGGCGCGCTGCCAGTTGCCCGCACGCCGCAAAAATGTCTCTTCCGCGCGGCCGCCGCACATAAGTGTGAATCCCTTTCGACTCGAGAATATTCTTGAAGCGTTCCACTGTTTCGTCTGTTGACGGTCGATACGGGAGCGGGTCCGCAGGATTGTGGGGTATCAGGTTCACTTTCGACTTGATGTTGTGGCGGTTCAGCAGATTCGCGAGTTGGCGCGCCTGTTCGTCTGAATCATTCACACCATCGAGCATCACGTATTCGAACGTGAGCCGCTCGTCTGGCTTCAGAGTCTTTTCGAAGACTTTACAGGCGCTCAGTAATTTATCGATGGGCCAACGCTTGTTGATGGGCATCAGTTCGTTGCGCAGCTCGTCCGTTGGCGCTGCGAGAGAGATTGCGAGATGCGGACGATCGCGGGTCTTCGCCAGTTCCAGAATGCGCGGAACGATGCCTGCGGTCGAAACCGTCACGCGGTTCGGGACGATGTGCATGCCTTGCGGGTCAGCCATTACGCGCAAGGCTTTCAATAACTCATCGAGATTCAGCAGCGGCTCGCCCGCGCCCATCGCTACGAGATTTGTTCCGCGTGGTGGTTTGACGCCGGTTCCGTAAGCATCGTTCAACGCGATCTGGATCTGTTCGACGATCTCGCCGGCCGTGAGTGAACGTAACAGGCCGAGTTGGGCCGTCAGGCAGAAGGTGCATTGCAGCGGACAGCCTGATTGCGATGAAAAACAGATCGTGTCGCGGCGTTCTTCGGGGATGAAGACGGTTTCAACGGGCAGGTTGTCATGAGTCTTCATCAAGTAGCGGCGCGTGCCGTCGTCGGATATATAGCGCGACTCGACTTTGAGCGTAGCGGCGCGGGCGATCTCGCTCAAACGTGCGCGTAAATCTTTTGGCAGGTCGGTGATTTCGTCGAAATCGCGCAGTCGGCGATGTTGCAGCGCTCCGAAGAGTTGCCGCCCGCGATACGCCGGTTCACCCAGCGTTTGGACGAATGAAACCAGTTCCGGCTGGCTGAGCCCGGTCAGTTGAACTGCTTTGTCCATGCGGAATCGATTCTAACAGGTTTGTTGGACTACTCGGAACGAACTGTAGGGGCGGCCCTCCGTGGCCGCCCGTTTACCGCACGAAGGGCGGCCACGGAGGGCCGCCCCTACAACAAAGCCCTTTGAACTTTGAAGGTGCTGAGTTGCGTATAAATTCTCATGACTCGCAAACGAATAATCAGGGTGTCGGTTTCGCTGATCCTCGTCGCTGCCGCATTTGTGTATGGCCTGCGATTGGTCGAGTCGGCGATGACTTTCCGCCCCTCACGCATGGCCGCGGCGCAGGAAATTCCCTCCGGAGCGGAAGATATTTCGTTTAACTCGACTGACGGGACGCGTCTCAACGGCTGGTTTTTCGCAAGTCATTCACAACCTGAAGTCGCTACAATGATTTTCTTTCACGGCAACGGCGGCAACATTTCCAACGTTGGCTGGTTGGCACAGAGATTTGCGAAGCACGGGTTCAATGTCTTGGTCTTTGATTATCGCGGCTACGGGAGGAGCGATGGAGTTGCTGCCAACGAATCGGACCTTTACGCAGACGGTGATGCTGCTGTCGACTTTGTGATGAGCAAGAAGGGAGTTCGCGCGGAACAGATTGTTCTTTACGGACATTCGCTTGGAACAACGATAGTCGCTGATGTTGCTTCGCGCAGAATTGTGGGCGCCGTGGTGCTCGAATCCGGGTTTAGTTCGGCAAGCTCGGTGGCGTCGAGTGCGTTGCCCTGGCTACCACGCTTTTTGCACGTTCTCGGTAAGAACCGTTTTGAATCGGCGCGCAAGCTGAACAGCGTTAAAGCGCCAATTCTAATCGCGCATGGCGATCCCGATCACACGATTCCCACCAGCGAAGCGCAGCTGCTCTACGCGGCAGCCAACGAGCCGAAGAAGTTATTGATAGTTCCCGGCGCGAGCCATGTTGTTTTCAGTTCGGCCGGCGAACAGTACTTGGACCAGGTTGAGCAGTTTATTCGCGAATCGATCAAGGTTGCACGGTGAAGCTCGCTTCCGGCGTGATCGTTTGTCCCGAGACGTGATCGCGGATGCGAACCTGAATCTGGTACTTGCCCGGTTCAAGATTGCGACTGTCGAGCAGGCGCGTTAGTGTCAATCGCTGACCGGAGTCGTTAATCTGTCGCCAATCTTCCATCTGCTTGCTCAACTCTTTCCCGTCTTTGAGCAACACGTACTCTGCATCAGCAGCAGGTCTTAGGGTTGTTTGATCCGTGACGGCGTTGTAGACCTGAAGATAAATACCAATCGGTTGGCCGCGGCGGTAAACGCCCGAGAGATTCGGAATGACTTTCGTGGTGCCGATTACGAATGGATCAATCGGCGCACCCGATTCCATGTTTTCGAGTTTCGCGGCGAGGATGATGCTTGATGCCGAAAGCGAATCCGTCGGAAACTT
>Ga0134128_10003669_pt1 | contig 18761 bp, 17 predicted proteins | sample KB31754_FD_96462 | JGI IMG/M metagenome (GOLD analysis project Ga0134128, IMG submission 96462) | Terrestrial soil microbial communities with excess Nitrogen fertilizer from Kellogg Biological Station, Michigan, USA - KB3-175-4 | ecosystem: Environmental > Terrestrial > Soil > Unclassified ... | reverse complement strand
GCAGCGGTGCGGGCATAGGCTTTCGCCGCCAGCTTTTGGCGCAGCTCGAATGAAACCATTCCGCTGTGCGCCGCCATTTCGCCCAGCACTTTTCCGTAGTCCGACGGTTCGACGATTACGGTAACGTCGCCGTAGTTCTTGGCGGCGGCGCGAATCATTGCCGGGCCGCCAATATCGATGTTCTCGATGCATTCGTCGATCGAACCGCCTTTTGCGACGGTGGTTTCGAACGGGTAGAGATTCACCACCAGCAGATCGATCGGTTTGATGTGGTGCTGCTCCATGGCCGCGGCGTGATCCTTATTGGCGCGCACCGCCAGCAAGCCGCCGTGGACCTTCGGATGCAGCGTCTTGACCCGCCCATCCATCATTTCGGGAAAACCGGTGAGATCGGACACGTCGGTCACGGAAAGGCCGGCGTCTTTGAGCGCCTTGGCGGTGCCGCCGGTCGAGATGAGCTCGACGCCGTAACCGGCAAGTTCGCCGGCGAATGCGATCAGTCCGGCCTTGTCGGACACCGACAGCAAGGCGCGGGTGATGCGGCGCGGATGGCTGCTCATGATGCACGAGCTAGCACATGAAGCGGGCGAAAGTGTATTCGCTCGACCCGTGCCCGAACACGGCATCCACAAGGTTCGGGTTTAAAGCGGCAATTCCGGTTCATGCACCCGGTTGGTGCGGGAGCCCGATGCCGCCGGGGTCGTATGGCGGAAGCTCCAGCGCACGGCCTCCTGCTGATCGATCCGTCCGTAAATCACGATCTGGACCGTCCGGCGGGGGCCATCGGACCCCGCCAGGAATACGCTTTCTTCGATTTCGACCGCATCACCCATGGTGGCGAAGGTCCAGACCTCGCGGTCGGGCAGGAGCAGAATTACGCCTCGGCCGTCCGCCAGGCGGCTTGCTTTGACGGACGGGTGAAGGTGGAAACGGATGGCGAATTCGGTCCCGGCCGCAATTGCGGTGTCGTCCGCGGACGTGAAGCCGTCTTCGCCGTCGAGCGTGCGGCCGTCCGCGCTGAGCCGGATAACGCGATGCAGGATGGCGCCGTAGTCACCGGCATAACCATCATGCGAGGCATGCAACAGGGCTCCGTCGGGATCGCGGTCGACACGCACGTCGTGGGGACCCGCGACGATTGGCGTGCCGCCGAGCAGACGCCGGGCCGCGCCCGATTCGAGAAAACGGCACGAAGATTGATCGTCGAGCGTAACCGTTGAATGCGCCGGCGTGGCGCGCGCAACCTGCCGCCAGTTCTCCCGGTTCACCGCCGGCAGGCCGCAATTGATCACAAGCCGGTGCTGTTTCCACGACAGCTCGAACGACAGGCATCCGGCATGGGCCTCCAGACTCAACGCCACCGGCGGAGGTTTGCCGGTGTCCATCAATAGCGCGGTTTGGCCGGCGTCGATGCGCTGATAACCGGAATGCGGAGCATTCGAGACCGGTGTGCCGCGCGCGTCGTCGTAAGCAAGCACGGTCGCCAGCAAATCGACCGGCGTTTGTCCCATGCCGTTGAACAGGGCAAAATTCCCGTCGGCGTGTCGGAAAAATCGCATCATCGGCATGATGCGATCGATCGCATTGTTGAGTGCCTGCGGCGGCTGCAATTGCCGGGCGGAGAACAGTTGACGCAAAGGCAGCAGGTCGGCCAGCAGCTCGATCAACGTGCCGGGATTGCGACTCACGTGGCCGCCGTCGGGAAGGATTTGACCTCGCAATTCATCGATCAGGCGGCGCGCGATGACGCGCAGATGCCCGGACTGGCCTTGCATGCACAGCGTCGCATAAGTGAGTGCAATCACGGCCTGAAGGCGGGGCAAGCCATCACGCGATTCCCTGAGCGTCCGGCGCAGGTAGCGTACTTGTCGCGAAAGGCTGCGAATGAAGCGCCGGTAAAATCGGGCGTCGGCATCCTGCAGGATGAAGGGAGCCTGGCTGAGCCAGCAGATCAGCCGTCGCGAAAGAACATCGGGCCGCCAGCCGATCGGGTGCCAACCGCCTTGCAGATTGATCCAGTCATCGATCAGCGAACGTGCATTGGCGCGCGTGATGGACTAGTCGACGGCTGGCATATGCCGCAACCACGCAAAGCTGAGCAGCGTTACGGCCCATTCCTCCGACGGCGGCGTCATTTCGAAAGGTGAACGGCGATCGCAGATGACAACTTTGCCCGCGAATGCAAACCGGCCGGCATAGATTTCGCTCGCGCGCGTGGCATCCGCGGTACGCAGGTCTTGCGGCGCGATAACGAGCCGGTCGGTTTTGGTCGAGCCAAATCGCCAGCGCAGAAGCGGATGAGCGCTGATGCCGCTCACAAGGCTGCGAAATGCGCGGCGTCCGATAAGCACGGAGAGCCTGGTTCGCTCCGCGACCGAGACCCGCGTCATGAAGGCGTTCATCCCCTGCAGTGCGTGCCAATCCCTGCGCGCAGATGACACGATAGCGAAGGGCCGGTGAAGCGCCAATATGCCAATCCTGCCGTTGACTAGGCCGTTTTGCGCACGAGACGGGCGGCATAGAAGCCATCGAGCCCGCCCCAGCGCGGATCTGCGTCGGGCAGCTGTTGCGGCAATGTGCGCATGTCGCCTTGCGGGGTCACAAATTCGGCAAGGTCGAATAGATCCTGGGCCGTCACCGGGTGGCGGGCGACGCGTGGATCCCGCGCAAGCAGCGCCGCAATCTGGTCCTCGCCTTCTTCAGGCTCCAGCGAACAGACGCAATAAACGAGTGTCGCACCAGGCTTGAGAAATTCCACGGCGCGGTCGAGCAGACGCTGCTGCAACGATGCGAGCGTCGCCAGTTCCGATTCGCTCTTGAGCCAGGGCACGTCGGGATGCCGGCGAATGGTGCCGGTCGAGGAACAGGGCGCATCGAGCAGCACGGCATCGAACGGACCGGCGCGCCATTCCAGCACATCGGCTGCGACCGTCTCCGCCTGCAGGGACAGGCGGGCAAAATTCTCGCGCAGGCGGTTCAGGCGCGCCGGTGACCGGTCGACAGCCGTCACGCGGCCGCCGACAAGCACGAGCTGTGCGGTTTTCCCGCCTGGCGCCGCGCAAAGATCCGCGACATCCATTCCATGCAGGTCGCCGAACAACCGCGCCGGAAGGGCCGCCGCGGCATCCTGCACCCACCACGCGCCTTCGGTAAAACCCGGCAGCAGCGAGATCGCGCCATGCGCCAGCGTGCGCACCGTTCCTGTCGTCAGCACGCGGCCGCGCAATCGTTCAGCCCAGGATGCGGGATTCTCCTTCACCGTGATGTCGAGTGCAGGCTCATGACCGATCGCCGCAGCGATCGCTTGCGCGACATCGGGCCCATAGGTCGCGCGCCAGCGCTTGAGCAGCCATTCCGGCGTATCGCGTGCAGCATCCGGCGCTGGCGTGGCGGCGCCTTTCTGGGCGACCCGGCGCAATACGGCATTGACCAGACCGGCGTAGCGGGCGGCACGGCGGTCGGCCTGCGCGAGCCGCACCGAAAGATCGACGGCGGCGTGATCAGGAACTTCGAGCCAGAGAATTTGCGCGGCACCGAGCAACAGGATTGTCTCGGCGCGCGGCGCGTCGGCGGGAAATCCCTTTTCGAGAAAACCTCCAACCAAATGACGCAAGGTGCCGAGCCGGCGCAGCACTGTTGCCGCCAGCCGGCGCGTCAGGGCGCGATCGCGGTCGGCAAGCGCGGGCAGCCCCGGATGGGCATTCTTTCCAGAGAGGAGATCGTCGAGCGCAATTCGGCGCCGCAGGACGCCGTCGAGAATATCGGCGGCAATTCTTCGGGCTGCGAGGCCGGGGACTTCCGGCTGGGGAGAGGTGCGCGGACGCGCCATACCCCGATAGTTGCCGGTAAATTGTGTCCAGGTCGCGAACTTCGAGAAAAAATGTCAATAACGCACAGGTTTGCGGCGGGATTCGTCAGGCCGACGTTGCACGCTATTCCTCGACGACGACTGGCGTGCCGACGCGGACCAGCTGGTAAAGCGTCCGGATATCGCTGTTGTACATCCGGATGCAGCCATGCGAGACGAAGCCGCCGATCGAGTCCGGCCGGTTCGTGCCATGGATTGCATATTCGCCGCCGCGCAGCGTGAGCGCGGCATCGCCCATCGGATTATTGGCGGCTCCACCCGGAATGACATGGGGCAATCTCGGGTTCTCGCCGCGAATCATTTTGGGCGGGGACCATGCGGGGCGCACATATTTGCCCTCGACGCGCGCGGTGCCGGTCCAGGTCATGCCGGCACGGCCGACCCCGACGGGAAAGCGCAGCGCCCGATGATCATCGATTATGTAATAGAGGCGCCGCTCGCCGGTCTTGACGACGATCGTGCCGGGGCTGAATCCGGAAAACGCGACGATGTCGCCCGTAGCGGCATGCAAAGCATCGGGCGCGGCCGATGCGAGTCCGATCGCTAGAAATAGCGCAGTCCACAGCCGCAACGAACTCATGGTGACCGTCCCCCAAATTGACCTCGTATAATAATGTACCCGGGACGGCGCCCTGTTCAATCTTCATTTACCGTAATTCAAGCCGCCGCCCGCGCCGCCGCGCAGGTACGTGGGCAGCGCGCCTCACCTCCCTTCGGCCATCGCGCGAAGCATGCGTTTGCCGTCTTCCGAAGCCCGCACGGCCTTGCCGGCGGTTTCCATCAGCGCGGCAAGCCTGGTCCGCGTTGGGGGGTCGGTTACGACCGGCGAGCCGCCGCGAAAAACGATCGTGTCGCGATGTTCATCGAGATACGTCGCAAGGGCGTCGATCGGCTCAAGCATGGTTTCGATCATCGGCACCAGTTCGCGGAAAACATGCGCCGGCATGGTGACCACGCGTTCGTAGGCACCGTCGTAAACGGTCCTGAGATCCGGCGGTTGCTTCAATGCCTTGTGGGCGGCATCCGCGCCGGCTTCGGCCGTGTCGAGTTCACTCTTCATTTTGGATATGCCGGCTCTCAATACCGGAAGAACGTCGCGGTGGTCGCGCAAATCCTCGAGCGAACGCGGGCTGCCGATCGCCATCGCCTGAGCGAGGTCTTTCGAAATGGACGCGTCGAGCCGGCGGTGGAATCCGTTCATGACGCGGTAATGATCGGCGTAGGGTCCGAAATCGGCGATATCCTTTTCCGACATGATGGGTATGTGCAGCCCCGGCTTGTCGATGATCCGGGTTTGCAGAAACGTGATGAACGCGCGCCGCTGCTGCGGTTCATTGTCGAAGCACCCGGCGGCCAGCAGTGCGAGGGTCAATACGCCGGCAAGCGCGAAAGCACGGCGGTTCACCCAGGATATCGCGGGTTGGTCAATCGCGCTCATGATGCCCCCGTCAGGCGCGCGGCATTGCACCTCGGCCATTCCTTTATATCAGTCGCGGGAAATGGCGGCAGGTTCAAAAGCAAGCGGCCGGCAAGATCTCGCTTGCCGGCCACGTCGTTCGGGTAGCCCCGCGTTTATGCGCCCGCTTTTTCGGTCTTCTTGTTCTGCCGGTTGGTGACGAGATCGTCGACAACGGCCGGATCAGCCAGCGTCGAGGTGTCGCCCAGGTTGCCGTATTCGTCTTCGGCTATCTTGCGCAGAATTCGCCGCATGATCTTGCCCGAGCGCGTCTTCGGCAGCCCGGGGGCAAACTGGATCAGGTCCGGCGACGCAATCGGGCCGATCTCCTTGCGCACCCACCCGACCAGTTCCTTGCGCAGATCTTCGGTGGGCTTTTCGCCCGCCATCAAGGTGACATAGGCGTAGATGCCCTGACCTTTGATGTCGTGCGGATAGCCCACGACCGCGGCTTCGGACACTTTCGGGTGTGCGACCAGCGCGCTCTCGACTTCGGCGGTGCCGAGTCGATGGCCGGCGACATTGATGACGTCGTCGACGCGGCCGGTGATCCAATAAAACCCGTCCTCGTCACGACGACAGCCGTCGCCGGTGAAATACTTGCCCGCGTAGGTCTTGAAGTAAGTATCGATGAAGCGCTGATGGTCGCCATAGACGGTGCGCATCTGTCCCGGCCATGAATCGGCGATACACAGGTTGCCGCTGCCGGCGCCATTGAGCTCTTTGCCCTCGGCGTCGACGATCTGCGGGATGATGCCGAAAAACGGCCGCGTCGCGGAACCGGGCTTGAGCTTTGTCGCGCCGGGCAGCGGCGTAATGAGGATACCGCCGGTTTCCGTCTGCCACCAAGTGTCGACGATCGGACAGCGATCCTCGCCGACGACGTGGTAGTACCACTCCCAGGCTTCGGGATTGATAGGCTCACCGACACTGCCGAGCAGACGCAGCGACTTGCGCGAGGTTTTCTTCACCGGCGCATCGCCGCCCTGCATCAGCGCGCGGATCGCGGTCGGCGCGGTGTAGATGATATTGATCTTGTGCTTGTCGCAAACCTCCCAGAAGCGCGACGTGCTGGGGTAGTTCGGCACGCCTTCGAACATCATCGTGATGGCGCCGTTGGATAGGGGACCGTAGACGATATAGCTGTGACCGGTGACCCAGCCCACATCCGCCGTGCACCAGTAGATATCGCCATCGTGATAGTCGAAAACATATTGGTGTGTGATCGACGTGTAGAGGAGGTAGCCTGCCGTGGTGTGCAGCACGCCCTTTGGCTTGCCGGTCGAACCGGACGTGTAGAGGATGAAGAGCGGATCTTCCGCTCCCATTTCCTCGCACGGGCAGTCGGCGGACACGGTCTTGGCAATGTCGTCGTAATAGACATCGCGGCCGCTCTTCATGTTGACGGCCGCGTTGGTACGCTTGACGACGATGATCGAGGTCACGCCGCCGGCCTTGTCGCAGGCTGCATCCACGTTTGCCTTGAGCGGAATTTTTCGGCCGCCGCGGACGCCTTCGTCGGCGGTGACGACGCAGGTGGATTTGCAGTCTTCGATACGTCCGGCAATCGAGTCAGGCGAGAAGCCGCCGAAGATCACGGAATGAATCGCACCGATGCGGGCGCAGGCGAGTATCGAGATCGCCGCTTCCGGGATCATCGGCATGTAGATGGTGACGCGGTCGCCTTTCTTGACGCCGCGTGCCTTCAGCACGTTGGCAAAGCGGCAGACGTCGGCGTGCAGCTGCCTGTAGGTGAGCTTCTTGTCGTCCTTGGGATCGTCACCTTCCCAGATGATTGCGGTCTGATCGCCGCGCTTGGCGAGATGACGGTCGACGCAGTTGTAGCAGGCGTTGAGCGTTCCATCCTCGAACCATTTGATCGAGACATTGTGCGGGTCGTAGGAGGTGTTCTTGACCTTGCTGAACGGCTTGACCCAGTCGATGCGCTTGGCCTGCTCGGCCCAGAAGCCGTTCGGATCCTTGATCGAACGGGCATACATTTCCTGATATTTGGCGTCGTCGATGAAAGCGCGTTTGCGCCATTCGGCAGGCACATCGTAGATTTTCTCGGACATCGGTACTTCCTCCCGCCCGCCGTTAACGCCACGGGCCTCCGCTACGTTTCCTTATTGGCGCTATTATGCGACGGCGTGTTGATTTGCGACAAGGCGGACATATTGCCACTTTGGTCGCGGATTTGGCCGACTTTCCGGGCGTTTCAACTCCCAAAACCGCCCAGGACCGCACCGATAATCAGTAGCACGCCGAGCCAATGGCCGGTATCGATGGCGGTCAGCGCCACCTTGCGGAAGGTATAGGCGTTGTTGACCACCACGGTGGTCAGCACGAAGCCTAGCCAGCACATGAAACCCGAGAAAGCGCCCGCGCGCACCGTATAGATGCCGATGTGAAACAGGATGCCGGACAGGACCGCGGCCATCCCGATTTCGGCAACGAAGGAGAGGATGAAGGGTGCAACCTTGGCGGCGGTGGATTTGTCCGCGTTCTCCGCCTTGGACTGCTCCATGGTCTTGCCTTGCGCCGCGAGCCACTTGCGGCAGAGCAGGCTGTAGTAGGCTGCGCCGAAAAACCAGGCTACGACGGCGGCCAGGACAATCGGCAACGCGTGCAGGTTCTGCAGTTGCGCCATGCGCTATCCCTCCCTCTTCATGTCCGCGACAAGCCCGGCCATCACGGTCTCAGAGCCCGCCCATTTTGCAAACGACCTTCCATTCATTCCCGGTGACAGGTTGAACCGAAAGGCGGGTGTTGTTGATCAACACCATTGCCTTGAGTTTCGGCTCGGCCTTGATCGTCTCGATCGATACGGGTTTCGGCAGCGGCGAGACAGCCTTCACGTCCACCGCAACCCACGGCTCGCCCGCATTGGCGGTCGGGTCGGGACGGGCTTCACGGATGATCTCCACGATACCGACAATCTCTTTGCCGGTATTGGAATGATAGAAGAACGCGCGGTCGCCTTTCTTCATCTTCATCAGGTTCAATTTGGCCTGATGATTGCGCACGCCGGTCCAGGTCTCGCCCTTTGCGCCCTTGGCGGCCTGCTGGTCCCACGACCAGGAGTCGGGCTCCGATTTCATCAGCCAGTACGCCAGGTCACTCTTCCGATTCATGTCACTCTTCCGATTTGAGCGGCCGCGTGAGCAGCGACTCGATTGCTTCGTCCACGCTCAATTTCCCGGAGAGCACCGCGGCGACGGCGGCAGAAATCGGCATTTCGACTTTCTTTTCGCGCGCCATCTCCAGCAATACCGGTGCGGTGAAAACGCCTTCCGCCAGTTTGCCATGCGCCGCCGTATTGGGCTTCTCGCCCTTGCCCAATGCAATGCCGCAGGAGAAGTTGCGCGACTGCGGTGTCGAACATGTCAGTATCAGATCACCCAGTCCCGACAGTCCCATCATCGTCTCGGTCTTGGCGCCGCAGGCGTTGCCGAACCGCACGAGTTCCGCAAAGCCGCGCGTCGTGAGCGCGGCGGAAGCACTGGCGCCAAGCCCGCGTCCGGTCACAATGCCGGCCGCGATGGCGAGGACATTCTTCGTCGAGCCGCCAAGTTCGACGCCGCGCACGTCGGTTGAATGATAGGGACGGAAGGCGCCCGCATTGATCGCGTGCGCAAGCGCGACCGCCGCCTTGGCATCGGTCGCCGCGACGGTGACAGCTGTCGGAAGTCCGCGCGCCACGTCGGCGGCGAAACTCGGTCCGGAGAGAATTGCCGGCATCGCCTTTGGCGCGCATTCGGCGATGATCTCCGTCATGAATTTGCGTGTGCCGTGCTCGATCCCCTTGGCGCAAGCGACCAGCGGCGTCGCATCGGCCGCGAGCTTGGCCACTGCGCTGACGACCGACCGCATTGCCTGCGCCGGCACCACAAGCAAAATTGCCTCGGCGCCCGCGGCATTGTCGAGATCACGCGTGATCTTGACGGTTTCGGCGAGCTTCACGCCCGGGAGGAACAGGCTCTCCCGCTTGCTCGCTAGATGCTCGGCATTGCGCGCATCGAATTCCCATAGCGTCACATCGCGCCCGGCGCGTGCGCAGGTGAGCGCCAAAGCGGTTCCCCAGGCGCCGCCACCGAGCACTGCAATGCGTTGGAAGCTCATGATCGTTGCCTATCCGCCCACGTCACTTATACGCCGCCGTTCGTCGCAAGGCGCCTTCGGCGGCAGCTATCTCGTCAAGCGGCCAGCGCGCGCGCGGAGCAACGTCGAGCGAATTCGTATAGCCGAGCGCGAGCCTTTCGCATCCGGCCCAGGCAATCATGGCGCCGTTGTCGGTGCACAATTCCAGCGGGGGCGCGACCAGAGTGGTGCCGACCTCGAAGGCCAGGCGATTGAGAACCTTGCGGATTGACGCGTTGGCGGCAACGCCGCCGGCGGCAACGAGCGCGCTTGGGGTGCCAATGCGCTCACGAAACAACCGCAAGCCCGCGCGCAGGCGGTCGTAGACGACGTCGACAATGGCTTGCTGGAATCCGGCACAGAGGTCGGCGACGTCCTGGTCGCTGAGCGGCGCGATTTTCTCGGCCTCCAGCCGCAGGGCGGTTTTCAGGCCGGACAGTGAGAAATCGGCGTCCTTGCGGCCGTGCATCGGCCGCGGCAAGGCAAAGCGCGTGGGGCTGCCACGCATCGCCTCCCGCTCGACCGCCGGGCCGCCGGGGTAACCGAGGCCGAGCAGTTTCGCGGTCTTGTCGAAAGCCTCGCCGATCGCGTCATCCTGCGTGGTGCCGAGCCGGATGTAGTCTCCGACATCACGCACGGCCACCACCTGAGTGTGGCCGCCTGACGCGAGAAACAGGCAATAGGGAAACGGGGTGTTATCGGTCAGCCGGGCGGTGAGTGCATGAGCCTCCAGGTGATTGACCGCGATCAGCGGTTTTTGCTTTACGAGCGCGAACGCCTTGGCCGTGGTCAGTCCGACAATGACGCCGCCGATGAGCCCCGGTCCGGCGGCGGCGGCGAAACCGTCGATCGCATCAAAATCGCAGCCCGCCTGCGCCATGGCTTTGGCGACAATTCCATCAAGTGCTTCGACATGCGCGCGTGCGGCAATTTCCGGCACCACGCCGCCAAACGCGGCATGCTCGCTTACCTGCGAGAAGACGACATTTGATAAAATCTTTCCACGGCCATCCTCGAAACGCTCGACGACCGCCGCCGCAGTTTCATCGCAGGTCGTTTCGATGCCGAGGACGATCATGATTCCTCTTTATTTCCCCGCGCGTCGCGTCAGGCGAGGTGACGACGGCGCAAATAATAGCTAGTCCTGACGGCGAGGCCGACCCCCGGTCCGGCCTAGCATTGCGAGGATATATGGCGCAATCCACAGGCTCCTTGCGCATCGGTACGCGCGGCAGCCCGCTTGCCCTGGTGCAGGCGCGCGCCGTGCGGGCGCGGCTGGCCTCGGCGCTGGGGGCCACCGAGGATTCGATCGAGCTTGTTACGATCCGCACCACGGGTGACACGATCCAGGATCGATCGCTGGCCGAAGAGGGTGGCAAGGGCCTGTTCACCAAGGAGATCGAGGAAGCGCTGCTGGACCGGCGGATCGACCTGGCGGTGCATTCGGCAAAGGACATGCCGACGGTGCTGCCCGCCGGACTCGTGCTCGCCGCCTGTCTGGAGCGCGAGGATCCCCGTGACGTCTTCATCAGCAGCAAGGCGCGCTCGCTCGAGGAGCTGCCGCCGGGCGCGAGCCTTGGAACGGCGTCGCTGCGGCGGCAGGCCATCGCGATGCGTACGCGGCCGGACCTGCGCGTGATGCCGCTCCGCGGCAATGTCGAGACGCGCTTGCGCAAGCTTGCGGCCGGCGAAGTCGACGCCACGCTGCTCGCGCTCGCCGGTTTGCGGCGCCTCGGTCTCGTGGAGCATGCCACCAAGGTCATGAGCGCCGAAGAATTTTTGCCCGCAGCCGGGCAGGGAGCGATCGGTATCGAAGCGCGTGAAGGCGACGCACGCATTTGCGAGATGCTTGCGCGCATCGATCACGTCGACACGTCGGTGGCGGTCGCCTGCGAGCGAGCCTTTCTTGGCGCGCTCGACGGATCCTGCAAGACGCCGATTGCGGGACACGCTACCGTCGCCGGCGATACGGTGCAGTTCCGCGGATTGATCGTGCGCCCTGACGGCAGCGCCGCGCACGACATCGCGGGCACCGGCAGCCGCAAGGACGCCGCTACCATCGGCACGGCGGCCGGACGCGAGCTCAAGCATCGTGCCGGGCCCGGATTTTTCGACTGACCCATGCGTGTTGTCGTCACCCGGCCGCGAGATACCGGCGAACGCACCGCCCAGGCCGTGCGCGCGCTCGGCCATGACGTTTTGGTTGCGCCGCTTATGGCCCTCGAGCCGGTCGTTGCAAAGCTCGACGAGACATGGAGCGCTATTGTCATCACCAGCGCAAACGCAATCGTGGCAATAGCGGAAAATTCCGCGCTTGCCGTTCTGAAGAAGCTCCCGCTGTTTGCGGTCGGCCGGCGAAGTGCCGATGCCGCGCGAGCCGCGGGCTTCACGGATGTCAGTTCGGCGGATGGCGATGTCCGCGGCCTCGTGCGCCTCATCGCCGCGCGCGCGGTGCCAACAAATGCGCCCATTCTCTATCTTGCCGGCGAGGATCGTGCGGCCGACCTCATTGCGGAATTGTCGTCGCACGGCGTTTCCGCCGAACTGCGCGTTGTCTATCGTACGGTAACCACGCCGTTTTCGCCGGCGCTGATCGCGGCGCTCAAGGCCCGCGACGTCGACGCCGTCCTGCACTTTTCCCGCCGCAGCGCCGAAAATTATGTTGCCGGCGCCAAAGCCGCCGGGGTGGCGGAGGCGGCGCTGGCGGTACGGCATTTCTGCCTCTCGGCGCAAGTGGCCGAACCGCTGGCCGGTGCGCACCGGGTGGCAATCGCCGCACGGCCCGAAGAAGCCGCGCTGATCGCGCTTTTAGGGCCGCCCGCGGCTTGATTGTTGGCGCGCGAACGCCATTTGCGTTATTTCCTCCTTGCGGGGTTGAGCCGATTCGCCAAAGGAAACGCGCATGGCCGACAAAGGCACGACGCCGGATCCTGCCGACAAGGGCCGCAGCCGAAAGCGACAGGCTCCGACCATTGATCTGACAGCGACGGAAGTTTCAGCGCAATCCGCGGCTGCCAAACCGGACGAACCCGCGGAGCCTGCGCCGCAACAACATGCCTCGGAGGAGAATCCCGGGACCGCCGAGTCCGGTGCCGCCAATCCGCGCGTCGCGCAACCGCGGCAGGAAGGACGATGGAATTGGCTCGCGGCACGCCAGGTGCTTGCCGGAGGTGTAGCCGGCGCGGCGATTGTCGCCATCGCGCTGTTCGGTCTTTGGCTTTCGGGATTTGTGCCTGCCCGCTATGCCGAAACAACCGGCGCAGATTCGGCCGCGGTCGCAGCTCTGAACCAGCGCATTTCCAGGCTTGAAGCTGCGATCACGAAGCTGCCGGCGGATGACAAAGCCATTTCGGAGCGGGCGACCGCGGCCGACAATGCGATAAAGTCGCTCGGTATTGCGCTCGCCGCACTCAGCAAACGCAGCGACGAGGTTGCGGCGACGGCCGCCGATGCGAATGCCCGCGCCAATGCCTCGGACAAGGCGGTGAGCGAACTGCGCAATAGCGTGCTGAATCTGACAAACAATACACAGGCCGGCTTGTCTCCGGCTGATGTCGACGGCCTGCAAAAACGTCTTGCCGCGCTTGAAGAGACGGCCAAGGGCGGCCCGGCAGATCGTCCGGCGCGGCTTGCGGTCATCGCGGCAGCGTTGCGTGATACGGTGACGCGTGGCGCGCCGTTTTCCGCCGAGCTCAATGAAGCGAAATCGCTTGGCGCGGACGAGAAACTCCTGACGCAGCTCGCACCTTTTGCGGCGAGCGGCGTGCCGACGCAGGCGTCGCTGGCAAGGGAATTAAGCGCAGTGCAGCCGACCATGACGAAGGCATCGGGGGTCAAGGCGCCTGCCGCGGGTTTCCTCGGGCGGCTGCAGGCCAATGCCGAAAAACTCGTGCGCATCCGTCCGCTGGATGTGCCGCCGGGCGACGATACCGCGGCGGTGCTGGCACGGCTCGAAATCGATATCGCACACGCCGATATCAACGGCGCGCTTGCCGATCTCGGCAAGCTCGATGCCCAAACGCGCGTCCCGGCGCAGGAGTGGATTGAACGCGCGCACGCGCGTCAAGCCGCACTTGCAGCCGCGGACCAGCTTGTTGCCGCGACCGCGCGCGCGCTCGGCAGGAGATGAGGGCAGGATGATCAGAATCGTCCTGTTCCTGATTTCAGTCGGGATTATTGCGGCTGGCGTTGCCTGGTTAGCCGATCGTCCGGGCGACGTCGCGGTGACCTGGATGGGTTACCGCGTCGAGACGTCGGTGTTGATGGCGGCGCTCGCGATCATTGTCCTTGTTATCGCACTCATGGCGTTATGGTCGGTCGTGCGCGCCATCTTGCGGTCGCCGGAGCAAGTGTCGCTGTTCTTCCGGCATCGTCGCGCGGTCAAAGGCTATCTGGCGATCAGCCGCGGCTTGATTGCGATCGGCGCCGGAAATCTGCGCGTCGCGCGCAAGGCCGCCGACGAAGCGGCCCGGTTGTCGCCCGGCGATCCACTGGCATTGCTGCTCACGGCGCAGTCCGCGCAGATGGCGGGCGACAGCAGCACGGCGGAACGCGCATTCCGGGACATGACCGCGCGCGACGACACCAAGGTTCTCGGGCTTCGCGGTCTCTATATTGAAGCGCGACGGCGCAATGACGCCGACGCGGCTCGCCGCGCCGCCGAAGAAGCGATCAAGGCACAGCCCGGCGTGGTCTGGGCCGGGCAGGCCGTTCTCGACTATCGCTGCAACGTCCATGATTGGGCGGGAGCACTGGACGCGCTCGAGCACATGAAAGCCGCGCTGGAGAAATCCGACTATCGCCGCAAGCGTGCGGTTCTGCTTGTTGCGCGCGCGCAGGCTCTTGCGGATATCGACCGCGACGCGACGCGTGCGCTCATTCTTGAATCGGTCAAGCTCGCACCCGATCTGGTGCCGGCCGCCGCGCTTGCGGGAAGACGGCTCTCGGAAGCAGGCGACATACGCAAGGCGCGAAAAATTCTGGAAGCAGCCTGGACGATCAATCCGCACCCGGACATTGCGGAAAGCTATGCCGGGCTCAGGCTCGGCGACAGTGCGCGTGAGCGCCTTGCACGCATTCAGAAACTTGCCGACAAGGTTCCGGGCCAGCTCGAGGGCGCGTTGGCCGTGGCGCGCGCGGCGCTTGATGCGCGCGAATTTGCGACAGCACGTGCGGCGCTTGCTCCCTATTTGTCGGCGCCGACGCGGCGCGTTGCGACACTCATGGCGGACATCGAGGAGGCGGAAAACGGTGATCAGGGCCGTGTGCGCGAATGGATGGCGCGCGCCATGCGCGCGTCCGGCGACCCGGCCTGGACTGCCGACGGCGTGGTGTCGGATCGCTGGCTGCCGGTGTCGCCGAGCGGGCGCCTGGATGGTTTCACATGGAAAGTTCCGCTGGCGGAGATCGGTGTCAGCCGGCCGGTAATCGAAGTGGCGCCGCCGCTTGCGGAACCGGCAACCGAAGTGTCGCCGGAAGCCAAGACTGCAGCACCGACTGCAGCACCGACTGAAGCACCGCCTGAAATACCGCCGCGCAAGGTTGCGAAAGCCAGGGTTTCAGCAAAGCCAAGGCCGGTCGAGCCTGTCATTCCTTTGGTGCATGTGCCGGACGATCCCGGATTGGATGCCAATCTCGAGCCCGATCCGGTGCCGGAAACGACGATTGTGCAGGCCGGGGACGCCTGGCAGCGCCTGCGCAGGCTATTTCGCTGATTGCTTGCCAAGCGCAGTGTGCGCCGATATCAGTGGCCCAACTCAAGCCGGCGTAGCTCAGCGGTAGAGCATCCGCTTCGTAAGCGGGTGGTCGGGGGTTCAAATCCCTCCGCCGGCACCAGTTCGAAGCCGATTAAGCGTCACAATTTCACCGCGGAAGGTTAAGGCGCGCCGGATCCTGCATTGATCCAATTGCTTGAAATGATGCGGTAATTTATGATTGCCGCGCGCGTCACGGACCGGCATCGGGTGGGGCGGGGGCAAGCTCGCCGAATTAGACCTGTCATTCACCCGCGCCGATAACGTAAGATATTAAGCAATCGGATCAGTCACTTCGTCTGCAGAGTAGCCCCATGGCCAGACCCGCTGTCATTCTCGTTGGCGCCGACAAGGGAGGCGTCGGCAAGACTACCGTCGCGCGCACCTTGATCGATTATTTTGGCGCGCATCAGACGCCAACCCGCGCCTTCGATACCGAGTCCCCGCGCGGCACGCTCAAACGATTTCATCCGGAGCTGACCGAAGTCGTCGATGTCACGTCGGTCTCCGATCAGATGAAGATCTTCGACACGCTCGGCAGCGCCGACGCCAAGGTGACCGTGATCGACGTGCGCGCCGGCCTGCTGTCGTCGACGTTACAGGCGCTGACCGATATCGGGTTTCTTGAGTCGGCCAAGAAGGGACAGATTACCTTCGCGGTATTTCATATCCTCGGTCCGTCGATTGCCTCGCTCGAGGAAATCGCCGAGACGGCACGGGTTGTCGGCGACGCCAACTATTTCCTGGTGAAGAACTTCGTCAACAACACGACGTTCTTCGAATGGGATCCGGCCACCTACAATTCCTACTTCAAGAAGATCAAAGGGGCGGAAGAGATCACCATCCCGAAGCTCAACGAAATGGCGTATGAGCAGGTGGAAGTGGCCAGCGTTCCGTTCGTGTCGTTTGTCGGCAACAAGGGCGCAAAGGGCGAAGCGGCGAACTACTCGTTCGTTCTTCGCGGCTATGTGCGCCATTGGCTCGGCAATGTCTGGGGCGAATACGATAAGGTGAAGTTGGTCGATCTCGTTTCACCGAAGATGGAAAGCAACGTCCGTCAGGTTGCCGGCTAGCATTCCATTCAGGCCGCGTTTCGCGCGCGGTGTCCGGTCAGGTGATGTCATTCCTCAATTCGGTCACCATTGTTGCATCGCCTCGCCCTCGCGTCGGCAAAACGCTATTGGCGCGGCTGCTCACTGATTTTCAGCGGCACGAGAATCGCGCCGTTTCCGCCTTCGACGTGAATTCCGGCGAACGGACCCTGAGCCAGTTCCTGCCCGAGCAGACGATTGCGGCGAACATTCGCGACGTCAACGGGCAGATGGCACTGTTCGATCGGCTGGTTGCCGGTGATGGCACGGCGAAAATCGTCGACCTCGGGTACGACTCCTATGATTCCTTCGTCGCGCTGGCGCATCAAATCGATTTTGTCGAAGAGGCGCGGCGGCGATCGATTGCCGTTGCGATGCTTTTCATGGTGACGCCCGACCAGACATCGGTCGCGGCCTATCGCAGCCTGCGCCATCGTTTCACGCAAGCATTGCTGGTACCCGTGCACAACGAAATACTCGGGTCTTCACAGCACCGCGACAAGTACCCGGTCGCGGCCGTCGGCGCACCGTCAGTACGGCTGCCGGTGCTGGCACCGGGCTTGCGGAAATATATCGACAACCCGCCATTCTCATTCGCGGGCCCTGACATGGGCAATGCCGTCGACATTCCCGTCGATGCCCATATCGAATTGCAGCGCTGGCTGCGCCGGATCTATCTTGAATTTCGCGAGGTTGGCCTGCGCCTTCTCCTTGCCGATCTGCAGACATCCATGCGCGGCTCAGGGCCATAGCGGTCCATGCCCCTGTAATTTCATACCGTCGCACTAGGCCTTTGTTTCCAGGCCTTTCTTTACTGTGGATTGGCGGGAACCACCGTCATTCTGATGCGTTGCCTCGGCCAGACCTCACGTTGTTGCATTAACAGCTATTGGAGGCACGCCATGTGGATCACGCTCTTCTGCGTTTCGATTGGCATCGCCCTCGGCTTCGCTTTTGGCGCAATGGTCGTGGAATCCTACGAGGACCGTGTCCGGCCCTGATCGACGTGCCGGGAAAGCAGATCTGGCGGCCGAAAGGCCGCCTCATTTTTTTGCCGGGCGCCCACGTTTGTAAGGCACCCGCGCGCCGGGGAACTTTGCAATAATGCGGAGGTATGCAGCCGCCTCTGATCAGCTCGAGAAGATTTGCGCCGCTTTTCTGGTGCCAGTTTTTTGCGGCATTCAACGATAATTTTCTTAAGACGACTCTCGTTTTTGTCATCCTGTTCCAATCGACGACGTCCGATCCCGAGGCACTGATCACATTCGCCGGCGCGGTATTCATCGCTCCGTATTTCTTTCTTTCGGCGCTCGGCGGCGAACTGGCCGACCGCTATGACAAGGCGCGCGTTGCGCAGCATCTGAAATTCGTCGAAATCGCCGTCGCCGCCGTTGCGGTATGGGGCTACATGCGGGCCTCGTTGCTGCTGCTGTTTATCGCGCTGGCCGGCTTCGGAATCCTTGCCGCGCTATTCGGACCCATCAAATACGGAATCCTTCCCGATCATCTGCGGCGCGAACAGTTGCCCGCCGGCAACGCGCTGGTCGAGGGCGCGACATTCATCGCAATTCTCCTTGGCACAATCGTCGCGGGCCTCGCGGCGCGCGGCGGCGGCAGCCATGCCGTGTTCGCCGCGCTGCTTCTCGGTTTTGCCATTGCGTGCTGGGTCTCGGCCTTGCTTATTCCGCCGACCGGCGAGGGCGCGCCCAATCTCGGGATTGAGGTCAACATCGCGGCATCGACCGCGGCGATGATCCGTCATCTGCGCGCGGATCCGCGACTGTGGTGGGGCGCGATGGTGACGAGCTGGTTCTGGCTCGTCGGCATCGTCGTGCTTTCGCTGTTGCCGCCGCTGATCAAGACGATCATCGGCGGAAACGAAGATACGGTGACCGCCTATCTCGCCGTGTTCTCGATTGCCGTTGGCGTTGGATGCGGAATTGCCGCAGCCATCGCGCGCGGCCGCATCGTGCTGCGGACAACGCTCGCCGGCGCCGTGCTCCTCGGCATCTTCGCGCTCGATCTCGGCATGGCAACCCTTGGGTACCATCCGGATCAATCGACGCAAGGGCCGGCCATTGCATTGGCCTCGAGCATCGGCATGCGCGTGGCCGTCGATCTGTGCGGCGTTGCGATTGCCGGCGGCCTTTTCATCGTCCCGGCCTTCGCGGCGGTGCAGAGCTGGAGCGGCGCCGACTATCGCGCGCGCACCATTGCCGCGGTCAACGTCCTCAATGCGGCGTTCATGACGGCCGCGACAGTTGCCGTTGCGGCGATGCAGAAATTCGGCGCCACGGTACCCGCATTGTTTCTCCTGATCGGCGCGATGACGCTTCTGGTCGCGCTGGCGATCTGGAAAACGATGCCGGAGGCCGGTTAAAGCGGCCCCGCCGTCAATTCTTGCGCATCTTCAGCACGCGATCGACCATTTCACCGGCGACGCCGAGATAGTT
>Ga0134128_10003667_pt1 | contig 18765 bp, 43 predicted proteins | sample KB31754_FD_96462 | JGI IMG/M metagenome (GOLD analysis project Ga0134128, IMG submission 96462) | Terrestrial soil microbial communities with excess Nitrogen fertilizer from Kellogg Biological Station, Michigan, USA - KB3-175-4 | ecosystem: Environmental > Terrestrial > Soil > Unclassified ... | reverse complement strand
ACTGCCCTGGCTCACGGAATTCATATCGCGATATCATTTTGGCGTGCTCGATTCTTTATAGTTTAGGTTTATGGCATACGAAAACCCCGTAACCTTTGTGGGTGAGGTTACGGGGTTTTCGGTTTGGTTATCAGAAAGGTTTAAACGAAGTGTAACTAGATTGTTCAGTTTGAATAACTGAATACATATCTGAAATTACTCTACTGAGAATATCTTCATATCGTTGAATCTTTTGTTTAAGTTCATTTATTTCATTTTCATGTTTTTGCTGTTCCTGATAACGTAAATCAAATTGCTTATTGTGTTGTTGTTTCCAATACTCATCGCCAGCTGGTTGAGATGATTCTGTATTCATTACTTGCGCTACTGCTTCGTCTAGTGCATTTTTATTTCGTTTTAGCTTTCCCATGACTATTGTCCCTTCTCAGCTTCAATAACTTTTGGCGAATCTGAAAAGGTAGCACCACTGCATTTCGCACAAGCGTCCTTGTGAACTGTTTCTGAATACTTGTCTCCGTACTTGTCTTTGTTCATTTTACTTCCTGTGAAGGTTGTCCATCCTTCTTCATTTTCACTAAAGACAACTCCACAGTTATCACACATTCTTACACTCGACATTACATTTCCTTCCCGCAATAGGTACAGATACGTGGTTGCTCATATTGATTTCTAGGAGTACATTTATGAATTTGTTTTGATGTAGTTCCTAGTACAATCCCAAATGCATTTAGTTGCTCTAAGTTATCAAGTAATGCTTTAGCGTCTTTCATTTCGACTTCATTCAATGACGCACGACTTATGAGCAACCTCATTAAGTCTATGAATGTCATTCAGGAAATAACCTTAGCATCTTGCAACTTCTTAGTGAGAACAGCAATCGCATTCATATTTGCTTGTCCGTGTAGATCACTGTTAATGATATACGACTGGATAGTTGCACTAACTTCTTTCCCATCGTAATCCTTAACTGTTACCTTCTTATTCAGAATGGCATCTGCAACTTCTTGTGCTGTTGGCATTTCATCCTCCGGATTGTCGATTCCTGGCCAATAATCTACTACTTGACTTATATCATATCCTGGTGTGTTTTGGAATTGTACAGCTACTACTCCATCTACTCCAACTAAAATATTTGATTTACCAGTATAATCAGCTATCCAATAATTAGGTTGATTAATTTTCTGAGTTGTGAAAGCGTGCATTACTTGTGCCCATGTAGCTAGATTCATATACACAGTTGGAATACGCTTAAGATTTCTCATTCTGCTACACCATGCAGGAGCTTCCTCAGGTGTTGCATCGAATTGTTCTACATCAAGAACATCTGCTGTAGCATCAGCACTAACTGCAATTGATACATGCGTTGCATGAGGGAACAGAGTAACTAGTTCAGGATAGCTGGGCCACTTACCATTCACATATCCTGCAACCATTATTGCATTATTAGGGATACGACTAGGCGTAATAGCATCATACATATATCGCATTACAAATCCCTTCCGATACTAATACGAGAAATACCCGGTGCCATAGCCAAACCAGCACCCGAAGTCTGTGTAACATGCCAAGTAACAGTTTGACCAGCAGAAATAAATACTGAACTGAATGAACACTGCACAATATTTGAGTTAGAAGGGTTATCGTTCACAGCAATCGGTAATGCGCCTAGATTAACTCGTGCATCAATTGTAGCAGCGTGAGCAGCAAACCCAGCAGTAAACGAACCAGAGTAATAACTATCCTCAGGACAAGTCCACACTCCGGTAGCATTATTCAATGGAGATGCTGCATAGTCATTATTCTCTTGTATTACTGTTAGATTTATTAACTGTGTATCTGCGGCGTTAGGGATAACCTGTACTGACGGAGCATAAGCTCCCTTGTAATATCGGCCCTTCTCACCTGAACCGAATTGTACCTCAGTATTACCACCACCAAGAATTAAAACACCCGGTCCAGCTTGACCAATAATATTTAGTTGGTCAGTGAATTGGAATACCAGTTTCGTACTGTTAGCTGGGTTAGCAAATAGCTGGGCAATAATGTTGTCTAGACTATTGATAATAGCAAAGTTTTGTACAAAAGCACCAGAACTAGAACCTACAGCAACCTTGAAAATTACATTGTTTGAATTATCGTATGCAGTTATACCAGTAGCATCAATAACCAATCTCTGACCAGTAGTAGCTCCCGGCGCAAAAGTAATTGATGTAGGAGCTTGATTACTCCAAACCATTGGACTCGGCAATTTCTCTGCTGATGATGGGATCGCAGTCAGAACAACGATGGTCAGCGCGAGTTGCATGAATTCCCTGCGCTGCATTGTATTCCTCGATCGTATAGACTGGCCAATCAGACAGAATAATATTTCTCAATTCTCGAGCTGAATGAGTATGAGACTCTGGAATACTGATCAGCATACGAATCATCGTTTGCGACTTTCGATAGCGTGAACCAACTCTTCATGAAAGATGTTGTGTTTCACTAGATCAAAATTAGGATTATACTCCGGCTTACCCTGAGCAACCTTCAAAATCGCTTTCTCACAACGCTCAAGATAAAGCGCACACTCCATACTGACACTGACTTTGTTCATCGGCCCACCCACCTATCACCATGCGCTGTAAGGAAAGACTGTAACTTCCCCTGATCTATCAGACGTTCAGCGCATTTCTTATAGACACCTTTCAATTCTGACAAGAGAAAGCCGTCCGCTGCTTTTGCCATGACAACTTTGTGAGCATGAGCCCAACCATCAGTAGCCATGATTAACCAAGCTGCTCTCTCATCATGGCAATCGCCATAGGAAGCTGACCAGCCATAGCTGGAGGCAATTCCATAGGCTCATCCTCTAGCTCATCAGCCTGCCGTACATAAGCAAGAATTTTATCTCCTCGCTTAATTAGTCGAATAGTAATCAGATGCTCTACATCACCACCAGATTCATTTTGAATATGGTCAAATCGTTCTGTGTCATGGTCGCTCACTTGTTTGTCCTCCGATGACGGGTACGGAAATGGAATGTTGTATAACCTTCTTCTGGAACTCCATCCTGCACTACCTTTTCAATACGGTAATTGAGTTCCCTTCCTGCCTTATTCAAGAGATTTACAAAGGTGTTCTTTTTCGATGTGGGAACTGTCATTGCTGGGGTACTGCCATTACTGAACGACTGATGCAATGCGTTTACTAGCTGTTCGGGGAGTGGCTTGGTTCGTCTACCTCTTTGAGGCCACTCAATTTCGCTATCTGTTTCAAGCGCATCGAAATTGAAATTCGTCATTACCTGCCCTTTCGTGCTGTGTTGAGATGATTATATCAAAAACGGAAACTGAAAGGAAGACTTTTGAATTATGAAGTTGAATTCGGAGTCTTCTTGTTAGGCGTGAAATACGCTGCATTAAATGCAACGACTGCAGCCATAACATCGGTAAGAATATCAACCTTTGTATTTCCACCGCTATTACCTGATGCCGCAGCCAATCCTGCAACTATCGCAGCAACAAACGCCTTTGCAGCTGTAAGCATTTCTTTTCTTCCTTCTCTAGCCGGGGATGGTTATCTGACCAATATTTGCAGCCTGATTCACGGTCACTGTTCCGTCCGTCAGGCCAACAGATGCAGTAGGTGCAGCGCCCGCGCCTGTGTTCCAGACCAAGCGCAACTGCCTACCCTGTGCGAGTGGGATACCTGCATAGTAATCAGCTCTATTGAAATCGCCTCTAGCTGTCGTATCTATGAAGATGGTATCCAAATAAACATTCACTGTGGAACTCACAGGTCCTACCAGTGAAATCCATTCTACTACTCTAGCTGTATTATAACCTCCAAAATCGATTTCCCATACACCCTGCGCATTATGCGTCCCTGTTTCTGTATCAATGGGAAACCACATAATTCAACTCACTATCATATACATTATAGCGTCACAACAAATCTAAAGAAGCAACTGTGCTTCGTGGGAGTTTGGAACTTCGATAATCAGAAGCTGAACTGTCGCATTCAAATCACCAGACGATTGAAACACTAGACTATCTGTAGAATGTACAATAATTGTCTTTCCAGGAAATGTAACCATTCCGCTATTGCAAGGTAGATTATTAATCAGGTTAGCTGGTGTGATATTGTTAAAATACACTGGTAGCGTATCTGTAGTAAGTCCACTAGTAGTCATGGGAATAATTGCCTTGACTTCCCAGAGAAAACCATCTGGCGGAGAAATCGTCAGCGATTGAGTAGACGACAAAACCTGTTCAATATACCGAATGAAACGAGCATTACGACCAAGTGCAGTCAGCAATGTATCTGTATGCCGCTGCATAACATCGCCGAATTCGCTAGGCGTAAGAATATCCAATAGCCCTTGCGGCTGTACCTTCTGCTTCATGAAGCTGGTTCTCCTTCATTTTTTCCAGCACCGAATACGATAAGGGCAAATCCCGTTACCGCTAGAACTGCTCCACCAGTATAAAGCATAAACTTGATGAAGTGATCGATATTAAAAATCCATGTTAATTTGCCAAAAAACTTTGCAATAGCTGCTAGCGGTGCACTCATGAATCCAATAGCTGCAGCAACAGGATTAGCCGCCTTAGCACCGAACTCAGCAACATCACCTAGAAAACCAGTAACATCACCTTCAATACCACCACTACTAACCGGCCCACCGACTAGCGTACCTTCACTAGTACCCACATTGGTAATAGCATCATTAAGATTGACAACAGTTCCGCCACTACCTTGCGGACCGCTAGGCGGAGAAGAAGGAGCATAATTAGCAGGGAATTTCCCACCCTTCAAAGGCGCAGAAAGAATTCCACTTACAGCCGAATCAGAAATAGGAACTGGGCCACTTGACCCCCACGTACGATAAACCTGATCGAATGCATTCAGAATACCTACTTGAGTGCCTGTTCTCAATTGCTGAATAACCGGATCCCAAATTCGGTTATTCTTAAACAGAGCAACAGTACCCTCTACACCAGTACCCGGGTCTGGATAACGCTGCACACCTACTGAATTAAAATTACTAGAACCCGGCTCCTTCTGAACAACGTTAAGCGGATTATAGTAGTCATTAGCTCCCTCAAAATGAGAGACTGATGCAAGCGCAGCCGCAGCATTTTTCTCATTCCCACTTGCACCTAGCTGTTGCAATACTTGCTGAAAAAACTCTTCATAAGTAGTGGGTTCTTTAGGCATGTTCTACTTCCGTCCGAAATACCTATTACGCGCTGGCGGAGGCTCATCCTCAAGATTTTCCTGTTCCTCTTCTACAGCCTTCTTAGGAGTAACCTTCTTGACTGACTTCTTACCCTTAGGCTTCTCCTCTTCCTCGCTCTCTTCACCCTCCACCTCTTCCTCAACCTCATCAGCAACTTCCTCAGCCTCTTCCTCAGTCAGACCAAGCTTCTTCAGATTAGCGATGAAATCAGCCGCTGCATTACCCCGTAGGATAATCACATCTTCCGCATCCTCATCACCTTCCTCTTCTGACTCTTCAATCTTCTTAAGCTCCTCAGCGTACTGCTTTTCCAGTTCTTTCTTACGAGATTCCTTAGACATTCGGTGCTCCCAGATTCAATAGCATTACAGGGAAGAGTTGATCGAATAGGCCGATGATATGAAGAGCTTGTTCTTCCGAAGCAACAGCCATTTTCATATGAACATACCATCCGCCAGCTTCTTGAAAATAACTAAGAGACATAAGTTTATCTGCCTCTTCTAGCGACATTTCTGCTTCTTGTCCATCAGGACCGATTACCTTCATGCCTGCTCCTAACCTGCGCTTGGTTTACCGTGCTGGACATTACCTCTTACTGTATGCCCGCCTCTAGGGCCAGCCTTTTTCGTTACGTATACATGCATATACAAATTCGGGTTTGACTTAGACGGGTGAATAGTCACAACCTTTTTGATGCCTCGTTTCTTGGCTTTGGCATATGCCTCATCATTGGGCATGGTTTCACCTTCCCTAATGGGTACGTATACGAGTAGAGTCTACCCCTGACAGGACTCCACAAGGAAGGCCAATTATGGAAGACGAAATCGATTTCTCACAGATTAAGTTTACAGGTGAACCGCAAGCTGTAAGCGCCGATCCAAAGCCTAAGTCTACAAGAGGAAGAGGACGGCCATCGAATGAATCAAAGATTACTGATGTTCGTTCAGAAATTGGGCAACTAATCAAATTTACTGCATTCCCAATTAAGATGAGGGACGTGCACTACGATGGAACTAGTTGCGGCGATTTGCTCATTGCATATGATGACAAGAAGAAAAAGACTGAACTAACACAGGAAGGAAATAACCTCGCTGATGCGCTTACAGCAATTGTAGTTGACTCTCCTTTCCTTATGAAGATGCTTCAATCCGGTGATCTATTCGGTAAGTGGGGCGGACTCGCTATGGCTCTCTATCCAATTGGCATGGCTGTTTACGAAAATCATGGACACGGAAGGTTCAACCATGACATTACAGAGAGTCCCGTGGGCTGAACTAGAGCCCGAATTCCTTTCATCATGGGGTAGGCCAAATGGAAAGTTTGGAGCGGAACATGTATCCATCGTAGGACCAACAGGTTCAGGTAAGTCTAATTTTCAAACGTATGTCGTCAAGGCAAGATGCGAGATGCGGGGGAGTCATGCCGTAATCATTGCCACAAAACCAGCAGACACTACGTTACGTAAAATGCAGTGGCCTATTATTCGTAAGTATCCTCCCGAATGGAAAGACAGAGAAGCTTACATTCTATGGCCGCAGTCGACGCGTAACGCTGCTGAATCGCTATATTTGCAACGTCAAACCATTGGTCAGTGTTTAACTGATATTTGGGTTGAAGGTTCTAATACGATTGTGGTGTTTGATGAAATTGCATATGTTGAACAAGAGCTCGGACTTAAAGTCCTTATTAATCGATATTGGAGAGAAGCAAGATCACTCGGAATTACCGTTGTCGCAACTACTCAAAGACCAAGAAACGTCACAAGATATATGTGGTCAGAACCTACTTGGATTGTTGCGTTCCGGCCGGATGATGAAGATGAGGCTAAACGCGTTGCCGAAATCATCGGCGGTCGTAGGCTCTATACTGAGGCACTTTTAAGTTTAGAAGAATTTGAATTCATTATCATTAAGCGTCGAAGTAAAGAAGCATATATATCAAAACTGCCAAAGTAACGGTATAGCTGCTCAGCCGCCCTATAGGTACAGTGAAGGTGCGAGGTTGCTCACCCGCGCTGGCGCTCCTGCCCGGTGCCTGCCCTGGGCAGGAGTGCCGGTTTTAGGAATAGTGGACAACGAATCGAGTTGAGTTATGGCAAGTAATATGCACACACATCTTTCAGCTGTACATGCGCTAAACATTTTCCTTGTCGTTTTGATTATGGGAACTCTGTGGCGCTTGTCAGCTGCTCATCTTTGTGCGAGTAGTAATCCGAAGATTAACTATCTCGGTAAGGCAATGTCCTTTCAGTATTAAGAAATGGAGTGGTTATGCCGATTGTCCCTCAGACTCAGTCTGTGGCGAATAGCGGTGGCGGTGGAAGTGTTCCGTTCCAGACTGGTTCTTTCCAGTATGCAGAACAGATTGCAACTGACGTTTTCCAGCTAAGCGCTGTAGCTACAGAGTTCGTTCACAACATTACGCCTGGCGGTTTCATGCGCGGTGTTGACCTGTACCTCACGAGTGCGGGTGGTGTTGCTGGTACGCTTGTTGCCGATGGTCCATTCTCAATGGTTTCCAGTTTGAGTATTGAGAACATCGATGGTTCCCCGATTCTGTATCCGATGAACGGATACGCTTATGCGATGTGGCAGAAGTTTAGCGCACCGTGGAATGGCGAACCTTCCAACCCTGCACAGTCGTTTAGCACTGCAATTGCCACTCCCGGTTTTATGCTTCACCTTTACCCGGAGATTTACGGTACTGCTGGTGTGCTTGCTAATACGGATGCTCGTGCGCAGTATCGTGTTCGGTACACTCTGGGTCCGGTTACCAGTCTTGGAACTGGCTACACCACTGCACCTACGGTTACAGGTATCACTTACCTTCAAGCTTGGGCGCAGCCGGATCGTCAAGACCTTCACGGTAATACAATTGAGGCAGTGCCTCCGGGTCTGAATCTGGCTCGTATTACTCGACACCAAATCGTTACGCTTAACGGTGCTGGTGCTGATAACATTGTGCAGTTTACGAACACTGGTAATGAGATTCGGAATATCATTCTCATTATTCGTGACCAGACTGGCGCGCGTGTTGACGCTATTTCGGGCGTTCTTCGTGTGAGGTTGGACGACCGTTCTCTGGGTACGTTTACTCCAGCTGCACTATTCGATAAGGCAGTGAAGTTCTATCCGACGTTGGGGAATAACACGTTCCCTCGCCCAACAGGTGTTTACGTGTTCCCACGGTTCCAGAGTCCTACACCGGATAATGGAAATATGCTTAACGGTGATCCGTGGCTCCCAACTTCTAACGCAACCTTCCTGACTTTTGAATTCATTACTGGCGCTGGTCCTACTGGTGGAACAATCGAAATCATTACAGATGAGGTTGTCCCTGTCGGTCCGATCCCGGCTGAGCTTGAAGGTAGTTAATAATGGCTGCCCTTAATCCGCGTGGAATTTCCCAGCAGGGTTCTAATGCTCCACAAGGGCAGTCTGTTGGCCGTAGCGGTAAGGGTTGGGGTCTTGGAATCCGCAATATGAATTATCGTGGCGGGCCCTGGGAACCAACTGTTACTTACCTGCTGATTCTGGTAGTTCTTGAATTCTTTGCATTCTGCGCTTTGCGGTATGCATTCCAATCAGTTCATGGAGGTTAATAAATGAAGCACAAGCACACAATTATGCTGGTTCTTCTTGGCTGGCTTATTGCGGCATTCTTCCCGCCTCAGGCTTTGCTGAGCATGGTCAAGAGTAAGACTGCCTAATGGTATTTGTTTGGCTTGCAATTGCATGTCTTGTTCTGGGAGAGATCCTCCTAAGAATTCGTATTGCGTTGCAAGCAAAACAATTAGTCATCGAGATAGAATCGACTCTAGCTAATGACACAAGGTGACTGGATTGCTGTACTTACTGCCATACTAATTCTAGTTGGTGGAGCTTTAATAGCAACGATCGGTTGGATTGTTCGGAAGCTTATGGTTCATGATTCAGCTTTGGCAGTTCTGGTAGCAGCAGTTAATCCTCCGGGTGATAAGTCGCTACGAGATTTGCTTTACGAGTTGAAGATTCAAGTAGCGGAGCATCACTAATGGTTCAGGCAATGGGAGCACTGCTAATCCTTATTGGTTGTATCATGTGGCATGTGGCTAGTAGTAATAAGCCTGTGCATAATGTTTCAGATGTTTGGAACGATATGCTGCACACGATGAGCGGTACTGAGTCATGACTGTACCTGTAGCCAAGACTGTGGCTAAGAAAACAGCTGCAAAATCTGCGCCTAAGAAATTGGCAACAACTAGGCCGGGACCGAATTCACAGGTCCCGGGCAAAACTGAATCTCCTAAAGAAAAGCCTCAGCGGAAATCTAGCCCAAGTAAAGTTCATGCTGGTGTGAAGAATAGTGTCAGAAAGCAGAGTCGCTATTATGCGCCGGTTCAGCGTCCGGTAAAGTCGATTGTGACATATCGTCATATGCTGGCAGCTGAGTTTATCTTTGGACTTCTTGTTATCCTCACATCGAAACAGGATTTCAAGAAGGGTGATAAGGCTACGAATAATGTGCTCATGCAGAGCGCTGCATTTATCTTCGTTTGGGTAATTCTATTCTTTATCACATCTGGTGGTAGAACTGCGGCACGGTTTGCAGCTGCGCTAGGTGGCTTGATTGTTCTGACTCTTACTATGAAGCAAGGTAATATCTTTGACAGATTTGCGGGTATCTACGGAGGTAAGACTCCGGCTACCCCAGGTCTGGCACCCGATACAGCACAAAATACAGAAGCGCTTATTCTGGGTCCGTTACCGGGACAGCCTAGTATTGTCGACGTAGGACAACAGCCGAATCCGACTACTGATTTAGGTGGCGTAGTAGGTTTGGGTCCGTCTGGATTTGGAGATTGATATGCATAAGATTACCGATATTGCGATGGGTGTTCTGGTTATCGCTGGTATCTTCACACTAGTGAGGCCGAAGTCTCAAGGCCCTGCATTGGTTGCGAACGTCACTGGCGGATTCAGTAACGTGATTAAAGCTGCCACAGGTGGCGGAGCCTTTTAAGATTACGGCTTAGCGTTCCAATTACGATAGGAAGTCAAGTTCATGCAACCAGTATTGGATGCTGCACCCTATTATGATCCTAGGGTAGTACGACGACGTCCGACTGACATTTCCAGTATCTATGGAGAAAGTACAGGCGGCGTTGCACCTAGCGACCGCGTGTATTCGCGTCCAGGTTGGCAAGGTGCATATGAAGGTGCTACTACAGACCGTGCACCTAGCGGATATAACGATACCCTTGTGCAGCGTAGTAGAGGTTTGATTTATCGTAAGGCATATTACCTGCCACCTGCGCTTGGTGCTGGAAATCTCAGTTGGACAGCGGCCGGCCCGATTAAGGATATGCCTACTACTAGGTTCTCTCGTACTCTGCGTCCGCTTGTGGGTGGCAGTAATCAGGATAAGGAAGGTATGCACACTAACCTTCCGACTGGTCAGCAGCAGGTTGGCGGTCAGCTTGCTGGGAAGTCGAGAATGGTTGCAGGACGTCAGAACCGTTTGTCGGTTCAGCGTTACCGTGGTCAGTCGTATTCGCAGACAACGCGCGCGATTAACTAGGAGCGTCATGGCAGGCACAGAATTGCTCAAGGGAATTGCAGCAACAGGCAAAATCTATATCCTATTCATTGTATTCTACGCTCTGGCAGTAGGTGCATTCTTGTCGTATCTGATTGCGGTGAATGAGTAATGCTTTCTAAGAACGCAGAGAAGTATTTGAAGATTGCTCTCATTGTCATGATCGTACTCGTGTTCATTGGCAAGAAAGCATCTGGTGAAATTGCACTAGGAGCGGCGGTAGCATAATGGCATTCAAGGATAGACTTACAGAAAAGGCTGGGCCTTTGCCTGTATGGGGATGGTCCCTTATCGTAGGTGGTGTTATCGTTGCTGTTATCTACTACCGAAATAAGAAGGCTGCAGCAACGGGGCTAGTACGACAGATACTACAAGTACCGATACGGCTACTACTGATTCCGCCTCTGCGGCAGAAGCAGGACAAATTGGTGCCGCTTATGATGTGTACAACGAATTGGGAAAACTGAACAGCACTAGCGCTACCCTCGCCACTAACGTAGGCGCAAATACAACTGCGATAAACGGTTTGCCTGCCGCTATCACTCCCGCTGTTGCAGCAGGAGTAGCTAAGGGAGCTACCGAAAATGATCGGTACGGTGTGGTGGATTATGGCGGTAGAGTATTTGAGCTGGGTAAAACTAGTGGTGCAATTCTCGATACCGCCCAATATCAAAAAACTGGCGTAAATACTGTCTACACTGGTAATCCAATTGTGGAATTCCTTGGCAGATATTATACGCTAGGTGTGACTGGCGATCCCGGAGCTAAGGTACGTACTGAAGGTCCAGCACCGATTACCGCTGCACAAGCTAAGGGCAGGAAAGTCACTGTGCTGAGTCCGAATACAAACGTCAACGTCGCTCCTAGTAAGGTTAGGTAAAATGCCAAATGAGAGAAGCGTTGAAGCAATCGGACTCACAATCCTTACAATTGCAGAAGTCCCGAACTTCTTCTCCGGTCTACTTCCGTCTCTATTTACGATCGGCCATTTCGCCGAAGATGAGAGCAGTGAAGCAATATACTGGATTAGACGTGGCGAAGTTAATGCTCTGGGTTTATCGTTGGCGCTCGGGGTCGGGGCGTCGTTAATTAGTCACAGTTATTGGCCGTTTGTTGGTTGTGTGGCTATGTCTGCGTTTTTGATGTATCACTATGAACATGCTTTGCGCAATGGCGCGGGGAACTCTATTTCGGATCAAGGAAGGGATGACGACTAATGACTGAGGAAACTCCGGTTAAGGAACCGTCTGCATTCAAGGATGGTAGTTCGGTTCATGAGAAGCTTGACTATCTTCTTGAGAAGGTTAAGGATTTGCTGGGTGAGAATGACTCAGAGCCTGAGGCTGAAAACGTTGACACTTCTCTCGACCTAAATAAGTCTTCGTAATCAAATCGTTATCCCGGGGTAATTGCGGATACGATAAGATACGTGTAAGCGCGGTGGCGGGTCGCGTGACTCCTTTCAATAGGACAAGGTTCTCAGAATCCCCGCCTCCTATTAATTCCAGCTATACGACAGGAGAAACAAATGGCTGGTAAGGCTAAGGGAACAGTTGCAGAAGTAGACGAGCCGCAGAATGCCGTCGCACTTCCTACACTGAATTCTCGTCAGGATAAAGTAGCTCAGGTAACTAACCTGAGCGCACTACGCCAATTGATCGGTCAGCCGATTGACTGGCAGGAAATCGAACCAAGTTTTGACGTACTCAAGCAGGAAGAGTTTGACGGACTTCCTCTCGTCATCGGCGGTTTCCGTTTCAATGACTCTTCAAAGTTCGCGTCAAAGGACCCTGAGAATCCGGATGTTCTTATTCCGGCACGGTTCGTGAGTCTTCTTGTTGCGGCATACGATGAGGATTCGGAAGAGTTCACGAGTCCGTGGGTCATCGTGAATGATGGTTCTACCGGCATTGCTAAGCAGCTGCAGAAGATGATTTCTAATGTGACGGGTGAGGATGCTTTCCTCATGTCTCGTGATGAAATCAATCGTCATGCGAGAGCTGTTCCTCCGATTCAGGCTAGCAAGGGTTTCCGGCGGAGTGATTATCCGTACGAGGATGAGAAGGGCAATGTAAGCACCGCTACGACGTGGTATATCGCGTAGCTTAATCGTACCCCGTATCTGGTTGTTCCCCCTGCCAGATACGGGGTACTTTAGTATCTCCGTTAGGGGATATGAATGGCCGGAAAGAAAAGACTAAAGCTTCGGCCTATTGGTACCCTCTCTAGGAAACAAAGGGAGAGGAGAAGATTTGCACGCTCATTGGGAATGAAGGATGAGCATCAGCTTAATAGATTAGTTGTGAAGTTGCAGAATCTTCCTGAATCTGATCCTCGCTATCTGCGTAAGGATTTGCCGCGTGATCGTTTTGAAAGTACGATCAAGAGGTTATACCGTAAGGATAAGCAGACGCTTACGCCGTGGCGAGAAATCCTGAGGAAGAAAGAAATGCTCGTTGATGAATTAAAGACGATGAGTAACTTCACATTCTATGAAGCTTACAAGTCTCAAATTGCCGCAGCAAAAGAGGACCCGAATTTGAGCGCCTATGGTCGTAAGCGATTGAATGAGCTTGAAGTGCAGTTGCATAGGCGCTCGTATCTCCCATCGGAAATGAAACCGACTAAAACAGGACAAGGCAGGTTGTTCTAATGATGGATGATAGCAAGTCACTGGAAATGATGACAGCAGCTAACAGTGATATGATTCAGAGGCTCGCTCAAATGGGCGGAGCACTTGATCCTATGGCTTTTCTACAGATTCAATTACAGAGCATGGTCGAGCTACTATTCCCTGATCCTATTCAGTTGGAAAAGTTGGAACGGCTCTACCAGACTAAGATTAATGATGTGTTGACTATGGCGATGAAGCAAGCTCATGAGGCTCGTATTCTTATTGATGAGCAGCAGAAGAAACTGGTGAAGCCTGCTAAACCCCGTATCATTAAGCCGGGTCAGAATTGAGATGACTCTCTTTAGTCAGGAAGCTATGGAACCTGACAGATGGATATCAGCTAAACTCAAGCCTCAGGTTCGCCACCCCGACCATTCTAATCCCCAAATGCATAGACCTTTCATCTTCTGGGATGGAGAAGGATATACGGATGAGTTCAATCAACACCACTACTGGCTCCTTGCAAATTCCATTGGAGACAAGATTATCGCTCCACCGGGGCGTTCTCTTGAACGGTATTCCTTTGCCAGACTTTTTATGGAAACAAGCGCAGCTTATCCCTCTGCGATCCACACAGGTTTTGCACTTGGATATGATTTCACCTGCTCGATTAGAGGTAACGGATTCACAAGGCAACAAGCGAACACTCTCAAGGATAAGCAATACCTTGATGGAGAAGGTTATATCTGGAAGGTTAGAGCAGGTAAGCAACTCACTCTATATTATTCCGGAGTAGAACGCGGGCAACAATTCAAACTGTATGATACGTGGGGTTTCTTCCAACGATCATTTGTGAAAGCTCTGGATGAGTATTTCCCTGAAGGTTGGCCGCATAGAGATATCATCGTGCCTATGAAGGAGAAACGGGGTAGCTTCGACAGAGTTCACGATAAAGAAGTTATGCTCTATAACGATTATGAGTTGGAACTTGGAGTTAACCTCATGGAGGAACTCCGCGATCGTTTATTCGCTGCAAGTATGCCTATATCACAATGGTACGGTCCAGGCGCGATTGCAAGCGGTTTACTCACGAAATGGAAGATCAAGGATAAGCAGGTAGACCTTTATGAAACCGAGCCGGCGGTGGCCGATGCGGCACAACACGCCTATGCTGGCGGCCGTTTTGAGTTGTTTAAATGTGGTAGAGTCAATGGCCCGGTCTATCAGTACGATATCAACTCTGCCTATCCGTGGGCGATTGCTCAATTGCCTAACTGGAAGGAGGGTGAGTGGATACATCATATAGGGGGAGAAGTTGCAGACCTTACTGAATATTCTATGGCTCTCATTAGGTGGGACAATACTCATCTACTTTCTGGTGCTCAGTATGCCGATAAGACTGACTTATCGCTTTATCCGGAAAGTATTCCCTTTCCATTTTGGAAGCGCAGTAAACAGGGAAATATTTCGTATCCATCAGGAGGAGTCCGGGGATGGTACTGGTCTGCTGAGGTTGATTCGGCTAGTCGCTATCTCAACAATCTGCCTAGCTATTATGACAGACATATTGAGATAGAAGAATGGTGGGAGTTTAGAGAGTTTACATCTGAACGCCCGTTCAATGAAGTGGCTACTCTTTACGTTACTCGGCAGAAGCTTAAGGCTAAGGGTAATGGTGCACACATAGGAATTAAACTCGGGCTGAACAGTTTGTATGGGAAACTCGCACAACAAATAGGGTGGACAGATGACAAACAGCGGAAACCTCCCTTCCACAATCTCGCGGCTGCCGGATACGTCACAGCTAAATGCAGAGCCTTATTGCTGGACGGAATTGGTCTTGACCCAGAAGCAATTATCGCAACTGAAACAGATGGCATCTTTTCGACGCGAGAACTTCCTCTTCCTTGCTCTAGCACGTTGGGAGCGTGGGAACAAACAACGTATGATGACATGTGGTACTTCCAGTCTGGTTTTCGATTCGGCATCCGAGATAGGGAAGTCGTTAAGCCTGCTACTAGAGGCATACCAGTGGCAGACATCACCTTGGAAAGAATTAGAGAACAAATCGTAGACAGTTGCAGCTACATCAGAGTTGACACGAATCAGTTCGTTACACTAGGATTAGCTTTGCACCGTGGGAAACCAGAAATCGCTGGGCAGTGGCTTAAAGGCGATAAGAAAATGGTTCTCATGTGTGAGGAAGCGCAAGGGAAGAGGTTACATGAGCCTAATTGCCCTGAATGCAGAGTCCCAGAAGGCTCAGACGTGCGAATATACAGCTGGGACGGTTTACATCTTACTTTTCCTGCTGTGTCTAATGAATTTGAGCTCTCCTACCCACATAAAGTGCTTTGGTCCGATATTGCGAGAGAGAATCGGGACGTGTGGGAGCATGAAGAGGATGGATTAGAGTATTAGAGAGTAGTATTATTATACACTCATTTGGAGCGGAAATGGTGAAAAAGTACATAAAGCGCAAGAAGGATGAACTAAAACAAACAGTAGATATCGGACTAACTATGATAGGTCTGATATATCTAGCTGAAGCGCTCAAAAATGACTCATTTCGCCAAGCTTTCATAGATGCCTTAAAGAACGAATCGGACAAAGAGTAATTCACAGCTGCCTCACAGTTTCGCCAGCTTGCGGAACTGTGAGGCAGCTTTGTACTACCTGTGACAGTCGCGAAATTCAAGATGGTAACAGGATGGTAACGATGCGATGCAGAGTATTGACATGGCATCTCGCATAGAGGAAAGTAGTGATTGTAAGGCAAGAGCAACCGACAGAGAGTAGGCAGTCATGATAGGACAAGCAATGAGGCACAAGACAACACGACTCATTAACGATCGCCACATTGAGCGGTATCTACAAATGGCAGACAAGCATAACGTTGGTTGCTTTGCACGGCAGATAGAGTCAACAGATTGGGAAGTCAGTCTCATGGGTAAAGAGACAGATTTTATCCTACTAGACGATGAATACGTCAACAGCTTCAAATAATCTGTAATAGCTAGTCATGCATGAGTCACCCTTTCCCCACCACGGTCGGGTCCACGGCACTCATGTATGGCTAAGGGTTACAGAATCCACCAACAGGATTCCCCGAACAGAAAGGCATAACAATGGCAGGAACAGCAGCAAAGGCCGACAAGGCAACTGTGGACGCGAACAAGGGTTCACTGTTTGAACTCAACGATGATGAACTTGCTTCGTTGAAGTCAACTCGCGGACGTAAGGCAACTCCCAGCGTGTATCTCGCGGAGGTTACCGCTGCACTGGAATCTAAGTCTGAGAACCCGACCGGCGTGCGGTTGTCCGCTACGGTGAAGGCTCCATGGGTGCAGGCTCAGTTGCGTAAGGCAGCTAAGGAACTGGGTATCGAGAAGCGAATCACGATTTACAATCGTGAGGAGAAGGGTTTCGTCGCTTTCGTAGTCAAGCCTGAGTAATCAGTTCCGAGTCGCGTCTGACTCTGTATTGCACGCGGCAGAGGTACGGGAAGCATGAGTCAGATACAAAACCGTATCCATCATTCCGGTACGGGTAGCGTTCCTGAGTACGTCTAGTGTTCGGGGGAACACAGGAACGCTACCCGTTACCATTAATCGAATAGGGTGAGCAATGTCGAACAATGCAGAGAGAAACTCGTCAGGAATTGGTGTAGTCGGTTTGTTGGGAATACTGTTTGTGTTTCTCAAGCTGACACATAAAATCAATTGGTCGTGGTGGCTGGTGACTCTTCCTTTCTGGGGCGGAGCCGTTCTAGCTGTTGTGCTACTACTCATCGTAGGCCTAGTAATTTGGTTGTTTAAACTCTAATGGTGATCGCTCTGCTAATCCTCATGAGTATCGTCATCGGCGAGGGATTAGCCGGAATCATCGCACTCCGATCATTCATGATCGTACAACGTGAATTCATGCAGTGGCTCACAGAACTTGTGAATACCAGTAGGCGGCAACGATGAGAACATACGAATACAGAGATTACAGGAACGGCAAGATGGGCATAGTCAGAACTAGATACCTGTGCGAGTGCACTGTCAACGCTCCCTTTTCTTGCAACTCCCCAGCTACACAAGAAGATATGCTCTGCGACAATTGCAGAAAAACTCACACTAAAACCTCTCAGAAGTCCTCATGAATACATTCAACCAACTGCGATACGGCAGACAAGACCAACCCTTCAAATACCGAAATCACACCTACATCGCCGTACACGTCACCCCCGGCTGCAAACCAGACCTTATTCACGTAGAACTCTTAACCGGCCAAGTATGGTGCATCAGCAGGGAGGAACAATGTTCTCTCGTCTGAAATCATGGTACCGACGTCAACAACCAGTCACGATAACGCTGGAACAATACGCCGTCATCAATGCGTTACCGGCTCACGAGTCACACCGTTACTACCTGTACAGGTTGAATGGTGCGACTCATGAGCAAGCGTTCACGTTAGCACATAACTAAGGAGCTTAGGGATGAGCAACTATTCAGAACCGCTAGTGGAGAACCTGAATTACCTAGTGACAAACGAAGCGCCAATACTCAAGACAACGCTTGGCACAGGGGCAATGGCTAACTGTGCAGAAATTTGGATGATCGATGCGGAAGCAGATGCTCGTTTGTACATCTGCACCAAGTGCAAGATGTACACAGGTGAAGCTCCTCAGTCTGTAGCAGCGCATCAGAAAATTCATGTAGGTGAGGAGCGTTTGCAAGCTGATATATTGAAAGCGTGGAAGCTACTGCCTGAGCCAGTGCAGAAATCCTTACTAGCGAGAGTACGCGGTGAGTAAATGATAATCCAACAGACAACACGAATTCCCGCCGGATATGACTACGTACTTAAGATCAGAATGAGTGAGGACGAAGCTACTAGCCTAATCCGATTCGCTAATCAATGGAAGACAAGCAACTCACTGCCAGATATCGTGCTTACTCTGATGAATCAAATTAGAGTAGCAATACACGGAGTTCACTAAGGAGTTAAAATGGGATGGAGAATCACAGACCACAACAATAAAGCATTCTACGATAGCGTTACTGGCTGGGCATTTGGTCCCATAACAACTAAGAAACAGCTAATTGCTTTTGCTAAATGGCTTACTACAGACCCCAGAGCATTTTCAAATAGTGAATTAGAAAATCTGTATAATGATTTTCTAGAAGGAAAAGATTACTCAATTCATCTACCCAAAAACTCTCTATACGAATAACCGTCCACCGAAAACCCCGTAACCTCACCCACAAAGGTTACGGGGTTTTCGTATGCCATAAACCTAAACTATAAAGAATCGAGCACGCCAAAATGATATCGCGATATGAATTCCGTGAGCCAGGGCAGT
>Ga0134128_10003666_pt1 | contig 18770 bp, 14 predicted proteins | sample KB31754_FD_96462 | JGI IMG/M metagenome (GOLD analysis project Ga0134128, IMG submission 96462) | Terrestrial soil microbial communities with excess Nitrogen fertilizer from Kellogg Biological Station, Michigan, USA - KB3-175-4 | ecosystem: Environmental > Terrestrial > Soil > Unclassified ... | reverse complement strand
GTCCACGATCGGAGTGTTCGTAAGGTGGCATTTAACCTTTGTCTTCTATATTTCACCAGCTGCTTATTCGAATTCGCAGCGCGCGCGCTTTCATGAGTGCCGCATTGAGAGAAAAGTTGGGTCTTGAAAGACATGACGGTGATTTCGCGAGGCAGCGAATGTGCCCATTCTGCGGACTCATTACGCCTCGATACGAGACTTGCTGTTTGGAGTGCGGAAAAGTACTAGAGTCCGCGTAGCGGTGTGCTGCGGGTAGGGCGGTGCTTCTTCAGGATTTGTTGGATCCTCTGTCGGACACTGAAACCGCCTAGACACGAGTCGTGCTAGGTCTGCTCGACCGTCTCGGACTTCGGGCCTTTGACCGCGCGGAGCTGTTCCGCGCTAAAGGTACTTCCACAGGGCCGCATCTCCAACGTGGCTTGGCGGGAGCCCCGGTGGTTGGGGTGTGCCGTGCTTTTTCACTGGGATGAAACGCCATGACCAGTTCGCCACCGCAGTCGAGACAGAGTTTTTTCGCCATAGCCATTGTTACCAGAGCCGCCTCAGACGCGATGCTCACTATTGAACGCTGGAGTCGCGTGGCCAGAGGGAGTCTTTTCGGTAGGCCAACTTTCACTCTGGGGCATGCGAGTGAGCTATTGTGCTCAGTTTCTTCGCCGGAACTGCCTCAAACTAGATAATTTGGGTCCGCTCATAGGTCGGGAGGCAAGTTTGGAAGCACGATTCGATGTTTATCTCGCGGCAGTGGTCTCGGCAATGTTCCTGGCCGGCTGTGTCGTCTTTGCCGTAATCAGACGCAAACGGTATAAAGAACAACGCCGGTGGCTTCGTGGATCGGGAAACTGAAAGAAAAGGTAGAGAACGACGATCGCAGGCGAACATCATTATGCCGCGAACCGGGGCCGGAGCTCCTCCCTCATTTCTCGCCATATCCCCGGTTGTACGTACGTTCTTGACAGCCACAACTTAAACGAAAATTTCGCCGGGCAGAGCAGTGAGCGTGCGACTGCCAAGCGTGTTCTGAACCGCCCGCCTCACCAATCCCGAAGATGCCGGATCGAACTGCTTGCGTTCCATTCGAAGCTGAAGAGTACGTTCGATCGCTCTTATGTCCATTGTCTCGACCGCCGTGAAGATGGTCGAAGCGAAACCCTGGGATCCTGCGCGTCCTGTGCGTCCCACGCGGTGGATAAAATCCTCGGCCAGCTTGGGTACATCGTAGTTGATGACATGAGCAACATCGTCAACATGAAGACCGCGGGCTGCAATATCGGTCGCGACCAGGACTTGGTATCGCCCTTCCTGGAAGCCATTCAGTGCGTTGCTGCGTTGGGATTGCGAGCGGTCTCCGTGGATCATTGCCGCACTGAAACCTTCACGAATCAGTTCGCGAGCTACGCGTTCAGCGCCGCGTTTGGTACGGGTAAAGATCAGCGTCTGTCCGACTTCTGCGCCCAGTAATTCGCGAAGCAATTCCATCTTCTGGTTGGGACGCGTCTCGTACGCTGTCAATTTGACCGTCGCCGCCGGCTTTAGAACCGAGCCCAGAGCGATCCTTATCGGCTGGCGAGTGTAGTCGTTCACCAGTCTTGCAACCGACTGCTCCATTGTGGCTGAAAAACACAGTGTCTGCCGATTGTTTGGAAGTACCGCCACAATAAGCTGGATTGAAGGAAGGAATCCCATGTCTAGCATGCGGTCCGCTTCATCGAGTACAAGAATTTTCACGGTGCTTAAATTAACGAGTTTGCGGTCAATAAAATCCTGCAGCCGTCCTGGCGTGGCGATAATCAGGCTCGATCCGCTCTTGAGTGCTTGAATCTGGCTCTTCTCCGAGAGGCCGCCAACAACAAGGGCGGCTTTTTTCAGATGCTTGCTGCGGAGTTGCTCATACTGTTCCTCTACCTGCATGGCGAGTTCGCGTGTAGGCAGAAGCACCAGCGCGCTCGGCTGACGCGAAGTGTCGCGGCTCAGCATCTCAATGACGGGAATCAGAAAGGCAAGTGTTTTGCCGGTACCCGTTTGGGCAGTCCCGATGAGGTCCTTGCCTTCGAGGGCAGGAACAATCGCCTGCCCCTGGATCGGGGTTAGGGTTGTGAATTCTGATGCCGCCAGCTTCTTCTGCAGCGCAGCAGACAGCGGCAGTTCTGTAAAAGTGGTCATTCGACTTTGTGTCTTTCTGGAGAGGCGCGTTGTCACACGACTGGCACAGGAGTTCCTACGCCGCTCACGTTCTATTTAGATGGCTCTGAATTTATCGGCAGGCAGGAAATGCGGAGGTGAGGCCGATCCAGGAGGGGATCCCGCGTAAGCAAGCAAACCGTACAAAGCTTCCAAAACAGTATACCAGAGCGTCTCCACCTCTAGCCCGAACTTGAATTCACTGCGGCTCAGCCGAAAAAATGGCTTCTACGAGCAAGGTAGAGTTGAATATTCAATGTTGTATGGAGGTGATTCGTTGGCAGAGAAGTGAAGCGTCACTCCTTACCTAAAGCCGGGTGCAAAGCGCCGCGTAAAACAAGCTCTGGCGCGAAAGCGTGCCCGCAAAAAGATCCGCAGAGACCAGGGGTAGCTTTGGCTTGGCGCTCTAGGCGATGCGGGATTTGGGAAGTCTCTCCCACCACACTTTGGGATTGCTAGGCTGGATCAGCATATTCGCTAACTCTTTCTTGATCTGCAGCAACCGGACCGTGCGCAATTCCAACGCTGATTCGTCGAACGGCGAGCGCTCCCTCTTATTGGCGTAGTGAGTGTTCAATTTCTGCAAATCGGCAATTTCTTGCCGAAGGCCGGAGAGGTGGTCCGCAAGATAGGTCATTTCCTTGATCATACGCTTGTTTTCTGCGGCTGCATCGGGCCATTCAGGAGTACCAAAACATTCCTTGCGGCTCTAGATTTGGCTGCCAGTGCCGTGGAATTTCAGTTAGTTACACCCAGAAGACACTCTGGCACAGCAGAGGCCGTGTTCCAGGTGAATTTCCACTCTCGGACGATCTCAGCCAGCCGAGCGGTATTCGCACACAGCATCTTTATCAAACTATTGAAAATAAACAAGGTTAGTATGGTGCCGGGAGGGGGAGTTGAACCCCCAAGGTACCAAGTACCGGCGGATTTTGAGTACCCGGGTGGGTTCTGATCCGTTTCGAAAATTTTCTATCTATTCGATTTCTCAACTGGTTACAAGGCGGAGATCTTGATCCGTTATGATCCGAGATGCTCGGTTCTGAACATGGAACTACTACAGTTTTACTACAGTTGGAAAGGGCAGCAGCCCGGGGCGCGAAAGGCATGCCTAATGGAAATTCTCGACGAGCGACAGGACACTGCCGGATTCGTCAGACTGGGGGTAAAGGATCGTTCCGCGGTCGGGGGAGACGGCGAGGCGGCCAAAATTTACGGGACGCTCGATTGTCAGGATTTTTTTGGTCTGGCCCGTGGCGAATTCGTCGAAGAAGATGTCACTTTGTCCCATTTTGTTGGGAATTCTGAAGTAGTAAATCCCCTCCTTTACTACGGCCCACTGGCCTTCGCTATGCACGGAATCGAGAACCCTCACTTCTTGATCTCCATCCACCGAGGCCCTCCAGACGCTCACGGCTTCCGGCCAGCCTTTCATGTAATAGAGAAATTTGCCATCTGTTGACTCCTGCGGGACATCACCGGAATTCCGCGTGATTTGAACCGCGTCGCCCCCGCGGGACGGCATCTTCCAGATTTCCTCCCGCCCGCTGCGGGTTGAGCTGAAGTAAATCCACTTTCCATCATGCGACCAGTAAGGCCACTTGTCCTCCGCAGGTTGGGTCGTCAGGCGCCGGGGAACTCCCCCATTGGCACTAATGTCATAGATATCCTCTTTCATTCCTTTCTGCGCGGCGGTAAAGGCAATGTTCTGGCTGTCCGGGGACCAGATCGGACCATAGATCGCCGATCCACCAAACGAGGTTAATTGGGTAGCCTTCGACCCGTCACTGTCGCAAATCCAGACTTCATCTGTCCCCGATCGATTCGATATAAAGGCGATCCTGCGACCGTCCGGCGAAAAGGCCGGATAATATTCAAGTTCCGTAGAGGAAATGAATCGAAAGGGCAGGCCCGGTTTGTGGCTCGGACCCGTTAAGTCGATACGCCAAATGTTCATGTCGAACTTTCCAGACGCGAAGGCCAGCCGGTTTCCAAGCCTGGAAACGGCTGGCTCGCGGGCGTCGCTCGCGTCAAGACTGATTCTGTGAGCCAGCGCCCCCTTGGATGCCGCGATGCGCCAAAGCCCGAAGTTGGTTCCTGGCCCGGAGCTGAACACGAATTCATTGCCATCCGGCAACCAAGCTGCACTCGTACTGGTCATGTTGCCGGTTTGAACTTGCTCCTCTTTACCGAGCGATTCGTAGCCTTCTCCAAGATGCAGGAGCCACAGCGTTACGTTGTAGTAGTCAGGTGAGACCCTTGAGAAAACCAGAGTCCGGCCATCCGGTGAGACCGCTGGAGCCGTGTCGCCGACGTCTCCCATTGGCGGGTTCGTCAGCGGGCGCTGTTCTCCCGTTTCCGCCGAGAACAAGTGCAAAGCAAAAGGCCGTTGTCCGGGGGTGGAGGTCGGAGCAAGGAGCCACTTAGAGTCTGGGGTCCAGGATAAGAATGGGCCGTATGCTAAACGCTGCACTGCCCCGTTGATCTCCGCCAGAATCCGTTCGGATCCTCCCCGCTGCGGTGTGATCATGATGGTGGTCTTGCCTTTAGAGACCTCGCGTAGAAAGGCAATAAAACGCCCATCAGGAGACCAGGCAGGGCTGTAGTCCATTGCCGGATCGTTGGTCAACCGGTAAGGTGGTTCCACGCCGATTTGCTTGACGTAGATATCCGAGTTGTCTTGCTTGTCTCCGTCCCACGTAAACGCCACTTGCGTTCCGTCCGGAGAAAAAGACGGCCACGACTCGTTGCCCGGATAGCTGGTCAGTGGAACTGCTACCATCTGCGTCTCTGGAACTTCTTTCTTCGATCGAACTAGCCATACTCCAAGCATCGCCACAAGCAACGCAGCGGCTATGGTGAGAACCCAGTAGAGGCGAGGATGAGGATTGGGCCTGGACGCGGCCGACACTCCGAGTACTCCGGAATCCGACTCCTCTTTCAGTTCCTGGAGCGCGATCTTGACGTCGTCCATGTGCTGAGAGCGCTGATTGACCTCCTTCCGCAGGCAACGGGAAATCAATCGCTCCACTTCTCTGGGAAGGCCAACCGCCAGCTTGCTTACCGGGCGAGGGTTGTCCTTCAAGATCGCTGCTAGGGTCGCGGCTTTGGTGGCGCCAAGGAATGCTTTTTCCCCCGTCACCATCTCGTATAACACTGAACCGAAGCTGAAAATGTCGGAACGAGCATCGACCTTCTTCCCCTCGGCCTGCTCGGGCGACATGTAGGCAACGGTGCCCACGATCCTGCCTTCTTCTGTGGAGGGCTGGATGGTGCGAGTTGCCTCGTCGCTTGCACTGGCCGTGGATTCGGTCAACTTCGCAAGACCGAAGTCGAGAACTTTCACAAGCCCGTGCTCGTTCACCATAATGTTTCCAGGCTTGAGATCCCGATGGATAATGCCCGCGGAGTGTGCCCCCGCGAGTCCGTCGGCAACCTGGACGGCGTACTTTAGAGCCTCATTTAGCCGCATCCCGTGGCGCGGAATCAACCGCTCGAGCGTTTTGCCCGGGACATATTCCATTGAAATAAAATCGAGGCCGTCGGCTTCGCCAATGTCGTAAACGGTGATGATGTTGGGATGATTTAGGGACGAAGCCGCCTTCGCTTCTTGCAAGAAGCGCTGCTTCCGTTCCAGGTCGACTACCCTCTCCGCGGGTAGGACCTTTATGGCCACAAAGCGGTCAAGATGGCTGTCACGTGCCTTGTAGACCACACCCATCCCACCCTCGCCAAGTCTCTCAAGGATCTCGTAGTGCGAGATGGTTTTACCGATCACAACGGGGCGGGGAAAGTCGCGTTGCCATGTTAGGAGGCCTGCGTTGGCAAGTCAACGCACGCGGCGGGGAAGAGTGTCGCCGTGAAATTGCCTTCTTGTGCCAATTGACCCCCCGATTGTGGATCACAGCGGCTAATTATCCCGATCTCTTAGGCGAAGCCAATTTGTGGAGACTGGGCACTGGAATCGTGTCCCTCATTCCAGCCCCGCAACCAAAAGAGACAGACACGCTTAACGAAGGACCTTGTGCATTCGCAGCTAGCAATGCTAGCATTGACAGCATGGCTACACTGACGATTCGTCAACTCGACGAGAGAACCAAGACCCGGCTGAGGGTCCGTGCTGCCCATCACGGGCGTTCTATGGAAGAAGAGGCCAGAGAGATTTTGCGCTCAGCTTTAACCGTTCCTTCGCTGGCACGGAGGAACCTTGCGGAGAGCATTCACCGGAGATTTGCAGAAGTTGGCGGGATCGAACTTGAGTTGCCGGAACGCGATACCATGCGCGAGCCTCCAGGATTTGGGAAATGATCATTATCGACACCAATGTGCTGGCCGAACTCATGAAGCCCAAACCTGATCCTCATGTCGTGGCATGGATTGCGAAACAACTGGCCGTTGAACTGTTTACAACGTCAATTACAGAAGCAGAGGTTTTCTATGGAATTGAACTGCTGAGCAAGGGTAAGCGTCGCGAGGCTTTGCTGGGAGTAGCCGAAGCTATGTTTGCGGAAGATTTTGCCGGCCGGATCTTAGGCTTCGAAAGCGATGCAGCGCGAGCGTTTTCTAGGATTGCAGCTCATCGCCGTGCGCTCGGCAGACCGATCAGTCACGCGGATGCACAGATCGCGGCGATCGCCCAGGTGCGGAGTGCAAAACTTGCGACGCGCAATCTTGAGGATTTTCAGCACTGCGGTCTGCATGTCATTAACCCTTGGAATGGATCCTGACCCGTTCCCGTCCGGGCTTTCCATTCCCCACGCTCATACCTGCTATCCCAAGTGGCAATCTTTTTCAGTGGCCCCGAACTCGTTCACGCTGTTTTGCGCTCTCCTCCTGTCGCAACGGCGTCACAAGCCCAATTTGGCGCCCTTCCGCGCTTAGGATTTCGCAGCTTGGAATGTGGCTGAAAGCCGCTCCGGGCCCGGCTTTGAGGTTGGTGCCGGGAGGGGGAGTTGAACCCCCAAGGTGCCAAGTACCGGCGGATTTTGAGTACACCGACGGGTTCTGATCCGTTTGCAAAAACTTTACTGGTTTGCTGCGATGCGAAGCTCGACCCGCATTCCCATGCTGCAACCCACCGCTCCCCACCTTCCGGTACCGTTGCCACAAGCGCTTGGCCTGGCGATAACTCAACTGCAGCATCGCGGCTGCGTCTTTTAACTTCAGTTCTCGACTCCGAACTCGTCCCAAGATCTCCACTCGTTCCAACTCACGAGTGCTCATGCCTGTCCTCTTCAACCAGACCTCCTTGGCTGGAGGTCTTTAGTCTAAGGGGACATTTTTAAAGAGTTTGCGAGGGGACATTATCAAAGAGTTTCAACAGCCTATCGGTTTGATTGGTTCTAATCCGAAATGCTCTGTTCTGAGCATGGAACTACTACAGCTTTGCTACAGTCCGGGAAGGAGCCTTCCTTCCCCCACAACCGAAACGAGTAGTCGTAATACTGCTGCTCCCACCTACGCTTAAGCAGCGACGCTTTGCTCCGAACCTTTCAGAAGTTTTAGGAACTCCCGCATGAAAAACGGCAGGTCCATCCACGTTCGTGAGGTGACGAGATTTCCTTCCACGACGACTTCTGAGTTCTTGAGTGTTCCCCCGGCGCGTTCGACATCTGGTGCCAAAGCTTCGTAGGTCGCAACGGTGCAGCCACGAATGCCATCAACGGCAGCAAGGATTAGCACGCCGTGACAGAGCGCTGCGATGGGTTTTTTGCCTTGAACGAAATGCCGAACGATCTTCTGTAACTGTGGATCGTTACGGAGATATTCGGGAGCCCGTCCCCCGCTCAAGATGATGGCATCATAATCTCTGGGGTCCACGTCCACGAAAGCGATATCGGCAGGAATGTGATATCCGGGCTTCTCGACGTACGTCTCCCAGCCGGATTCGAAGTCGTGCACCACCGATTTTAGGATTTTCTTCACCGGAGCGCCTATCTGTACCTCGATTCCTTCTTCGCGCAGCCGATGATATGGATACCAAGTGTCGAGAGATTCGGTTGCATCGCCGGCTACGAGCAGGACTCTTGTCATATGTGAAGACCTCCGTTTGTCGACCTGTATAGTACATGAGGTCGGTCGCCGCTCGAAAGCTGCTCTGTGTGCCCGCGTCCGACGCTACTTTGAGGTTGGTGCCGGGAGGGGGAGTTGAACCCCCAAGGTGCCAAGTACCGGCGGATTTTGAGTTCCTCTCAGGCGAAAAATCAACAATTTAGCTCTGTTTGCTGGAAGTTGGAAACCCCTGTATTCACGCGGCTTGTCGAGTTCAGGTCTTACTGAGGGAACAAAGCCCGACAAACCGCCACTGGGCACAAGACTGGGCACACTCGACTCGGTGATCCATTCGGTGTTCTCACCGACATTCCCTTGCTGATATTCCGCTGTTCTCAGCGGGATTCCCGAACATCGATTCGGGATAAAAGCCGAAAGCCTGTCGGCCAATAAGCCGCGGCCTGGTATCGCCAACTAATTTGGCTACATCGTGCTCGACGCGTGTAAGTTTGACTCCTGTCTCGCACACGAGCTTTGATGGCGCTGTCGCGCAAAGTATCGGAGACAGTAAGATTATTCCAATCCCGTAAATTGGGGGACTGTCGCTAGCAAGTTAAAATGTCCGGTTTTTGTAGCAAGAAATGTCCGGATTCAAAGTTGTGCCCTAGCCGATTGGGTGAATCCGGAACATGCAGTTTCTGGGTAGAGTTGGCATCTCTCCCTTGATTTGCGCTTTAGCAAATACGAATAAACCAGAACGACATTCCTCGTCGCGGTACTCCCTGAAGTAGATCTTTTCCCCAGAGCCAATCCCAAGCCGCACTGAGCTCCTCATCCATAGAGATGAAGTTGTTCGGCAACAGAATGCGAAAGCGTTCGGGGCCGTTCAGTAGGCAGCAAGCGAGCAAGTACTGTTCCGAATAAAAGCGCTCCTTCCATTCCGGCGCATAGTCGTACGGCAGGGCGATGTCGTGAATGTGCACTATCACGCCGGGTTGCAAACGGGGCAGCACTTCCAGGAAGAACACGGTTACGTCGGAGTTAGGGAAGCAGCAATGAGAGTTATCGATGAAGAGGAAGTCACCTGAATTGAGACGTTCGGTCCAGGAAAGGTCGGTGTTTTCCAATGGCTGCCGGATGACCTCGTCACACATCCTGTCCACATCCGTCTGAGGCAATGGGTCCAGGGAAATGATTCGGGTACGAAGCTTACCGTCGGTGATTGCCCGGTGCGCCACTCGAGTCGAAAAGCCGGAACCAACTTCGAAGTAAATACTCGGGTCGTAAGAACGTAACATGCAATACAAAGTGGCAGCATCGAGAGGCGGGAGCATACGCATGAGCCAACCTATTTCAGACTCCGTACCCTGCCTCGGTATGCGCAATAAATCCGGCGCGAAGCGCGCGAACGACTGCACAAGTTCCATGTAGCCGCCGCGTTGAGTGTTTAGCAGTTGATAAAGTTCCGGATGAGGGGGTTTTCCGAATCCATATCTCGGCTTCGGATCGACAGGATAATCCAACAGTATCAAGGGCCTTCCCGCTAGTGCGCGCTTTGCGCGGTGGATTCGGGGAAACTTCTCCCGGGCCCACTTGCGGAAGTCCTGAACCCGGCTGGACGAAACAGCTTCAATGCCATTCATGGAATACTCCTGCAAAAGCTGGAAAATGATCGTTCCTTGATTGTCGGAAACAGGAAACTACGGAGTTGCTGCCCAATTCGTGAAACATCGCGATTACGCCCTGCTTGACCCTGAAACCCTTAATCTCAATCGTTTCATCGGCTTTGAAAGCGACGAGACCGAGTGGGGTTGCCCATGCTCGCAATCCGAGAGTGAAACACTATGCGTTTTTATGAGTGAACGGGGTACAAAGTGGGCCGAAAAAAGGCAATGGCGGGGTAGGAAAGAGCTATTGTTTTTTGTCTCATATCGGTTGCAACCAAAACCCTCCGCAGTTCCCTCCCGTAAGTTCCAGGCAGGTGGGCACAAAATTGGGCACAGGTGCGAAGCGAACCAAGAGGAAAACGTCCGCCGCACGAAAGCAGTTGGCTGCTAAGTCCGCATAGTTATTGGGGTTCTGAGTGGTGCCGGGAGGGGGAGTTGAACCCCCAAGGTACCAAGTACCGGCGGATTTTGAGTCCGCTGCGTCTGCCAGTTCCGCCATCCCGGCCAAAGACAAGAGCCAGTGCTAGCCTAACTGAGGCGTTCCAGCATTGCAATTGGGTCATCATCCAGGAGTGGTTGCAGTTGGCACAACTACCCCAGCCGGGCAGCCGAACTCTTGGGCGACGCGGCATTGGAAAGAGGGACAGCTGGCGGAGAGGGAGGGATTCGTTTTCGCCCTTTTCAGCCAAGTGCTGGTGACTCGTACACATAGCAATTCTACCCAGTGTTTACGCGGGTCTCAAGCGCATTCTGAATTCACGCTTCTGTTTCCACAGTTTCTCTAGTTCGCCTCATTTCCCCGAAAAACGGTATCACTGGTATCACCTAAAACCGCCGGAGAACGTGACCTTCTCTCCCTCCCGGAATGAAACATTTGGAGCGCTCCTAGACGCGTTAGTGTCTCGGCTAGGTAGTCGTTAGGCTCGGTATTCCGCGACCGCTACTTAAGACCCCGACTTTCACTGGCTTTTGGCCAGTGCCCGCTCCACATCGCGACGGATTTCGCCGCGCCGCTGCTCAGTATCAGACCATGAAGACGCTGGGGCGGCATGCGAGTCGAGCAGAGCGAGCGCTTTTTCGGCATAGTGTTGCGCGAGATTCTTCTGTCCATCTGCGAGATAAGCGTCGGCGAGATTTGAGTTTGCGTCGGCGGAATCTGGATAAGCTACAAGGTTGAGCTTGAAGATTTCGATAGCATCCTTGAGGTCTCCGGCCCGCTGAAAGTCTTCGCCGATAATGTCCACTGCTACCTCCGGCCACAGTTGTGCCTGCGGGTCTTTCAGCCTGGCTTGCAATAGCTGTGGCATGGCATGAGCGGCACCGCCAGATGTCTGGAGCAGACTGAGTATGGGTGCGCATGCCAAAGCATCGGCTGGGCTGTGGCCCGATGTTTTAATTAAAGTGGTCACAAACCAATGCACGATGATGCCGGGCAGCTCCGTATGAGCTGCGAATAGGTCAGTTCCGTGGCTGCCAGTAGCGGGAACTTTACTGATATCGCTGGTTTCATACCATATCCAGGGAGCATCCTCGGCGGCAGAATAGTGCACCAACTTCTTGCTGGGACTGGATGCCGTGAGGTAAAGCAGCTTCATCGCGTCCTGGGTGGGTGGATATTCGTCGTCGTCGGAGAAGGCGAACAGTTCAGGTAGGTCCGACGCCTGCTGTAGAAACTGAAGTCCGTCTCGGAGGGCTTCTCCGGAGAGTAAAACCAGGGATTTCACGTCAGTGAAACGGCGACGTGCCGCTTCGACGGCATTGAGGACGCCGAGCCCTCCGGCTCCTGCCACGCCGATTACATCTCGCTTGACACCTGGTTGCGAAACCAAATATTGAAGGGCACGGTCGATATCGTCCGTCAGGTTGCCAGAAGGCGTACCGCCACTTTCACCATGCCCGCGCATATCCAGTGTGACCGTATTAATTCCTGCTGCCGCGAGTTGTTCGGCTACGCCGTCCCATGATTTCCGAGTGCGGTTGTTCTGATGCAGCAACAGCACCCCCGGGCCGGGCTGGCCAGAGGAAAAGTAGGTGGCCTTCAGCTGCGTGCCGTCGGACGCTTTCAAGCCAATCTCGCGAGGAGCAGGAACACCGTACGCCCGAGCGACAAGCATGAGTACGCCTAAACCAAGAAACCAGCGCTTATCCACGACCTACCTCCTACTGTTAAAGTGCCAGCCCATCCCTACTCTCAGTGGGTCACAAAGTCGTTTCGTACTACGGCGCCATTTTTCATCACAAAATGGACGCGCTCCAGTTCGGTGATGTCGGCCACAGGATCGCCCGCGACGGCAACCAAATCGGCAAATTTGCCAGGTTCGATTGTGCCAATGCGGTCTTGCCAGCCCAAGAGTTCTGCTGCATTTTCCGTGATGGCACGAATCACATCGAGAGAGGACATTCCGGCGTCGTGCAGATTCACGATTGTGGCGATGCTTGCTTGTCCCCGCGTCTTTCCAGGGTAGTACCAGCACATATCCGATCCGGCCGCAAATTTCACGCCCGACCTCAGCACCCGCTGCACCAGATGGGCATATCGTTGGGTCCGCGAACCGGACTCGGTATTCGAAGCTCGGAGCGTGGCAGACATTACAATGCTCGGCTCCATGATCTTCCTCAAGAAGCCGTTGTAAAAAGTGGGCGTCAGATCAAAATAGATGCCCTTGTCACGCATCTGCTTCAGTTGTGCATCTGTCACCTGGTTGCCGTGCTCAATAGAGTCGACGCCGGAGTCAATCGCGGTTTGGATGCTCGCAACGTCAATGGCATGGGCGGCAAGCCTGAGGTCTTGTCGGTGAGCTTCCTCGACGGCCGCAGTCAGTTCTGGAACTGAAATGTCTCCGCCGAGAGTAACCTTGATGACGTCGACGTTGCGAAATACGTTCTGGCGTACGGCTTGTCGTGCGCTATCCGGCCCATCTACCAGTAGAAATTCCTGGTTAAGAATCGCCTCCGAAAGGGTCGGGTTTAGATTCTGAACATAGGTACCCCTGGCGATCAGTTTGCGTCCAGCAGCCAAGATCCGCGGGCCTGGGAGGCGCCCCGAGTTGATCGCATCGCGCAGTTCGGTGTCACCATCAATGCCGGAATGGCCCAGGTTTCGAACGGTAGTGAAACCGCTTTCGAGGTCTTCACGAGCGAGTTGTGCGCCCATTAACGCACGTTTGGTAGGCGACTCCACGATAGCCAGCAAGAGACCGGGTGCAAACAGTCCATTCTGGTGACGCTGCGTCTCCGCTTCTGGCGGAACAATGATGTCGAGGAGAAGATGCGTGTGGCTGTCGACCAAACCGGGAAGCAATGTCGCCGTGCCCAAGTCGATGGTCTTCGCATCAGCGGGAACATGCGACTGCACTTGCGAGGGCGCGCCCACTTCCTTGATCTTGCCGTTTTCAATCAGCACAGCGGCCGGCGAAAGCACGTTGCCAGTCTTCGGATCAAGCAGTCGCTGCGCTTTGATAAGGGTGAACGACTCCGAGGATTGGGCCGTGAGCGGCCTGGGTAGCCATAGAGCGTAAAATGTCACGAACAGCGGCAAGAACAATTTAGCCGCTTGACTCTCAAGCCGCCTAAGTCCGTTATGCGCTCTCGACGTTGAACCAATTGTCATTGCGCTCCTCATAGCTCAATGTTGTATCGAATGAACGGAGAGCGTTTCGCGATCCGCTCATAAAGCCGTGTCGCAGAAGCGTTGAACTCCTCAGTCTGCCAGTACACAACAACGGCCCCTCGCTTACGCGCGGCCTCGACGGCACCTAGCACAAGTGCTCGACCATCCCCGCACCTCCGTGCGGAAACGGAAACGAACAGATCCTGAATGTAGCAGTTGCCGCCTGTCGTCGATGTCGATGGATGGTAAAAAAAGTGAACAATCCCGATCCCTTCGCCATTGCGATTCACCGCGATCAAGCCGTGAATGTCGCGGGACTGCGTCAGCCGTCGCCAGGTGAAGTCTGTTGTCTCGCGAGAGATATGCTTGCCGTAGAAATCCAGATACCCATTCCACAGTGGTTCCCAGAGCTGACGATCGGCGCGCCTTCCTTAGTTCGTTCCCGCGCATAGGGCTGACAATTTCCGTCCTTCCTTCGGCCGGATGATCGATGAGCCTGTATTGCGCGTTGTGCTGGTCGAGCAGAGCGATCAGGCGATCGTACGTACTCGCATCGTGTAGACAATATCCTGGTCGATCTCGCCGATTTGATGCAGGCGAGCGACCCTCTCAAATACGAGGCGGAGCTCGAAAAGGCGTACCGCGACGCTGACGAGGTCAATCAAATCAGATTGCTGTGGTTTGCACAGCATACCCAAACATTGATTGGCGAAAGGTCCAAGGGATTGTCGGCCAGCTTATAACCTCAGCCAACGAATCCGTGCGGCTCTCGGCTCTCGGGTTAATATGCCGTCTCAAGGATACGACGTTGCTCAACACAGTCGTCGCGAGCGGCTGGACAGCCGCAAAACTCGATTATGCGTCTCACAAATTCGAAATCTGCTACGGCTCGGAGATCCTAATTCTCGCGGCTGAACAACGTCTTCTTTCGTTGGAAGCATGCCTTGAAAGGATCTCGTTGAGCTCCTATTTGAGCTTGATACAAAAGCTCGGCATCAGTCCTTGCCGTCGCAAGCCGTGTGGATTCAGCCATAATCAAGGCCGCTGGACATCAGGTTAGTGCCAACCTTCCCGATATCGAGGAACGCGTCAACGGGCGGCAGAAGCCCTCCCGCCTTCATGTGACAGACAGACCGAACGAACAGGAAAATGCTTTAGAGGCTTTTAAGCGCCTCGCTGAAACTGGTGACGCCTGGCATGAACGTCACCAGCGAAACCGAGATGCCGTAAACAACTTTGAAAGAGAGCTGACGCAGGCAGGCGCGACCTTGTCGTTCAGTCCGTTGCTGCCGACCTTCTGTACGAGATTGCGAAGGGTTACCCGTCGATCGTCCGCGCATGGTACACACGCTTCATGGGTATGGAAGCCAACGCCCTGAACAGGGTTCACAACATCGCGTCATTCGTTGCGCAAGCTGTTTCGAAGGATGATCCGCTGTCCGCAATTGCCTTGTTTGAGAAGCTAAAGACCAGCTCGCCTTATGTACGGGTGACCTTTGGCATGGCGGGTGTGAGTCTGGACGCAGTTTCGGTGTGGAGCGCGGGTGATTGTGAAGAGTTGAAAAAGCTCAAGTTCAAGCGCCTGGACCAGGCACGAACCGACCACGAAATATCGCTCGAAGTGCTGGCCGCGATCCGCGCCGGGGAACAGGGAACGCTCCGAGAATACGTTATTGACCGTCGAAGCCGGCCGGAGCCGTCTCACGTCGCGAGAGCGGTCACGGTCGCTGGGCTTTCCGAAGAGAGCGACTGGGGACTTGAAACGATCGAAAGCCTAAAAGGGTCCTACGGATTTTTGTCTGAGGCCTACGCCGGAGCAAAATATGCAATGGACCGACATCGATGGGCGAGGCACTGGGCGAAGTTGATGGGCGAGACAAAAACCGAAACCGATTTATGGCGATATGGCGTCCTCCTCGCTGCAATCGTCGATGGTCGGTTCCAGGGGAGCGATGTTACTGGCCTGACCAATAATTCTCTTATTCAGAAGTACGGCACCAGCTTCAATGATCTGCTCCGTACGAGGATAGAAAGCTGGAAGAACAAGCGCAGCAACACGCTCTTTGGAATGACGGCACCCGACAAAATTGTTGTGGACTCTACCTGAGTGTCGGTCCGGCTTACTGTCGTCAGTCGCCGATACCACGCGCACTGCATTGGGGAACCCCGTGAGTGCCAGCGTCACTGAGACTTCGTCTAGGCCATTCGCCAATGGCGCCTTACGCAGAAAAGGGCCGCACTCTAGCCATGGTCGGGACGCCGATTACCACCGCCACCATTCGCGATCAATGCTGCCGCAGCTTGTGCGCTTCCTGGTGGTGTGCTGCTGTTGGCGGCGGCGATCATCATGATGCTCACCGCGATAATAATAACGCTGCTGCTGATGAGGGGCCGCGAACAGCCGTCGCCGGGGTGTCTATGAGCGCGCGAATGTCAGCAGCGGACCGATGTCATGATCGTCGGCGGACTGCAGGGCGGCGATATAACGCTGGCGTACGGCGCCGGGATCCTGCAGATTCGCGCTCCCCCACGAAAACCGCTCACCTCCCAGCCTCATCACTAGAAGATCGGCCATTGGGCGAGCGTGACGACCGTTGCCATTCGGGAATGGATGAATCTGCACCAGCCGGTGATGGAAGCGCACCGCAATCTCGTCGGGCGAATATGTCTTGTACTCGATCCACGCTTTGGTGTCGTCAAGCAAATGGCGCAACTCCACGGGAATTTCGTAGTACGCAATACCGAGATTGCGTTCACTCGTCCTGAACTTGCCCGCCCACCTCCATACCTCGCCGAGCATCCGCCGGTGCAGCTCACGTACGAATTTCTCGCTCAGTGGATCACGACGCCGGTTGAGCGCCCAATCCTGGGCGCGCGCGATGTTCTCCTGCTCCGCTTCGTTCAGCTCGCGGCGATAGGCGATATGCGCGGGAATCAGTTCGCGCATCTCCTCCGGCGTTAGCGGTGTGGCATCGTCTGGCTGCTCGAAAAGGTCGCTCACGCGCATTAATCCCAGAACAGCCGCGGATTCGTCTCGCGCATAATTTCATCAAGGCGCGCTTCGACGTCATTCGCCGTCACCTTCTGGTCCTCCAGCAACATCGAGTGCTCGACCGGACCCCGCCGCCGCCGACCGAACGCGCGCGCGCGCTCGCGTAAGGTTGTTTCCAGTGGTTTGTTTGGCACGAGCGCATAGACAAGAGTGCAGTCGAGCGCCTCGGACACGCGCCGCAATGTGGCCAGCTCGATGGTTCCCTTTGCTTCGGACTGTTCGAGCGCCACCAGGGATGGTTGTTTGATCCCCAGCCGCTTCGCGAGCTGTGCCGTTGACATGCCGAGCGCTTCCCGAATAGCCTTGATCCAGCCGCGGACGGGCGGGGTATAGCGTTTTGCCGGCCCTAGTTCCCTAAATCGTTCGTCGAGTTGCGAGCGGGATTGCGCTGCAAGTCTAGCCTTCTTCATAGAGCATAGCCTATTATTTTATTTAGTTTAATAGATCATAGTCTATCCATTGTCAAAGTGTCAATAGGCTAAAGCCTATGGATAGCCATATTTCCGCGGGGATGAAGGGTTGAAGCGCCGTGCGGCGACTGATGCCCTCTCAAAACCTCAGTCGATTCGAGTGAACTCCTTGAGCTCGGCGGCCACGATCGGTTCTACTCCTGCTTCCCGCAGGAATTCGACAAGGACAGTCCGGAACCTCGATTCCCGGTTGACGATTGGGCTGAGGCAAATACTCGTTTATGTTCCTCAAGAGTTCAGGATGTTCGAGAATTCCACGTTCAATGGAATGTAGCGTGTTGGAGGTATCGGGGTCCTCTTTCTTCAACAAGCGAAGGAACTCTGCTATCTCGCGGCGATTCCTGCATTGAACAATCGCCAAGTAAATGTAAACAAGTCTCGCTTGCGCTTCGGACTCTTGAACGAATGCGATTTGGTTACCAGAAGGCCGGCTTCATCGATCACGGGCACATTTGTTGACTGAACTCCTCCCGAGGGCGAGACGCTCCGGACTTCCACTTGCACAAGACGGTTGAAACGAAATACGAAACGTGAAGCCGGGATTACCACCGACTTGAGCTTCAGATACTGCTTTATGAAAGGGGTCATCGGGACTGGCAGTTCTATGTGATCGACAAACAGATCATGCATGGTGTGCTCGTCTGGGTGGAGGATGTCAACGTTGAAGGCCAATTCCCGAGAACCAACGGTCGCCAGCCAAACTAGTTGGAATTCATGTTTTGCGAATGGATAGTATCCCGCATCTAGGAAGAGTCGATAGCATTCATGCAATTGACCTGGGGTAACGCCTTCGGCGAAAAGCAAATCGACATCAGCAGTGCCGGGATGTCTGATCGGATGTGAGTTCAGAAGAAATGGCGACCACCCTCCGATTACGGCAAAGGGCTCACCCAGAGGAGTTCGCAACCGTAACCGCATCGCACAACGTGAAGAGCCCTTTCCAAGTTGTTCAGCCACGCGTTGATCGCGTCATCCAATCTCCGCTTGGGTGCCGTGCGTCGCTTGGCATACGAGGCCGCCGATTGTGGGGCTCCTCAGCCCCGATCTGGCTGCTGGAATTCGACGAGTGAAGGGCGTCAAGAAAATCGGCGTACGGCTAGGTAACTGGCTCACCACAGAATAGTCGCAGAAGTTGTGGCAGGCTCCAGATGGCGAGCGCTTGAAAGAAACGCGTACTTCTAGCCATCTTACTCGCCTGTGACCTACGAAGACACGAAGCCGTTGAGCTAAACTTCGGTCACGTTCAACAACGTGAAGAGCACTGGGCCATTGTTGATCTGAAGGGAAAGGCGGGTCACACGCGAACCATACCCATGCCAGCATGGGTAAAGCAAATCCTGGACCAGTGGCTCCAGGCAGCGAACATTAACTCTGGCAAATTATTTCGTCGCGTTCACAAGATGGGAAAAGCGTGGGGAGAGAGACTGACCGAAAAGGCGGTTTGGCACGGGTTCGGGAGTACGCAGCGAAATCGAACATCCCACAAGTTAGCGCCGCACGACCTCCGCACAACCTGTGCTCGGCTCTGCCATGCCGCCGGAGGCGAACTCGAACAAATACAATTCCTGCTCGGTCACGTTTCAATTCAGACAACCGAACGATATCTCGGCTGCAAACAGCGGATTCAAGGTGCCGTCAATGACAAAATCGGAATAGAGCCGCCGGACTGGGCGGCCTCCCCTCTCTGTCCGACTTGCCGACCACTCACTACACCCTCAAGGTTCCAGAGGAATTCTGTGCTGACCGTTCGTCTAAAATACCTGCTCATGAGAGAAGGAACTCGTCGGCGGAGTGCCTTG
>Ga0134128_10003665_pt1 | contig 18773 bp, 16 predicted proteins | sample KB31754_FD_96462 | JGI IMG/M metagenome (GOLD analysis project Ga0134128, IMG submission 96462) | Terrestrial soil microbial communities with excess Nitrogen fertilizer from Kellogg Biological Station, Michigan, USA - KB3-175-4 | ecosystem: Environmental > Terrestrial > Soil > Unclassified ... | reverse complement strand
GTGCTCGATGTGCAGGCCATGCGCGCCTCCATTACTCCGCAGCAATTCTCTTCGGAAGAAACCAAGCTGCTGAAGATTGAAGAGTCAATCCGTGTCTTTGTCCGCGTGGCCGATCCGAAATTCCGCCAGATTGTCCCCATGCGCTTTTTCAATCTAACGCTCACCCCTTCGGAAGCGGATGCCTATTGCGCGGACTACCTCGAAGAAAAAAGCCTGCGCGCCGGCGTCGCGCGCGTCTTATTGCGCCTGGTCGCGGTCATGGCCCGCATTAATACTGAAATTGAAGAGCTCAAACGTTCGCAAAATTCTCCTTCCCTCTGGAAGTTGCACGCGGATTCTCTGGTCGTCTTGCTGGAGATTGGCCGTAGCTTGAATGAGAACGCCACGCGCGTTTTGGCCATCGCCAGGCAGCAGAATGAAACGGCCCAGGCCAATGCGCTGCAGTCTTCAGTTGACAAGCTGCGCGACGCAACCAACCTGACCGTGAAGACCCTCAATCCCGCACAGGATTCTAAAAGCCTGAGCGCCCCCGCCTAGGCGTCCGGATTTTCCTTTTACATATTCTGCATTGAGCAAATATGTACGCTCGCCTATATTGGAAACAGATGAAAATCCTTTGCCTACCGTTACTGGTTGCACTTTTGGCAGCTTCATTATTGGCGCAGTCCTCGGACCCTCTTCCGCCGTTGCCCGCTCCCGTCACCAACAATGCGATCGCCGTTTACCAAAGCCGGGGGCACGATTTTCTTTTCTCCATCATGGGCCTGGGAAAAGCCAAGACCTGGGACTCCGTCACCAGTAAAGCTTACATGCTGGATTCTGATCTTCTGCAGTGGGATTCCTTGCCGCTTGTGCCGGGGGCTGCGGGTCGCCTCGCCGCCATGAGCGCGGTGGTAGACGGCCAGGTCTATGTGCTCGGCGGAGCCATTATTGACTCGCAAAAACACGAAAATTTCGTTGCCGGCGTCAATGTCCTTGATCCTGCTTCACGTAAGTGGTATCGCGGAAAAGACATGCCCATACCCGTAGCGGATTCAGTGGTTGGCGTATACCGCGACCGATATATTTTCCTGATTGGGGGACGCTCCGATTCCGGCCCGGTAAGTGCCGTGCAGGTCTATGACACCAAACGTGAACGCTGGTTCCAGGCGACGCCCATGCCCTATGCCGTCTATGGCCACTCCGGCGCGATGGTGGATGACATGATTCTCTACATTGATGGAGCCACTATGAATCCCAGCGGCACACCGCTCTTCGTCGCTACCGATCAATGCTGGATAGGAAAGGTGCGACACAAGGACCCTTCTAAAATTGAATGGAGCAGCGTGCCCGCGCATCCCGGTACTGCGCGATTTCGCACTGCCGCAGGAGCCTCGGAAAAAGAGCACAAAATTTATTTCACCGGCGGCAGTGATATTCCATACAGCGATAACGGAATTGGCTACAACGGCTCTCCTGCTGAACCTTCCCCGATGACATTTGATTACGACCTCCATGAAAAAAAATGGGAGGTCATAAACCAAAATACGCCGCACCCGTTAATGGATGCCCATACTCTTATCGTGACGCCTGACGGATTGTTGCTGCTGGGGGGGATGGAGGCCGCACAGAAGGTGACGGCTCAGGTCACGTTTATCAAAAAGCAAACGCCGCCGCCCAGCCCGCAGAAACCGGAAGCTAAGATTACGGATCGGCAGAATCCTAACGGTCAGCAGAATCCTAAAGTAAATTCATCCACGCCGGATACCAAGCCTGCCACTCCCTGAAACGGCGCATCCGGCGGCAATTCCATGGTTGACAGTGGGCCAGCGATTCGCATACCCTCGGCTTGTGTATCGGTAATATTATGTCCCGCTGGAAATGGGTACTTCTTATTGTTGAGCTGGCGCTGTTCGCGGCGATCCTGGTTCTGCCTCAGGTAGACCTTCCGGATTTCGCATTTCAGTGCGGTACGGCCCCGGCGGTCGTTAAGGCGCGCTCAGTATCCAGTCCACAACAGACTACACCTCCTGTAGCTACCGCGAATGCCTTTCCAGTCTTTTCTGAATTAGCTCAGGAAGAAGTGAATCCCGTTGCTCCGTCCCATCCTGAATCGCGCTTGGCGCTGAATCGCGTCCTTCTCTGCTAGCGCCGCCTCGTTTGAATCCTTACTCACCCTTTTCAATTTGAATTGAATAGTTTGCTCTGCGCTGGGCGTGTTGTTTATAGCTTTGGGGGCGCGGGGCCTCGGAGCAGCGGCTCCGGTCTGTCCGGGCGGTTTCTTGGGGATCTGCCTGTGGCCGTTGAGTAGCTGCTCCGATTCTATTTTACGGGCACCCATCAGCGGGCCCGTGCCAGCACCAGTGTAATGTCATCCGGTTGCTCGTTTTCGCCGATCCAATCATCTACCGCAGCAGTCACAACTTCCGTGATGCGGGCCAATGGGAGATGACGGTTTTCCCAGACCAGTTCAATCAGCCTGTGCTCGCCAAATTCTCCAAATTCATTTTCGGGCTCCGTTACGCCGTCGCTGTAGGCCAGAAAAATCTCGCCATCCTGCAGGTCAACGGATGCTTCCGGGTAATAGCAGTCGTCGAACAGCCCCACCACAGTTCCGCCACAATCCAGGCGTCGCGTCGAGCCATCGGAACGCAGCAGGATTGGCGGCAAATGGCCGCCGTTACTGTAAGTAACGCGGTGTTTGTAGCCATCATAAAATCCTAAAAACATGGTTGCGTACTTCTCCTGCGGAGTGCTCATGTAGAGCTGGTGATTCAGCAATCCCAGCAATGTTCCGGGAGAAACTTCGGCCCCGGGCCGGAGCGATGTCGCGGTGCCGGCGCCCGCACCAGCTGCGGTCATTTCCCGCACCAGAGGAATTCCTTCCAGGCTGTAAGCCCGGACAGCCGAGTGGATGGTCGCCATCAGCAAAGCGGCTGAAATTCCTTTTCCGCTCACATCGCCCACGGCAAGAAGCAGCATTTCGGGATTCAAAGTTAAAAAATCATAGTAGTCTCCGCTCACCGTGCGGGCCGGGCGGCAAAAGCCATGCACTTCGAGCGATCTCATCTGCGACGATTCGCGGGGGAAAAGCTGCGCCTGGACTTCCTGCGCGATGACCAGTTCATTTTCCAACTTCTGTTTTTCGCGCTGCTCCTGCAACAAGTGTTCAAGTGACGCCGTCATGGAGTTGAATGACTTGGCCAGTTCCGCAAGCTGGTCGGAAGAGTTCACCGGAATTCGATGGCTGAGGTCGCCGCGGTTCACCCGGCGGGTGGCATTGTAGAGCTCGGCCACCGCATAGGTCATGGAACGTGTAAGGCGCCAGCCGACGACCAGCGCCAGGGCCACAATGAGCGTAAACACAAAAAAGAAAAGAAATAGCGCGTATTCGATTCCCTGGGCGAATTGGCCCATGGATCCGAACAAGCGTCCGTAGAGCAGGGATGGCCGGGTGCGAACCCGCAACCCCCCGCTGATTTCTCCCCGTTCTCCTGTCGCCCAGTCCAATACAAAAAGCGGGGTGGCAAACTTGATTTCACGATCGAAGATGTTGGTAGGATCTGAAATCTCTCCCACGGAAAATACGTGCAAGTGATATTGGCTTTGATCTTCCGGGGCGGGGTTTAACCCGGAGGATGCCGTTTTCTGAGGCTCCCGCGGCCTGATCCGTCTCGAGTACAGGGTGATTTCGCCCAGGCCCCGGGCAATTTGTTCAAGGAGACTATGGTCTATTGGCTCGCTGGAGATTACCGTCAGCGCGCCATTCCGGGTATGGACGGTTTTCACCGCCCGCAAAAATAGTTCCCCATGGTCCTGCACGGTTGAACCGTTCTGGAATTTATCTCCCGAACGCAAAGCAAAGGGAGTGGACATTTTCGAGCCGGCGCATGGCCCAAGCAGTTCCTCCCCCTTCCACATGCAAATCGTGCGGATTGGGCCGGCGTTCCGTTCCGGAATGTTGCGCAATAAATCGGCAGGGGACTGGCCGTTCTCCATACGCAGTGCGGCCCCATAGGCAATCCCCGCGTTCGCCTGCTGAAGGCTCTGCAGGCGCAGGTTCAATTCCGAGGTCACAACGAAGTTGGCAAATTGCCCCGCGAATAAATAAAGGCTGATGAATCCCATGGCAATCAACAGGACCACGGGAATTGCGCCAATGAAAATGTAGGTCACAATCAGCCGGTTGCGCAACCGCCACAGCATTCTCGCTTTTAACCAACGGAAGGCGAGCACACACAACAGGATTGCGACCGCAATGCTGAGGAACCATGCCCAAAAGGTAAGTTGCCCGGAGGAGAGGCTTAACGCGGGGAACAATTTAATCAGGAGAAATAAAGCCAGATCAATAATCAGCAGGTAACAGGTGACGTGCGCGAACTGGCTCCTGGGCAGCAGGCCAAGCCGCCCTAACCGTAGTCGCATTTGGCGCCAAAACTTTCGCATAAGGCCGGAGGTCCGCAAACGCTCGCCGCTCTTCCGCGTTATCTCATATTTCCGGATAAAAATCGAAAAACGCTTCCAGACTTGTTTTCAACTGTTTCTCAATTTCCTCTTTGCTGCCTTCGAGCGTGTGCATGGTGACGCGTGCCTCGCGGCCATTCTTCAGCTTCACCGGCGCGTCCCCCACTTCCGTGATCTCATCCGAAGGCAGCAGCCGCAATCCGTATACCAGGGTCAGGTTTGCCATGTGGATTATTCTAAGCTTCAGGCGGTTTGTGTGCATTTTTCGTTCATGCTTGTGGTGTGGAATTCTTTTGGTTATTACTTCCTGACGAAGTTAGAGCCTGTGGTCCCCTCGTACCTGTTAGAATGCCGCCGTGTACCGGAACATTCTGATGCCTCTCCTGCTCGCCGCCGCAGGTCTGCCCGCCGCCGCGCAGCAAACCCCTCCTCCGCAGATCAAGGTGCACATGATTAACGTTTGCACCCCTTCTGCGGCAGAGCAAAAAGAAATGGACGCAGCCTTGTCGCGGGTGCCGTCCGCGCCCTCTTTCCGTCCCGATTTTGAGGTGGACCGGGGGCGCACCAGTATGGACGATGCTCCAAACGTCTTACAGGCTGCCGCGAACGTAAAGACCGTGCACAGTTCCGAGGTTGCGAATTGGGTGCGCATTCGCCGGGAAATTTCCGGTGACGGCTTTTTCTCGACTGTCCAATATTCTTTCAGCGTTGATCCGAAAACCATGCTGGAAACGCTGGTTTTTCGCGTGCGCGATCCCAAGGATTTGATGGAACTCTCCATTGAGGACAGCGCCTCCAATGTGACCTCGCCAAAATCCATGCTGGCATTGGAGACGCCTGCAACGCACATTAAGCTCGAGCGCTTCGGCAAGTCGTCTGTCGCGCTGGCGCGTTGCGGGGGGACAGAAGCCGGGCCCGCGCCCGATCAAAGCGCGTATGAACCGCTATTCCAGCGGGCTTCCAGCATTTTGACCAACTACAGAAGACTCTTCCAGGCGAAGGAGACTGTTCCTGAAGAACTCCGCCGCGCGTCTATGGGATTCACTCATCCGGGAACCGCGCATGCTGCGCCGGCGCGTGGTAAAAAAACGCGGCAGCCATCAAAGTAAATACAAGATGCTGATAAAGTAAGTAGAGGAAGAATTTCCGCAAGGGAAGCCTCGACTTCATCGGACATTAGAAATTGCAATATTGCGGCACTCTTGCATCCAAAAGCAGACTGCGTAATCTAATTTGAGTCCTATGGAAACTATTCGCAATGTAGTGATTTTAGGGTCTGGATGCGCCGGGCATACGGCCGCGCTCTATACCGCCCGCGCCAACCTGAGCCCCTTGGTGCTCGAGGGGCATGAGCCCGGAGGGCAACTGTCGCTCACCACGCTGGTCGAAAACTTTCCCGGCTTCCCCGAGGGGATTCAGGGCCCTGAGCTTATCGAAAACATGCGCCGTCAGGCCACCCGCTTTGGCGCGGAATATGTGCTCGGCCATGCCACCAGGGCTGATCTCAGCCAGCAGCCATTTTCCATTCACGTTGGACGTGACGTTATCCGTACCCGGACGCTTATCATTGCCAGCGGTGCCTCCGCGCGTTGGCTCGGCCTGCCCAGCGAACAGGCGCTCATCGGCCACGGAGTTTCTTCCTGCGCTACCTGTGATGGATTTTTCTTTTCAGGGAAGGAGATCACCGTGATCGGCGGCGGAGATTCAGCCATGGAAGAAGCGCTCTTTCTCACCCGCTTTGCCAGCAAGGTCACGCTCATCCATCGCAGCGACCAATTCCGCGCTTCAAAAATCATGCTGGAGCGCGCGCAGAAGCACGACAAAATAAAGTTCCTTACCAACACCGTGGTGGAAGAAGTCCATGATGTCTCTAAAAAAGAAGTCACCGGCTTGAAGCTGCGCGATGTAAAACACCATAAAACTTGGGACCTCCCCACGAGCGCAATGTTTCTCGGCATCGGCCACATTCCCAATGCGAAAATTTTCGCGGGGCAGCTCGATGCCGATCAGGACGGGTATTTGAAGACCAAGGATTACGTTTTCACCCGCGTTCCCGGCGTCTATGCCTGCGGAGACGTGCAGGACCGCCGCTACCGCCAGGCAATTACAGCCGCCGGGTCCGGCTGCATGGCCGCCCTGGAAGTGGAGAAGTTTTTGGAAGAACACGAAGCATAATTCATGGTGCACATCCATTAGCCACATTGCGCCCGGTCCAAACTTGCGGAATGCGCAGGAGTGATTTTCGTGCTGAGGCGCTTCTTCATTGCTCTTTCGGAAAGCCGCCTGCTGCGCTCCTTTGCCGAGCGGTCATCCGCCGGGCGTAGACTCTCTCATCGCTTTGTTGCCGGTACGGAAGCCGACGATGTTCTCCGCGTAGCCGGCAAGGTAAATCAAGCCGGACTCTCCGTTTCCATTGATCATCTTGGCGAAAATGTCACCGATGGATCGCAAGCCCGCGCCAGCGCCGGCGTTTACTCGCGTCTGCTCGATGAAATTGCGTCCCGCCAACTACGTGCCAATATCAGCCTGAAGCTTACCCACATGGGTCTCGACATCGACCCAGACCTCGCCTTTGAACTGGTTTCAGGGCTGGTGAAAAAAGCCGCTGGTATGCAGCCGTGCAATTTTGTGCGCGTGGATATGGAAGGTTCTGCTTACACCGAACGGACGCTTGACTTTGTCCGCCAGTTGCACGCAATGCCCGCTGACAAGGGCTGTGTAGGCGCAGTGATTCAGGCCTATATGCGGCACGCCGAAGCGGACATAGAGAAATTACTCGCAGAAGGCATTCGCATCCGCCTGTGCAAAGGCGCTTACCGCGAGCCGCCGGAGATTGCTTTCCAACGTAAATCTGAGGTGGATGCCAATTACATCCGACTCATGAAGATATTGCTCAAAAGCGGCATCTATCATGGGATTGCAACCCACGACGCAAAAATAATCCGCGGTACCCAGGCGTTTGCCACTCAGGAAAATATTCCCCGCGGTGCTTTTGAATTCCAAATGCTCTATGGCATCCGCCGCGACCTGCAGCAAAAACTTGCACGCGATGGTTGGGGCATGCGGGTCTATATTCCTTTCGGCACAGAGTGGTATCCCTACTTAATGCGCCGTTTGGCGGAGCGACCCGCCAATGTGCTGTTCCTGGCGAAGAATCTGCTCCACGGATAATTGCAGGCCGAACCCGCCGCAACCCGGAATGATCTTTGCTATTCGCCGGGCTTTTCTTCCGAGCTATTCCTCCGGCTCTTCCGGCTGATGCGGCGGAAGCACCGGGGGCTGCGGATGGTCTTTGTCCCGCCAATAAACCCGGAAGCATTCGCCTTCATGCTGAGGCGTCCATCGGCTCCCGTCCTGGTAAACAACCGCGGATGGAAATATCGCCCAGCCATAAATAGAGTTTTCCGCCCCGCCCAGATATGGCTTGCGAGTCAAGGTTTCTTCTCTGCCCACGGGAATTGGCGATGGGGCAGCCCACGTGCCATTAAAGGGTTGATGCAGGTACATCGGCGCGAGGAAATGTTCGAATGAGAGCGTGAGCTGCTTTATGGGCTTGCCGCTCGTATTTTTCACTGTGACCGAGTGCTCCGGGGATTGGTCATAAAAATTTCCCGCTCCGAATTGCACCGGACAAGGCCGCTTCTGCGGTTCATAAATCGTATACGTTGCCATCATGCCGGATTCCATGTGTTCGCCCACATGGCAGTGAAACATCCACACGCCCGGATTGTTCGCAACCATATCTACTGTGGCCATACTGCCGGGCAGCAGCTCCACAACGTCGGTCCGTTTTCCTCCGTACAAAACTGTTTCGCCGTGCCAGTGCGGCGAATGCAAATCAATTTCGTTTCCCATCCCCAACAGATACCAGCGCACGCGGTCGCCTTTTTTCATGATGAGCCCAGGCAGGTTCCCGAAGATGTATCCATTGATGGTGTAGTAAAGGCCTTCGGGTTTGGTGTTCATCTGATCAAAAATCATGAAGCTGGCCACAAATTCTTTATCTACATCCTTAGGGCTTCCATCCGGATTCGCTTTTCCTTTCGCAGTAACAATAATTGGCCCTAACAGCCCGGCATTCGTTCCCATCGGTTCATTGGTGTGCGGCATATACCACCAGACAATGGAACTCGGCTGGTTAGGCCCGGGTCCGCTGTCCGCATCGGCAAACCAATGGTAGGTAAAGCGCCCGCCCGGAGGAACCAGAGAGCCGCGTCCCGCAGGCACATAGTAGGAACCTTCGTTGTCCTTGTCATAGTGAAGGCCGTGAGGATGGATGCTGTAGGAAATGTTGCTGCGGTTCAGGAAATCAACCACAACTTCGTCACCAACTTCTGCGCGGATGATTGGGCCTAAAATTCCCAGCCACTCCGGCTGCGGAGTTTTCACCGTGAATGTGCTGTCGGTATATCCCACATAGCGCGTCTTCGGCCATTTGGTTTGGCGCGCCCAAGGCATGGGAATGGGGCTGCCTTCAATCAGGTTCCAGTGGCTTGGGGCAAAATCCCAGGTGCAATCTTCGGCGGCAATGTAGTAATGCCGGACCTTGGCCTGCGAGGGCGAAACCAGCGTCAAAATAACCAATGCCGAAAGCAAAAGCGGAGCTCTCATTTGTCTATTATCGCCTGAGAAGCTCAGGAACATACAAAATGCGGGTCTCGGGCTCCTGCGTCCATTGCCTGGTATCCGGCATCATTGGGATCCAGCGGATCACCGACATACGCAGGTAAGAGGTTTTGTGGATTCGCCGGGTCGCGGAGGCAAGCGATATCTCCGAGGAGCATTCGGCGCAGATTAGCTGTTTACTTGTCTTGATGCCGGCCGGACGCTGCTATCCAATCGTTCGGTTGGAGCTTCGGGATGATTAATTGACGGGTAAAGTGGGCGACTGGCCGATATGACTTCAGGTCCACGCGAGCGCTTGAGAGCTGCGACCCGTCCACTGGATACATTGCCAACCTATGGACGTCGCGAAACTGGATTGATCCTCCCCAGTGGCTGATGCTATCTGGATAGACCTGCGCTGGGTATGGTGCATAGTCCGGAACGCAGCGGACGGTTGCCGGATTCCGCCGACCATTGGCTGGATTCTCAAGTACGATACTGGCGCACGTCGAAGAGGCCCCTGCCCTCAGGCAGCCAAGCTCGATATCATCGCCTTCTTCATCTACCTTCGTTTTGCACCAGCCAAAGCCGCGCGAGTGTTGGCTAGCGCCCACAGCGCTAAGAGAAGTCGAGGCATCGAGCCTAAACAGAGTGAGCGAGTATTGAATCGCAATGCGCACCGGCGTTGCCTTCATGATGTTGAACGCCGCTTCGGGCAGCATGATCCTCTGATGCGCGTGCGTATCAGATTCACCTGAAGTAATAGCGAGCACCTGGTTGTTGCCGCTGGCCCCCGGTGTTGTTCCTCCATCAAACACAACTTTTCCGTCCTCGGAAATCACATGAATAGTAGCTCGATCAATCAGCAGAAGAGATTCAGGTTGAAGTCCCCTAACGAACAATGGCAAGGATGCTGTGTTGCCAGGTATCCCAGCACCCGGTTCAAACACCACAGCAACTGAACCGGAGAGGCTCGGGTCAGGCGATAACCATTGCTGCACGGCGAACGCTCCCGGCCACGTCGAATAGCTCGCCATCGGCGCGACCAGAACGGCAGCGACGGTGATGGCGCGTGCGTGCCTGGTTGCGCGGCGGAAATACTGTAGTGGGATGATCGCCACTGCCGCCAGCACTGCGACGATTGACCAGAAAGCTGGCGTCATCCACTGCATTCCGCTGGAGACGAAAGGGGGTTCTGTTCCATGACGGATGATGACGCCAGTGACAATGCACGCGAGCACAGCCAACCAAATCCCCAGCAGGCTGGTGATGACCTGTGTCAGGTTGCGTGTCATTGAAGCGAGAGCAGCCACGGGTAGATCGAGAATCAGTAGGATGATGCCATTGTGGACCAACGCGGCGAGAAGAGATTGCCTCCACGGCGCGCCGATAGCAGCGCCATGAAGAAGGTCTAAAACGAACATCGGAATATGGACGGTGAACACAAGGAACGCCAGCTTGGCTGCCATAAGGTCGCCACGGCGGATCGGGCGAATCAGCCAGTCATGGCCGGCACCGGGAATGACGTCCTGATGGATAACGGTCGTAATCAGCCCGGCAATCGCAAGATAGACGATGGCTGGAAGAAATCGAGCGACCGTGAACAACAAGTCCGGTTCGTTGAAGTGCCCCAACTCCATCCATGCGGCAAAGTTGGCAAGCTGTGCGGCAGTGGTCAATGTTATGAGCGGCCAGAGTTGAACGCAGTCTCGCTTCAAGATGTGAAGGAGCGCCTTCATGCGTTGGCTCCGCGCGCCGAACGCAATAATGAGGTGACGGCCGAACGTAATGAAACCTCATGCACCTCGATTTGTTGTACGCCGGGGAAAATCGAACTAATCTGCGCTTCAAGCTGCTTCTCGGAATAATTGGCTTCAATAAAAATCAGCTTAGTGCCCTCCCTGTGGGCCTCGATCCAAGTGCGCGGCATTGCCGGTAAACTGTCCGGCATCGTATCCATCGTGATGCAGACTTCCCGAACGCGAGCCTTGAACGCGCCGATTGTTTGCTGGCATACGAGCTTTCCTCGATCAAGGATGGCAAGGTGCGTGGCCAATCCATCAATTTCAGAGAGTTCATGGGATGAGATCAAGACGGTTGTCTGGTCTGAACGGCGCAGTAAGCCGTACATGAATTCTTCGCGCACGAGGGGATCGAGGCCACTGAACGGTTCGTCGAGCACCAGGAGCTTGGGACGGAACGGGAGCGCGCACGCCAGCGCCATCTTTATTCGCATTCCGTGTGAGAGGTCTTTGATTTTGCGTTTCGGAGGCAGATTCAACTGCTGAAGGATGCTCGATTCGAGCGATTGGTCCCACGACGGATAGAACGGTCTTAGATAACGGATATAGCTCGATACCGTCATCTGCGGCGGCATCTGCTGATTTTCAGAAACGTAGCCGATCTGCGACCACTCCGCCGGGGTAAGGCGTCGCGAGTCAACGCCGAGAACGGTTGCATTTCCTTGGCTGGGGACGATCATATTCAACAGCAGCTGAATAGTGGTCGTTTTCCCTGCGCCGTTGGTCCCCACAAGGGCGAAAACGCTCCCTTCAGGAATGCTGAGGTCTACCCCATTCAGAGCGTGGAACCGGCCGAACGTTTTCCGTAGAGCATGAGTTGAAGCAATCATTGAGCTCACCTGTACTCCAAAATCATTTGTTTACGAGCGTGTTCCGTAGATACTCGAACTTGCGGCTTGCAACGGACACGGAGCGTCCGTAAAGCCATAGAAACGAAACAATCAGCGCGATGATAATCAGGTCAATAATCGGCGAGAGATGGGGAGGCGACCCGGCGTGGATTCGAATTGCGGTCCCGGCGATTCCGAATACCGCTGCGATGACGCAACCAACGATTGCGATGCGAACCAGAAATAGCGTCTGCCGGGTCCGCGCGTGCGCGATCTCAAGCATCCTCGATAAACTCTGGGCATCCCAGTTTCGTCTGAGTGGCAGGAGAGAAGCCAGAGCGCGGACCAGCAGCGCGGAAGCTAATCCGATGGCAATTCCGCGCGTTACGAAATTCCAGGTTCCGTTTGTCCACCCGAGCCATATAGTGAAGACACCCAAGGCTATTCCCGCGCAGCAGAGCGGGAATCCGAGCACAAGTGCGGCCGTGATCGCAAATGACTGCCGCCGCAAACGTGCTTGCAGACGCGGCGACACTCGTTCGACATCAGTATCCGCTGCGCGCCACGCAACGCCGAGATCGTCCCAGTACGCATCTTCAGATTTCATAATCGTTTTCTCCCAATGAGTCTTTTAAGAGTTGTTTTGCCCGCGACATTCTTACTCCCGCGGCATTGGACGTAATACCGAGCACCTGACTAATCTCTTCAAGAGTCAAGCCTTCGAGCACGAGCATCACTGGTTGCCTATATTTCAATGGCAATTCCCGCACGGCCCTCATGAGCCGCACTCTGCGGTCACTTGCAATCGCCTGGTGTTCCGGTGACGCAAGCCCAGAAGGAATTTGCCCGTCCAGCTCTACTGATCGCGGCACCTTCATGGCCCGGGCGACATGCGTTACCGCGCGATTCGTCGCAATGCGCGCCAGGAACGTTCTGAGCCCGGCTTCTCCGCGAAACGAAGGCAGCGCTCGCCAGACCGCAACGTATATCTCCTGGACGAGTTCGTCAGCGAGATGCGGCGCGCTCTCGTAACTCAGTGCAATGCGACGGATCATTGCCCCATAATCGCGGATGATTTCCTCAAATGTGGTCTGCGGCTGTGTCATTCGTGCGATGAAGCTGCTGTGCCGATCATTACAGGGTAATAGTCTTTAAAACTGGACTTTTCTTACAAGTGACGATCTATGCGATGTAAGTACCGAATGGGTCTGGGGGGAGGGTCCTAAGGATCGGAGTGCAGTTTAGAAAACGTTCTTGCTAGGCTGGGCAATGGGACGTTATCTATCGCCAAGCTGGAGTAAAAAGTTGCACCTTTTCCCGGCGACGGCGGATGTGAACGTTTGTTAGCCCCGGCCAAACACTAGCAAAAGAGTGCCCCAAAGACGCGCATCTATTCAAAAGAAACATGAGACTACTCATCTAAGGTCACAGTAACGTTTGTTGAACCACCGGTCACTGCAATTGCGTGTACTCGCAAGGCAGGTTGTTGGGCTGCGCGGGTGGCGTGGGCGGAGTCATCCACGGAGCATTCACGAAATCGAAAAACTCCGTCATGTCCATCTGCGCCGCGTCGCGGTTGGTGAGACTGGGAAGTCCAAAGCGCGTCTCGATAAATTTCAGAATCGCGGTGTAGTCCGCGACCGTATGCGAAACATAATTCTTCTTGGTGTAAGGGGAAATGACAATCATGGGGACACGGTAGCCTGTAACCTCAAAGTCACAGGTCGGACCGGGATTGGCCGTGCAGATATCGCCGGGCCTGAGGTCTACAGGATTAATCCCATCTGGGCTGGGCATTGGCTGTGGTGGAACATGGTCGTAGAATCCGCCAAATTCGTCCCATGTCAGAATGAAGACAGTGTTTTTCCACGAAGGGCTGTTCATCAACGCATTGATCAAGCTGGCAACGTAGGCCGCTCCCGCCTGTATCTTTCCGGAGGGAGCGCTCGGATCCTCCCCGGAATGTTCATCCAGCCCTCTGGAAAAGCCAGGTTCGATCACCGCGACTGCGGGCAGCGTATTGTTTTGCGCGTCAGTGGCGAACTGCGTAGCGGAGACAAAGTTTGCCTGATGTGAGGTGGCAAATGTAAACATGCCTACATCGGTATCGCTCAACAGGGGAGTCTTCTCATCGTCTGTCACGTACACACGCCAAGATAGGCCGGCATTATCGACTGATTCGAAAATTGTCTTGTTCGGCAGCCTCGGAGAACCTTGAGGCAAAGGATACACATGGCCTGCCGATGTCGCAGCAATGGCATACATCCGGTTTAACTGAGTTCGCGACATCACAGGCGAAAACCAGCGGTCCGAGGTAGCAAAGTTGGAGGCCATGAAGTAGTAATACGGCAGATCGTCCCCGGTGTAATAGCTCATCACACGCACACCATTGGTGTCATTAAGAGGCGGGCTGCCATTGCGGGAGTCGTGCCCGGCGGTCCATACAAAACCGTCCATGGTCGCAGTCGGGTCAAGCGGACTTGCCCGGTTCCAATCCACATGTGATTCATTCCATGACGGGCTCGGGTTTTCTGTGCATTGCGAAATGATGTGGAATGACGGGACCAGCGGGCTGTTCGCATCAATTGTGCAATCCTGCACTGGCGCGGGGGGCGGATTAAAGGGGAATGCCGGATCGCAACCGGGAACAGTAGGCGGTGAAGCCTGAAACGGCGCTGCTCCCGATGTTGGGTTAAATTGCGGCAGCCCGTCAAACGATTGGTCAGGATAGCCATTCTTGGCCCAGTACTGGCGCATCGCGCCGAAGTAGTGATCGAACGAACGATTTTCCTGCATCATGAAAATAATGTGTTGAACGGATTGCAGGCTGGCTCCAAAACTACTCGTGACTGTGCTGGCGGCATTCAGGGTTACCGCGCAAGTTCCGGTTCCGGTGCATGCCCCACTCCATCCCGCGAAAGAAAAGCCGCTGGCGGGTGTCGCCGTAAGCGTCACCTGAGTTCCATCATTGAAGTTCGCGGAACATGTGCCCGGACAATTAATTCCCGCAGGCGAGCTGGTGACAGTGCCGGCGCCTACTCCTGCCGAGGTGACGGTGAGCTGCGACATGCTCGGCGGTGGCGGTGTATTTCCCGAACCACCCGATCCCGGGTTCGACCCGGAGCCTCCGGTGCTGACGCCCGTCAGCCCCTGACATCCTGCTAAAAATAATGTGGCACAAACTAACACTGGCCCAAGGCATAGCTTGAACGAGAGTGTCATAAGCTCAGGCGCTCCCCTCTAGGAATCCGAGCTTTGGATGGCTCAGGGGAGAAGCTGGTTGGCTACTCTGGAAGGTTTATGTGCCTTAATGAAAGGCAACAAAACGCATGAATTAGCGCAACTCAGGTTTTGATCCCATCCCTTGCTGGAGAAGGATTTCCGGGCAAGGGATGAGTTTCTTGCGAGGCAAAGAACGTGGTGAATTTTTTACTTTTTAAACAGGGCCAGATTAATTGTATTGGCCATCGTCTGGTAGCCGGCGTCCTTCGGGTGCAGATGGTCTCCGCTATCAACCGCAACCGCCATGCGCGAGGGATCTTTGGCATCGCGGGTTGCGGCATCCAGGTCAATGACTCCATCGAACTCTCCGCTGGTGCGGATCCACTGATTCACCGTCTGGCGGTCGGCTTCGCCTTCCGGCGTCGAATAGAACGCTCCCATGTAAGGCAGGATCGTTGCGCCGTACACCCGAATATTGTGGGCATGAGCGCGGGCGATAATCTGCCTGTATCCGCCGATCAGGTCCTGAGCGGTAGGGACTTGCTCGTGACGCATTGCCGCGAACTTGCGTCCGCCGATGTCGTTGATTCCTTCCAGCACAATCAGCCAGCGCACTCCATCCTGCGAGAGCACATCGCGGTCCAGCCTCGCGAGGGCGTTCGGGCCGCTGCGGTCGTGCAATATACGGTTGCCGCTAATGCCTTCATTTAGCACCGCGACATCTTTTGTTTTCTTACTGGCTTGCAGGCGGCGGGCCAGGTCATCCGGCCAGCGCGTGTTTGTATTCATGCCTGACATCGCGCCATCGGTGATCGAGTCTCCAAAAGTTACGACTGCGGCAACAGACTTTCCCGCCATCACATCTACACCATTCAGGAAATACCAGTGATCTACATGCTGCGCTGATGTAAAACTCGCGGCGGAAACGGAATCGCCCGGTTGCACATAGGAAGTGGCCTGCGAGTCGGGATGGGTCGTAATGCCGTCGGGCGCTTGGTCCAGATGAATGGTGACCGCGAGCTCAGAGAGCGGCGCAAGATTAAACGCAATAGGATCGGAAAGCATGAGCGCACCCGCCGGAATTGTCGCGGAATTTTGACCATTGAAAGTCAGCGCTTTGTCGGTGGCAGGATCAATCGCGCCGTCTTTCGCGGGTAGGGCGATGTGGGCTGAAGTGATGACCAGGGGCAAAGTGCCAAATGCGTTCGTAAAACGCACACGAACCTGCTGGCCGCCAATGGAAACATGCACAATTTGCCGCAGCGTTGCATCCGTGAAGTTCGGCGGAGGCGGGGGAAGTGGACGCGCCGGCGGTGTGTTTGCCGGATTCGCGGCCGGAGCAGCAGGGGCAGGCGGACGCGGAGGCGGAACAAAAGCAGCCATGGGAGCGCAGGCCCACGTGCCTACCCAGTGCACATCTTTATTGCTCTTATTCTGCTCAGCCAACGCGGAAACAGCCAACGTTAAGCACAATATCCAGACAAAGAGAAGCGATGTCTTCTTCACGGAAGTTCTCCTCATTAGGTTCTGCATTTCAGAAATAAAAAGATGCACAGTTTTAGAAGTTGTCGTTGTTCAGAATAGAGGGAATCCTTAACTCAGCGGCAAAGCCCGGCGAGTTTAGCCCCCACGTTCTCCCCGCCACCCGGAGGAGGCGTAATGTGGCGCTCCACCATCATCTGCTGCAAAAATGTCCCTTGCCACACGCCCGGCAATTGCGCGCTCGTGGCATAAGCCGGATCGCTCTCCGCATCCTGCAAAGAGATAAGCTTCACGCCGTGCTGCTTCAGCGTCTTGATCAGGTCCGGGATCATGATCGCGTCAAAGCCGCCAATATGCAACAGCATGACGTGCTTAATGTCGCGGCCATAAACTAATTTGGAAACTAGTTCGGCGTGATCAAGGTCCGCAATCGAACCGTCTAGATAACTCTTCTTCATCCAGTCAATCGCCTGCATATCATTCTTCGCCACGCAGCGCGCATATGGTTCGTTGTAGAGATAGTCGCCGAAACTTAGCGTGACTTCGGCCACTTTGTATCCGCGCTTCTTCAGGTAATCTTCGATTTCCTTATGCTGCGCGGGATTCACTCCCTCATGCAGGAAAGGGAAGCGCAGCCAGCGGTAATCCCGATCATCCATGTACTTTTTGAGAATGGGTTCGTCTGCTTCGAGGTCTTTTTCGAAAGCCTCCGTCGTGTTGGAGTTCAGATCCATGTGCGAGAAGGTGTGATTGCCCAATGGAAAGCCCGCATTCCGCCACAATTTCAGCACCTGCTCCGTGGAATGGTCTTCCTGTATGCGCTGCGCGTTCACAAAGCCATACGTGGGTGGCACGTTCGCCGCTTGCAGCGCGTGAATAATGCTATTGGCAATGTCCTCCCGCGTTACTGTTCCTGGTAAAGGTCCATGCACCGGGAGATCATCAAAGGTAAGCGCGACCTCGGGCGCAGCGTCAGTTGATGCAGAGGTGTTACTGGAAGACGCGGATCGAATGGAAGAGCGCCCGGCCGATTTCATCCGCGAGGTGCTCTGGGATGAATTGTTAGAAGAAGAATCCTGTGCCGGGCTATACAAAACCAATGCCAATAAGACCAAAGCTGAACAGCAGGCAGCCATACGCAATTTAGACAAGAGGAACCTCCTCGACGCCGGTTCGATTACGGATAAGTTCGCGGCAAAAACAAACAGCCAAATCGAAAACTGGTCATTTTACGCTTGTGAATTGTGTGTGAACAGGAAACTTACAAGACTTTACAAAGGCAAGGAGGGAGGCTCTTCCGTGTCTATGCGACCGGCGATGAACAAAGTTCCTTCTCTCAATAAACCGCAACTTCAAAAAGTTATTTATAGATTTCCAGATCGGATTCAGCCCAGGACATATCGGGGAACAGTTTGCCCGCTTTTGCCGGAGTGATATCCACTCCTAACTCGGCAGCGGCATGCGCCAATACGGGATCACGTCCCGCGGCCAAATCCGCCGCTGTCGGCAGTATGAGTTCGTCCGGCGCAACTCCTATATGGTCCAGGCTCTTGTGATCTGACATGTTGAATTGAGCTTTTGGCACGATGACGCCATACGGCAGGCCCGTGTTGTAATGCCTATATACATTTGCGATTCTGTCTGCGATTCCCGCAGTCTGATCGCCGATTACGACGCCGCGCTTTTCGATTTGCACCAGGCGTGCAAACATTTCCGCAGCCCCGGATGTCTCGCCGTTCACTAATACAATTAGTTTGCCAGTGAAGGGATCTGGCTCGATCTCAGACATCATAGGCTTTGATTTTTTACGCTCAACCTGTTCGCCGATCTCGATTTTCTTATCAAAGAAAATGCCAGCGAGTGATTTGAGTGTGGCTACATTTCCTGAACCGTTGTAACGCAAATCCAGAATTAAAGCATTACGCTTGTGCATTCGGCTTCCGAACGAATCGATCCAGGGAACAAAGTTAAAATCGCCAAGTTTAAAGACTGTTGCATCTGAGCTCAGATCTACAAAGCGGGACTCCCAGCGACGGTCCTGCATCCACTCATCCCGATAGAAATTCAATGGCCGTTGTGTGCCTAGAGTGGAGTACTTAATAAGGATGGAATGGGTTTTTGCGTCAATTTTCAGTTCGCGCTGCGCCCCAGTGGGGCCTTGTACCAAAAGATCTTCTGTCGTTTGTCCGAGCAATGTGAAATAAACGTAACCTAGGTCCTTAATGTTTTCCCGGGTTAGAACGCGTCCGTTCATGGCGATAATTTCATCGCCCGTCTTCAACCCTTTCTTTTCTGCATCGCTGCCCGGGCGGACCCCAACCACATAACAGCGATCTCCGATCATGCTGCCATGCCAGCCGAAATCCGTGCTGTAAGGGTGTGGAGGCGG
>Ga0134128_10003663_pt1 | contig 18775 bp, 14 predicted proteins | sample KB31754_FD_96462 | JGI IMG/M metagenome (GOLD analysis project Ga0134128, IMG submission 96462) | Terrestrial soil microbial communities with excess Nitrogen fertilizer from Kellogg Biological Station, Michigan, USA - KB3-175-4 | ecosystem: Environmental > Terrestrial > Soil > Unclassified ... | reverse complement strand
TCCTCCATGAAGCGATCCGGCTTGGGCTGAGTCTCCTGCTCCTCCGAATAAAGCGTGTCGTAGTAGTTTTCGATCGCGCGTTCGATCGATTCACCCCGAATGTCCCATTGAAACAGGACCTGGAGCGCTCGCTTACGGGAACGGTGCCGGGCGGCCATAACTATTCGCCGTTCCTCAACTGCCGCACCAGGTTCGCCATTTCGATCGCAGCGTCGGCGGCTTCGCTACCCTTATTGCCGCTCACGCCCCCCGCCCGGTCCATCGCCTGCTGCAGATTGTCGGTGGTCAGCACGCCGAACGCAATGGGAATGTCATGGGTAAGACTGACGCGGTTCAGTCCTTTGGCAGCGCTGCCGGCAACGTACTCGAAGTGCGGCGTGTCGCCGCGCACAACCGCGCCCAGCGCCACAATCGCATCGCATTTTCCTGCTAAACTTTGCGCGGCGATCGCTAGTTCCCAGGCTCCCGGCACTTTCACGACGGTTATTTCTTCGCAGCCTCTCTCTTTCAACGTTTGCACGGCGCCTTTTGCAAGCTGCTCTGTAATGAACTCGTTGAAGCGGCTCACGACAATGCCGATACGCAGTCCGGAGGCGTCTAGTGTCGCTTGAATTGTTTTTAGAGGCATGGGATCGGCTCGCGGTTCAATTCGTTGCCAAAGTAATCACGAGCGGATGCTGTGGGATAATTTGAATTACTCCTCAGTTTACCGCATGGATTTCCGCCTCATCCGCAATTTCTCTATCATTGCGCACATCGATCACGGAAAGTCCACGCTTGCCGATCGCCTGCTTGAATTCACCGGCGCCGTGTCGCAGCGGGACATGATGGCGCAGGTTCTCGACACAATGGATCTCGAGCGCGAACGGGGAATCACGATTAAAGCGCATGCGGTCCGGCTAAATTACAAGGCCGACGATGGCAACGTTTACGAGCTGAATCTGATTGATACGCCCGGTCACGTCGATTTCACCTATGAGGTCTCGCGCAGCCTGCAAGCCTGCGAAGGCGCGCTACTCGTGGTCGATGCATCGCAAGGCGTCGAAGCACAAACACTCGCCAATACCTATCTCGCGCTGAGCCACGATCTCGAAATTATTCCGGTCATCAATAAGATTGACCTGCCGTCCGCCGAGCCGGAACGCATCCGCGAGCAGATCGAACAGGTGATCGGCCTCGACGCGAGCGATGCCATTATGGCAAGCGCCAAGAACGGCGTTGGGATCAAGGAAACTCTCGAGGCGATCGTCAAGCGTGTTCCGGCTCCCAAGGGCGATCCCGACGCGCCGCTTCGTGCTCTGATCTTCGATTCGTGGTTCGATCCATACCGTGGCGTAATCATTCTGACCCGGGTGGTCGATGGCGCACTGCGCAAAGGTCAGAAGATTCGTCTCTGGTCGAACGGCAAGGCGTATGAAGTGGAGGGACTCGGCTTTCAATCGCCGAAACCGGTTCCGTGCGACGAACTTACCGCCGGAGAGGCCGGTTTTGTGTTCGCAAACATCAAAACGATCTCGGATGCGCAGGTGGGCGACACCATCATGGACGATTCTGAGCCGGCTTCGGAGCCCTTGCCGGGGTTTCAGGAGATCAAGCCGATGGTCTTCGCCGGCCTCTATCCGGTGGAGTCCCACGAGCACGGTCTGCTGCGGGATGCGATCGAGAAGCTTCGGCTGAACGATAGCGCCTTCAGTTTCGAACCCGAAAATTCGATGGCCTTGGGTTTCGGCTTCCGCTGCGGCTTCCTCGGATTACTGCATCTGGAAATCGTTCAGGAGCGGCTCGAGCGGGAGTTTCAGATCGACCTGATCACCACGGCGCCCGGTGTCCGCTACCGCGTCACCACTACCGGAGGAGAGGTGATCGAAGTTGACAACCCGCAGAAATTCCCCGACCCCTCCAGCATCGAACAGGTCGAAGAACCGATTATCGACGCCACGGTGATTTCACGCGAGGAATATCTTGGCGAGATTCTGAAGCTGCTCGAGGAAAAACGCGGCGTGCAGAAAAAATTCGAATATATCGGGAGCGGGCGCGTCCTGCTGCTTTACGAGTTGCCGTTGAACGAAATCGTCATGGACTTCTACGACCGCCTGAAGTCCGCCTCACGCGGCTATGCCTCGCTCGATTACCATCTGTCGGGACATCGCATCTCGCCCATGGTGAAGCTCGATGTGCTGGTGGCTGGTGAGCCGGTCGACGCGCTTTCAATGATTGTGCACCGCGATTTTGCGTACGAGCGTGGCAAAGCGCTGATCGAGCGGCTCCGGAAACTGATTCCGCGCCAGATGTTCGAAGTTGCGCTGCAGGCGGCAATCGGAGCTAAGATTATCGCTCGCGAAAACATTCCTGCGATGAGGAAAAACGTCCTCGCGAAGTGCTACGGCGGCGATATCTCGCGCAAGCGCAAGCTGCTCGAAAAACAGAAGGAGGGCAAACGCCGGATGAAACGCGTTGGCCGGGTCGATATTCCGCAAGAAGCTTTCCTGGCGGTTCTGAAAGTGGGCAGCTCCGGCGAGTAACGGGATCTGGGCTGTGGAGCACGATTCATCGTGCCGGCGGACAGTTCACTGCCCGCGTCAGACTGTGGGCTGAAGCCCACGGCGGCACGCTAAAGCGCGCGCCCCAAGCAAATCGACTACTTGGCTAGACGCTGATCACGGGACATGGCGAACTCCGCACAATGCCGTGTACATTCGTTCGGAGGCGGCCCAACGGCGACAGGATTGCGCCACGGCCTATGACTACAAGATCGGCCTTCAACCTTCCAGCCGCTTCGCGAATTACCTCATGAGGCTGGCCGGCTTGGATGCCGATTTCAATGGCGGTTCCCGCTTTTTCCTGCAACCTCGACAACTCAGCTGAAGCCGCCGCTATGCGCTCCGGTGAATCGCCGGCGGCGACCGCATGGACAATGTGAATCTCCGCGGCAAGCGTCCGGCTGAGGTTCACGGCATACGCCAGAACGTTTAGACTCTCCCGGTTCACGTCGAGCGCGCAGAGAATGCTGCGCACCTGCGCCGCAGCCGCGGAAAGCGGGTCCTGGATATGCGCGCTTGTCCAGACCGGGCAGCGCGCGTCGTGTAACACCTTCGAAGTCACGGAGCCCAACAGCAACGAGCGGAATCGCCCATGCCCCTGCGTCGGCAGCATAATCAGATCCACCTGCGTTTTTTCCGCAAATTCCACGATGGTGGTTGCCGGGTCGCCCAGTTCGAATGCCGTTCGGGTGGTTATCTCGGGAGCGACGGGTTCGAACTGTTCGGCGACAAACTGCCTCACCGACTTATCCGCAAGCTCGCGCTGGGCTTCTATGTCGGCCTCACCCGCCACCCAGGGCATATCGACCGGGTAGACGAGGGTGGGCGGCATGAACACGTGAAATACGGTAACGCGAGCGGAAAGCTGCCGCGCCATCTCAATGACAAATGGCGTCGTCGCCCGGCAGCGCGCAGAAAAATCGACCGGGAAGAGAATGTGTTTGCGTTCAACCACTCGGATACTCCTGTGTGCGGGTAGAGAATGTCGTGCTCACATCATCTCAGAACCAGCCAGCCGGGACCCTGTGCCCCACGGCATTAGTTCTAGCTGGCTAAGTGGTCGCCCTTGTGATGTAATAAGAGAGGAAGACGAGGCGCTACCGAAGAGTGGGCGAAAGCCCACTTTTTTATTTCGCTTAGTCCAGAGTTATGCCGGCGTTAGAGAAAGACAGGCTTTTGGCAAATATCACGGTCCTCGGCGAGCAAGCCGCCGAAGGGACTGGGGTTGAGATTGTCGAAATCCAACTGCGCGGCGGCGGAAGTGCCCGGCTATTAAGAGTTTACATCGATAAGCCGGGCGGTGTGACGCATGGCGACTGTGAGCTGATATCGGCCCGGCTCGGGGCGCTACTGGACGAAACGGACGCGCTGCCGGGAGACAGCTATACATTGGAAGTCAGTTCCCCGGGCATCGAGCGAAATCTGACAAAGCCTCGCGACTTTGAACGGGCGGTTGGCCAGAAAGTAAAATTGCTCTTTCATGAACCGCTTGCCGGTAAGCAGCGTTTGGAAGGTAAGCTTACCGGGTTTTCCGGGGACGCTCTGGAGCTTGAAATCGAACCCGGAAGCCGGTCGCTGATCCCTCTCGACCAGATTCGAAAAGCGAATCTGAAGTTCGAGTGGCGATCGTAGGATCCCTTCAATTTTTTTACAAGCAACTCGAAAGAGGTTTACAGTGGCTTCGATATATCAGTCCATCGAGATATTGAGCAAAGAAAAGGGCATAGATTCGCAGATCGTATTGGACGCGCTTAAGGACGCGATGCTTGCGGCTGCCCGCAAGCAATACCGCAATCAGGATCTGGTGGTTGATCTCGAAGAAGAGAGCGGAAACATTGTCCTTTCCTCAGTCAAGCGAGTAGTTGAAGTTGTTGAAGATCCTAATCGGGAGATGACACTTTCGGCCGCAAAAAAGCTGAACCCGGAAGCGGAGTTGGGCTCCGAAATTCGTGAACTGAAGCCGACCATCGACCTTGGCCGCATTGCCGCGCAAACCGCCAAGCAGGTCATCATGCAAAAAGTGCGCGAGGCCGAGCGCGATAACGTGTTCTCGGAGTACCAGGGGCGTTCGGGCGAGTTGGTGAATTGCGTGATGAAGCGCTCCGAAGGCGTGGATTACATCGTCGATATGGGCAAAACCGAAGCCCGTCTGCCCAAAAAAGAACAGTCGCGCGTGGAAAATTACAGCATCGGCGACCGTATTCGCTGCGTAATCAAGGGTGTTGAGCGGGGCGGCAAAAACGCGGGAGTTGTGGTTTCGCGAGCCGCGCCCGAGTTGGTGATGCGCCTGTTTGAGCAGGAAGTGCCGGAGATTTACGATGGCACCGTGACCATCAAAGCGTGCGCCCGCGAGGCAGGTGAGCGCACCAAAATCGCCGTATCGAGCCGCGACCGCGATGTCGACAGCGTCGGCGCGTGCGTCGGCATGAAGGGCATGCGCGTTCAATCGATTATTCGTGAATTGCGCGGCGAAAAGATCGATATTATCGAATATTCGGACGATCCGGTGCTATACGCGACCAAGGCATTGAGCCCCGCCAAGATTTCCCGAGTCACCATTGTCAACCCCACCGAAAAGCACATGGAGGTAGTGGTTGACGACCTGCAATTATCCCTGGCGATCGGTAAGCGCGGCCAGAATGTGCGGCTGGCGGCAAAGTTGATCGGTTGGAAAATCGATATCAAGAGCGAAGAAGAAAAACGGCGCGAAGTGCAGATACAGATGGCGGACTTGGTCATTTCCGGCGCGCCTGTGTCGGTGCTCATTGAGCATGGCCTGGAAGAAGCAATTGTAGAGAAACTGGTTGGCGCCGATATTGGAACGGTCGAAAAACTCGGATCCATGACTCCGGAAGAACTAGAGGCAATTCCCGACATCGATGAAGAGACTGTCAGCCAAATTCAAACCGCTGTCGTGTCTTTTTACGGACAATATGAAGAGGAAGGGGAGCCAGCCCCGAGCGTAAGCCCGATAACTGAAGCGGCGAACGAAGATGCGGGGGAACCGGGGTCTGAAGAAGTCGCCACGGGAGTATTGGAACAGGATTTGGCCCGACATGAAGCCGCGGCCGTGAATGAATCTGACGGTACGGAAATTTTGGATCTTGGACAAGTGGAAGGCCTGTCAGCGGCGCCATCCATCTTCGACAACCAGCCGGAACCCGTCGAAACTGCTGAAAAGCATGAATCTGCTACCATGAAGAGCGCCGAGTAGCCAGCCTACAAAGTGCCGTAGTGTAAGGAGTTAACTGCAGTCTCCTCTATGAAGAAAATTCGGATAAACGAGCTGGCCCGGGAACTTGAAGTAAAACCCGGCGTCATCCTCGACCTACTCCCGGAATTTGGAGTAAACGAGAAGAAGACGCATTCCAGCTCGATCGACGAGGATGTCGCCCTTGAAGTGCGGCATCGGCTCGTTGGAGAAGTTGTGGGCCGAAACGGCGGCCACGATGCGGAGAAGTATGCCGGTGCTGAAACGGAAACTGCCCGGTCCAAGGAAAAGATGACGGAAACCTCGGTTGCCGTGGCGGAGCCGCCGGCGGAAGAAGAAGAGCCGGCGCGTGCGGCAACTCCGGCCCCCGCGGCCAGACCGGCCCCCATCCAACCGGCGGTAAAGCCCCCGGTTCGGGAGCATCCTCCACAAGAGCAAGAGCGTGTCCCCGGGCCGCCCCAAGCGCCGGAAGCAGCCGCTCCGGAACCGGAGAGACCACGTCCATTTCAGCCTTTGCGGCCCCCCGTCCAGGGGAGTGGTGGCGCTATACATCCTCCGCTTGCCAGTGGGTCTTCGCAACCGGGGCCGGTGAACCGCTCGATTGCGGTGCCCGCGCGTCCGATCGCGCCACCGATGCGCTCCGGTTTGCCGCCCACGGGTCCGCGGCAGCCGCTGCCGCCCGATCTACCTCGGCCGGCGCTGGGTACGCCTGCGCGGCCGCCGCGCCCGACTCAGCCGGTCGGTCCCGCTCAACCGGCAAGTCCCGCGCATCCGCCGGTACAGGCGAAATCCACCGGGGCCGGCAGCCAGCAGACTCCTCCAACACATGTAGTCCTTCCAGGTGCGCCTTCGGCTCCGGCCGTTCCAGGTGCTCCGGTGCCGAGACCGCCGGGTCCGTCCCGGCCCAATCTGATTCCCGGCGCTCCGATTGCGCCGCGCCCGCCGAGCACACGGCTCGTTGGCCAGCCCGCAGCACGCCCGGTTGTGCCTCCCCGAGCGGACGTACTCGCGCGCCTGCAACAACAGCAGCCCCGTAGCCCCATGCCCGGCGCCCCTCGTCCGACCGCGCCCAGGCCAGGCGCTCCGACGCCAGGTCAACCAATTTTCCGCGCTCCGATGCGTCCCGGCCAACCGCAACTTCGAGGCGGCCCAGGCCTGCCGTCGCAACCCTTCGGACCACGGCGGCCCGGCCAGCGGCCGATGCATCCGACGACCCCGTTGCGGCCGGAATCGGCGACCCCGCCGCCAACCGATCAGCGCCGCCATCAGGGCAAGCCGGGCGGACGCCCGCGTCCGAGGCCCGAGGATCGTGAAGAGGGGATACTTCGCCAACGCGCGCCCAAACGCTCTCAGATAACGCCGCCGCCGCCGATTGATCGTGAAATCACGGTCGCGGAAGGCATTACCGTCAAGGAACTCTCCGAAAAGCTCGGGGTTAAGGCGAATCTGGTTATCAAGAAACTGGTCGAACGTAAGATTTTCGCGACCATCAATCAGACGCTGGACGTGAAACTCGCCGAGGAGATCTCGCGTGAGTTCGGAGCTTCCACCAACAAGATTTCCTTCGAAGAAGAGTCGACGCAAGATATCGAACTCGCCGAAGAAGAGCACGATCTTGTGAGGCGTGCGCCGATTGTGACCGTCATGGGGCACGTCGATCACGGCAAAACGTCGCTGCTCGACGCCATTCGCGAAACGCGCGTCGCCGACCGCGAGGCCGGCGGAATTACGCAACACATCGGCGCTTATCACGTCGAGAAGAATGGCCGGAAGATCGTTTTCATCGATACTCCGGGCCACCAGGCGTTTACGCGCATGCGCGCCCGCGGCGCAAAGGTAACCGATATCGTAGTGCTGGTCGTGGCGGCCGACGATGGCGTGATGCCTCAAACGCTCGAAGCGATCGACCACGCAAAAGCGGCCGGTGTGCCCATGCTGGTTGCCATCAACAAGATCGACAAGCCCGGCGCTCAGCCGGACCGCATCAAGCAGCAGCTTTCCGATCGCGGACTGCTGGCGGAAGACTGGGGCGGCGACACCGTCATGGTGCCCGTCTCGGCCAAAGCCAAGCAGAACCTGGATCTTTTGCTTGAGATGATCCTTCTGGTCGCCGATCTACAGGATTTGAAGGCGAACCCTGGCCGGCCCGCGCTTGCCACGGTTCTCGAAGCCAAGCTCGATAAAGGCCGCGGACCGGTTGCTACCGTTCTGGTTCGCAACGGCACGTTGCGCGCCGGAGATTTCTTTATCTGCGGATCCAATTTCAGTAAGGTCCGCGCGATGTTCGACGATCGTGGAAATGCAGCTAAGGACGCCGAACCATCGATGCCGGTGGAGGTGATCGGCTTTGACGATCTGCCGGAAGTCGGCGACACGCTGCAGGTCGTGACCGATACGGCCAAAGCGAAACAGATCGTTACGTATCGCGAATCCAAAGCGCGTGAGGTCGCCATGGCCAAAGGCGCCCGCGTGGCGACTCTCGATTCCTTGGCGAAACAGTTCAAGGAAGGCGATCTAAAGGATCTCAACCTTATCGTGAAGGCTGACGTTGGCGGAACGGCCGAAGTGCTCACCGACACGCTGCAGCAGCTATCTACCGATAAGATTCGCGTCCGTGTTCTGCGCGCGGGCGTGGGGGCGATCACCGAAGACGATGTTCTGCTCGCTTCGGCATCGCAAGCCGTCATCATCGGCTTTAACGTCAAACCCGAACGGAGCGCGCAGTCCGTTGCCGAGCAGCAGAAAGTCGATATCCGCCAGCACAGCATCATTTATGAGCTCATCGACGAGGTGAGACTGGCGATGACCGGCATGCTCGAGCCGGTCTTCCGGGAAGTCATTCAGGGCCATGCCGAGATTCGCGAGACATTCAGGATCTCCAAGATCGGCGTTGTCGCGGGGTGCTTCGTAACCGACGGAGCCATCCGGGCAAACAGCGAAGTGCGCGTGCTTCGCGGTGGCGACGTGGTTCACCGGGGCAAAATCGAGGCGCTCAAACGTTTCAAGAACGACGCCAGCGAGGTGAAAGCCGGGCTGGAGTGTGGTATCTCCATCGTGAACTACAACGGTGTTCAGGTGGGGGACATCATTGAGGCGTTTATGATGGAGCGCATGGCTCCGACGCTGTCGGCCTAGCGCGACGGCGCCATTTTCAAAATCCAAGCCGGCCGGACCTTTCGGCCGGCTTTCGAGGTTTATGCCGGACACCCATCCACCTCGTCCGCCAGTCGGGGCTGCTCCCATGCAGTCCACTCTGTGGGAGGGAGCGCTGCCGGAACGTCTGGAGCAAACATTTTCCGGACACGGGCTTAGTTACCAGACGTATCTAGGCCAAAACTTCGTCACCGCGCCCGCGGGAATCATCGCCGGCATCGTCCGCTTCCTGCGCGACGAAGAGCAGTTCGATTTTTTGACCGACCTTACGGCAGTCGACCGCCCGAAGGACCCGGCGCGCTTCGAACTCATCTACATTCTCTACAGCTTCACCCGGAACGAGCGGATTCGCATCAAGACACGCGCCGGTGAGAATGAACCTGTGCCTTCGATTACTTCCATTTTTGAAGGAGCCAACTGGCTGGAGCGCGAAGTTTACGACATGTTTGGCGTGACGTTTACCGGCCACCCGAATCTGAAGCGCATCCTGATGCCCGACGAATGGCGCGGGTTCCCGCTTCGAAAGGATGCCTCCATCATCGGGATGGATAACGAGTGGGTGCAGAGCAATCTCGGCATCGAGAGCGGGCAATGAACGACACGATTCCCACCGAGGGCGATTATCTCGAGAGTTCCGAACTGGTCCTCAACATGGGACCGCAGCACCCTTCCACTCATGGCGTGCTGCGCCTGGTTCTGAAACTGGATGGCGAACGCGTCCGGGATGTCGAATGCGTCATCGGCTATCTCCACCGCGGAGTCGAAAAGATCGCCGAGAATCGTACATACACGATGTTTGTGCCGTACGTGGACAGGATGGACTACGTGGCGGCCGTGTCGAACGGGCTTGGGTTCTGCCTGGCCGTCGAAACACTGATCGGCGCGACGGCCCCGCCCCGAGCGCAAACAGCGCGCGTGATCCTCACGGAGTTGAACCGCATCGCGAGCCACCTTTTGTGGCTCGGCACGCACGCGCTCGACATTGGCGCCATCACGCCGCTGTTCTACACGTTTCGCGAGCGCGAGGAAATCCTCAAAATTTTTGAAAACTACTGCGGCGCCCGGCTGACAACGCATGCGTTCCGCATTGGCGGCCTGCAATACGAGCTTTACGATGGTTTCGAGGAACAGGTCAGAGCATTTTGCGAGTACATCAAACCGAAGTTCGATGAATACGACGAACTGCTGACCAAAAACCGTATCTGGGTCGATCGCTTGCGCGGCATCGGAGTCCTAACGGCTGAAGATTGCAAACGTTACAGCGTGACGGGTCCTCTCTTGCGAGCCTCCGGCGTCAAGTGGGATCTCCGCAAAGCGCAGCCTTACTCCGGATATGAGCAGTACGATTTCGAAATCCCGACACGCGAGAGCGGAGATAGCTTCGACCGTTACGTCGTCCGCATGGAAGAAATGCGCCAATCCGTGCGGATCGTCCAGCAGGCAGTGGATCGCCTTCCCACGGGGCCCATTCTCGCGAAAGTGCCGAAAGTGCTGAAACCGGCAACCGGCGAGGTTTATGTTTCGATTGAGGCGCCAAAAGGCGAACTCGGCTATTTCATCGTGAGCGATGGCACGACGCAACCGTACCGAGTGCGTGTTCGGCCTCCCTCATTTCTGAATTTGCAGGCGCTGGAGAAGATGGCTAAGGGCGCGCTGTTGGCCGATGTGGTGGCGATCATTGGAACCATCGATATCGTGCTGGGAGAAGTGGACCGGTAAGCGGATGAATAATCGCACATCCGCGCCCCTACGCAGAACTACAAATCGGGTAGGGGACGGGGATGCCCGGTCTATGGTCTATTCCCACTTTTCCGCCGCCACTTCTACTCGCTCGCCGTCTGTCCGGAACGTCAGCAGCCCCTCGCGATCGGTGCGCAGCACCATCGTGTGATGTTCGGCGAAACGCTTCAGCACCTCCGGGTGCGGATGATGAAACTGGTTCAGATACCCGTCTGAAATCATCGTGAATTCCGGGCGTACCGCCTCGATGAAGGCTTCGGAACTTGATGTCCGGCTTCCGTGGTGGCCGGCTTTCAATAGCGTGACCGGTTGCAATTTTCTTGCGGAGAGCAGTTCTCGCTCAATCGGCTTTTCCGCGTCGCCTGTCAGCAAAACGCTGCGCCGGCCCAAAGCAATTTGGAGCACCAGCGAGTCGTCATTCGCGGCAATATCGCCGGGCTGGTAGTCCGGTAGGGGCGCCAGCACCGTCACCGTTGCGCGGCCAATCTGAAATGGCGGCGTTGTGCTTCCCAGCACCTGAATCCGAACGCCATCGCGCAGCGCTTTCTCGCGAAGCGCTCGCCATGCGGGAGTCTCCGGCTCCACGCCGATCCACAATACGCGGGGCCGGAAGTTGTCTAGCACAGCCCCCATTCCCGCCATATGATCGGAGTGCCCGTGCGTCAGCACCGCGTAATCCAGCCTGCGAATCTTCCTGGACCACAGATATGGCGAGACCACATCCTCGCCGATATCCAGATTGGGCTTGCGCGTCATACGGCTCATACCGGGAAATCCGCCGCCATCGATCAGCATGGTTTGCCCGTTTGGAAATGCAACAAACAGACTGTCGCCCTGGCTCACATCAATGGCGGAGATCTCGAGCCATCCAGGCACGAGATCCGGCCTCCACGGCTGCCAGTACATGATCCCGAATAATCCAATGCTCAGGACCGCAACCAGAGGCGTGAGCCGGTTCTTTCGCCGTAACGAGAGCGCGAGCAAGACTAGAGACGCCGTGAACGCGAGGCCGACCCAAACCGGCAGAGCGGCGATGCGCCATCCGGGTTCGAACTTCACGTGCCATGCCGCAACCGACTCGGCGGCGTGCAGGCAGAAAGCCGCGATGGCGCCAAGCCACTGCCAGCCCGTGAAAATGGCGGCAAACCCGACCGGCACCACCACCGAAAGCAGCGGCACAACGATCACATTGGCGGCGAGCCCAGTAAACGAGACCCGGTGAAAATAACTTGCCATCGGCAGCGCGAGACCAAACTGAATGCAGGCCGAGACAATCATCGCTTCGGCGACAAAAACCAATACTCGCGCGGCGCCGCCTACAATCACAAGCGAGGCCTTGTTCGGCAGCCGCGTCCAAAGCCGTAGTGTTTCGGCAAGCAGCCGCAATTCGACGCGCCACGTCGCGATGCGAGCGTCCTGCCGCATATCGGCTTGCATCCGGTCGGGCGAGGATGCGGCCATGCGCAGCGGCTCCGTCCATCGCTCCATCAGCGGTATTGCAAACGCAGCCAGCGCTGCCGCGGAGAGGAACGACAGTTGAAAGCTCGCATCGAACAGTTGCTTTGGATCGAAGACGAGATAGGCGAAAGCAACCACCGCAAGCGTGTTGATGATGCGGAGCCGGCGGAACAAATAGCTGGCGATCAGAAACAGCGTGAAGCCTCCCGCCGCGCGAACCACCGGCGCACTGCATCCGGAAACGAATGCGTAAAGCCAGCTTGCGCCTGCCGCTACCGCGAGAGAAGGAATGCGGCCGAAGTTCAGGAGCCGGAGTAAAAACAGTAAAGTGATCGCCAGCACCGATACGTGCTGGCCGGAGATAACCAGCGCGTGATAGGTGCCGGTGAGCCGGAAATCGCTCGTCCACCGGCGCTCGACGCCCACAGTCTGGCCCAGCAATATCGCCTTCAAGAGCAGTCCCGTTTCGTGGTCTCCTGGGTACAGCCCATCCAACCTGTTCAGCGCCCAGGTGCGCGCGGAAAACAGCCACGCTAGAGCACGATGACCACAACGGCCCGGCTGGACGTGAATGTCCTGCGGAGCATGGACCGAAGCGGTCCAATAGATATGCTGGTTCGCCAGCCAAGCGGCATAGTCGAATTCGCCAGGGTTCTGGAAATTGTGGGGACTGCGTATCTTGGCCACCGCTTCGATGCGTTGCCCGTAATCGATCGGGAGCGCCCCATCGCCTTTGAGCAGCACGGAAACGCGCGCCTCCGCTCCTGGAGCAAGTTGAAGAGTGAATTGCGCTTTGTCCGGCGAGAACACCGGCGGATCGACGACGCAGCCATCCAAAAGAACCGTTTCGCCATCGGAGACATTCAGCTTTGGCAGCGTTTGCTGCCGGTGAGCAACCTGAGTGGCAATGCCCGCCATTGCAATCGCCAGCAGCACGCAGGCTAGCCGTAAGCGCCCGGCGCTTCGCCAGGCAAGGCAGACGACGATCAGCAGAAGGGCCGCCGTCAGCGGCCAAATCAGCTCACGGGCCGTGAAATAGTTGAAATGTCCGGCAAGAATTCCCGCCGAAAGCGCCAGGACCGGGAGCAGCAGCGGTTCACGTTGCACCAACAGATTAGTGGGTTTACATCCTCCCGATTCTCCAGGTGGTTGGCAGTCCTACCGTGGACGTTAGGTGGTGTCCTCCGATTGACAATTTTTAGCGCTGAACGGCTTCCTCTGCGGGCGATGTTACCGTGGAGCAGATCATGATGGCCGATCAGCGAGTGGTTCTGGTGACCGGGGCGTCGTCCGGCATCGGCGAAACCTGCGCGCGTTTCTTGTCGCAACGTGGACATCGCGTTTATGGAGTTTCCCGTCGTGCCGCCGGCGCGAGCAATGCCGGGGATAACGGCGTCATTCATCTTTCGATGGACATCACCCGCGATGTCTCGGTAAAGCAGGCGGTCGGCTTCCTTCTCCAACGCGAAGGGCGAATTGACATTGTGGTGAATAGCGCCGGAATCGGTATCGCCGGAGCTATTGAGGAGACATCCATCGAGGAGGCCCGGACGCAGCTCGAAGTGAACTTTTTCGGCGTGCTGCGTATCTGCCGGGCGGTGCTTCCGGCGATGCGCGAGCGCGGGTCGGGCTACATCGTCAATATCGGATCCATCGGCGGCTTAATCGCCATACCTTACCAGGGCCTATATAGCGCCTCAAAATTCGCGCTGGAGGGATTGAGTGAGTCTCTGCGGATGGAAGTGAAGGATTTCGGAATTCGAGTTGTCATCGTTGAGCCCGGCGACCACAAAACGTCGTTCACTGAAAACCGGCGTCCGACGGACGAATCGTCCGGCAATTCGCCCTATCGCGATCGATTTCACCGCGCGGTCGCGCGCATGGCCGCCGATGAGCAATCGAATCCCGGGCCGGAACGGGTCGCCCGGTTGGTTTACAAGATCGTGACTACCGCGAACCCGCGGTTTCGCTACACGGTCGGGCCAGCTTCGCAGCGCGCGGCGGTCTTGCTGAAGCGGATTGCTCCGTATTCTCTGGTTGAGAAAGTAATGAGAGGTCATTACGGAGTTTGAGCGGCGGGTATGTTTATCAACTGTGCTACAGTCGAAACCTTGCGCGCCATCCGGCGCAACACCCTGGTTCGGGAGATCTCATGGAACTGAACGGCTATCTGGTCAAGAGCACCATAGTTGCTGCCCTCGGAGGATTGCTGTTTGGCTTCGACACGGCGGTCATTGCGGGGACCACGCACGACCTGACGCAGGCGTTTCATTTGACTCCCGGCCTGCTCGGATTTACCGTAGCCAGCGCGCTTTACGGCACTATCATCGGCGCAATGCTCGCGGGCATGCCGGGAGATCGCTACGGACGCCGCGACAGCCTGCGCATTATGGCGGTGCTGTACCTGGTGTCGGCTCTCGGATGCGTCTTCGCCTGGAACTGGGATGCGCTCGTGGCCTTCCGCTTCATCGGCGGACTGGGGATTGGCGGCTCATCGGTGCTCGGGCCCATGTATATTGCCGAAATCGCTCCCGCAAAGTGGCGCGGCCGCCTGGTGGGCTTCTTCCAATTCAACATTGTGTTCGGAATATTGCTCGCTTACTTCTCGAATTTCGTCATCGGGCAAATGCAGTTCGGGCTGGCGGAGTGGCGCTGGGAACTGGGCGTCTCGGGTATTCCGGCCGCTTTCTTTTTAGCGATGCTGTTTGGCATCCCGCGCAGCCCGCGGTGGCTGGTTAAAAAACGCCGCGTCGATGAAGCGCGAGACGTTTTGAAGCTGAGTGGTGAAAAAGACTTTGAAACGGAACTGCAGGATATCGTCCAATCGATCGATGCCGAACACGGCCGCGGAAGCGAGCCGCTATTCACGCGCAAGTACCGGTTACCGATCTTTCTTGCCGTATCCATCGCGATGTTCAACCAGTTGTCGGGAATTAACGTAATTCTCTACTACCTGAATGACATTTTCGCGAAGGCGGGGTTTAGCAAGATGTCGGGCGATTTGCAATCCGTGGCGATCGGCGCCACTAACCTGATCGCCACGGTCATTGCAATGTCCATCATCGATCGCGTGGGACGAAAAAAGCTGCTGTTGATCGGCTCCGTCGGAACCGCGGCGTGTATGGCGGGCGTTGCCGGTATCTTCCTCACCAATACGCACGATAATCTTCTGGTTTGGCTGCTGATCGGGTACATTGCCTTCTTCGCTTTCTCTCAAGGCGCCGTGATTTGGGTTTTTATCAGTGAAGTATTTCCGAACCGGGTCCGAGCAAAGGGACAGAGCCTCGGCACTTTCGCGCATTGGTTCATGAACGCCTTAATCTCCGGTATTTTCCCCTTGATGGCTGCGTCATCAGGGGGAGCGCCGTTTGTCTTCTTCTCGTTCATGATGGTGCTGCAGTTCTTCGTCGTACTCTTCCTCTATCCGGAAACAAAGGGAGTGTCGCTGGAGCAGATGCAGCGGAAGCTCGGCATTGCTTAAGCTCTAACCTTCACGGAAAGTTTTCCAGCTAACAATAAATTAGTTCTAGTAGTCCTGTACCATGCCCCTGTGTTCACGATATGATTGTGAACGCTCGGAATGCTGCTCTTTCTGGTGTGCGCAGGGTGCATCCTTTACGTTCTCGCAGGATATCCCGTTGCGTTAGGCTTTCTGGCGCGTCGTCGTCGCCGGCCGGTAAAGAAGGGATCGAAACTCCCCATCGTCTCGGTCATCATCCCCGTTCATAACGGCGGTCGATTTGTCGAGGAAAAGCTGGAGTCCGTGTTTGCGCTGGATTATCCTCTTGGACGCCTCGAGGTAATCGTCGTGGCCGATGGCTGCACGGATGACACCGAAGCACTGGTTCGGCGATTTCAAAACGAGTCTCTCCATTTGATCTCGATACCGCACTCTGGCAAACCGACGGCCTTGAACACCGGAGTTGCGCGCGCGTCAGGTCAAATTCTGCTGATGACCGATATCCGGCAGCAGCTTCAGCCAGAGAGTCTTCGGACGATGGCGGCTTGCTTCGAGGATTCGGAAGTAGGCGTCGTTAGTGGAGTGTTGGTGGTTCGGGAAGGAACCTCTCGGGACGAGGCCGATATCCGGCTCTATTGGAGATACGAGAGCTGGATTCGCGAGAAACTAAGCGAGATCGATTCGATGTTTGGCGCGACTGGGCCGTTTTATGCGATTCGACGCAGCCTGTTTGTGCCGCTGCCGGAAGACATACTGCTCGACGACGTATATCTTCCGATGACGGCCTTCCTGCGGGGATACCGGCTGATTGTCGAGCCCGCGGCGCGAGCCACCGAGTACCCGATGACCTCCGCGCGCGAGTTTGGGCGCAAAGTTCGGACACTCGGCGGTAACTACCAGATCATGCTGCGGCTACCGGTGTTGCTCACCCGCCGTAATCGCCTTTTGTGGCACTTTCTTTCTTACAAGTTCGGGCGCTTGCTATTGCCTTGGCTGCTGACCATGATGCTGGCGGCCAGTTTCCTGTTTCCGGGTCCGTGGAGCACGATTCTGGTTTGCCTGCAGATCTCGTTCTATCTTCTGGCGGCGCTCGATTCCAAGGTTCCACAACATATCCTTTTGAAGCGAATCTCGTCGCCAAGCCACACATTTGTGATGCTGATGGCGGCCACTGTGCGGGGACTCCAGGTTTTATTTGTGCCGGCCCGTACTCTGTGGAAAGTGACCGATATTGGACCCCTCGATTCCTAGGCCCATACGCGTGCTGTTGATGGCCCGGGAAATGGGGCCAGGCGGGACGGAGCGGCAGTTAGCCGAGTTAGCCAAGGCTTTAGACCGGCGTAGCTTTGAGCCTCACGTCGCGTTTTTCCGCGAAGGATTCCGCTCCGCTGAGTTACGGGATGCGGGAGTCGCCTGCCTCTGCCTGGGGATCCATTCCTTTTTGACGCCGAGAGCGTTGCGAAAGGCATGGGTCCTCCGAAAATACATCCGCCAGCATAAAATTCATATCGTACATACTTTCGACTACCCGCTCACTTGTTTTGGCGTGCCGGTCGCGCGTTCAGTTGGGGCTCCGGTCGTCCTGTCGAGTCAACGTGGCCACCGCGCGTTGATTCCCAGAGGCTATTTGCAGGTGGTTCGGATAACCGACCGGATTGTAAACGGCATCGTCGTGAATTGCGAATATATACGACGCCACGTAACCAGCGATGAGGGAATTCCCTCGGAAAAGGTATATCTCTGCTACAACGGCCTTGACGTATCGCGTTTCTCGCCGCCTAGCGCCGCTATTCTTCCGGGCCAAGCCGGCTGTGGCGCCGTCACAATTGGCAGCGTCTCGTTACTGCGCCCGGAAAAAAACTTGGGACTATTGCTACGTGCGTTTGCGCGTTTGACGCCGGAAACCCCAAACGCGCGTCTAATACTTGTGGGCAGTGGGCCGGAGTCTGTAAATTTGCAGAGCCTCGCGCGTGAGTTGGGCATTAGCGACCGGTGTACGTTCCAGGCGGCGGAGCCGGATGTCTCGAGCTGGCTGCGTATGATGGATGTTTTTGTGCTGCCCTCCATTTCGGAGGCATTGTCTAACTCACTGATGGAGGCAATGGGCTGTGGCTGCGCCGTGATCGCGTCGAATGCCGGTGGTAGTTCGGAATTGATAACTTCCGGGAGAACTGGATTGCTATTCGATTCAGGAGACGTGGAAGACTTAGCAGTGAAGTTGAAGCGGCTTGTGGAGAATAAGGGATTACGGGCCGAACTTGGCAGGAATGCGGTTCAGTTAATGAATAACAGGTTTTCGCTCCCGGCTTCCGCCCAGGTTATGCAGGATATCTACAGTTCGTTCTTTCGAGCGGGTGAAGCGGATCGCGAGAGCGGCGCAACCCTCGCGCACTCCGCCGGGGCCGGACGGAATTGACGCCATGCGTGCCCTTCTGCAACGAGTATTGCGGGCAGGCGTCAGAGTGAATGACGAGATTATTGCTAACATCGACGCCGGATTGCTGGTGTTTCTTGGCATACACCGGCACGATACCAACCGGGACGCCGAATGGCTGGCGCGAAAGATTCTTCAACTTCGGATTTTCAGCGATGATAGAGGCAGGATGAATCTGAATGTAAAAGACGCAGGTGGTAGTATCTTGGTTGTTTCGCAATTCACTTTATACGGTGAAGCGCGGAAAGGGAACCGGCCATCGTTTTCCGAGGCGGCCGATCCCCAACGAGCCGAGGAACTGTACGAATTATTTGCCCGTTACTGCCGGGATGGCGCTCTTCCTGTCCAGACAGGTAAGTTTCAGGCTCATATGCAGGTTGAGTTACTGAACGATGGTCCCGTAACTCTACTGTGCGACAGCGAGTCTACTTTCAAGGACGCGTTTGCCGCAAAAAATTGAAATAAACTGAGAATAAAGATATAAAAGATAAAGAATATGGCAAAGAATACACCCGCAGCGAACCGCGAGATCCTCGAGGCTGCTCTACACGGCCTGGAACTACAGCGGCAAAAACTTGACGACCAGATTGCTCAAGTACGGTCCATGTTGGGACGGCGTGTTGGCCGACCGCCCAAAGGAGGATCTCAAGGAACCACCGAGCCCGCGCAGGCCGGAACGCGTCGTCGCAGGAGTCTGAGTGATGAGGCCCGGAAACGCATCGCCGCTGCCCAGAAGAAGCGCTGGGCCGCATACCGCAAAACTCAGAGTAAGTAGGAAT